>Ga0189286_100089_pt1 | contig 60950 bp, 62 predicted proteins | sample UW69minimetaG_FD_130330 | JGI IMG/M metagenome (GOLD analysis project Ga0189286, IMG submission 130330) | Marine microbial communities from the Costa Rica Dome - UW69 mini metaG | ecosystem: Environmental > Aquatic > Marine > Oceanic > Photic zone | place: Costa Rica: the Eastern Pacific...
GGCGTAGACCAGATAGCCGCCGGTGGAATGCACCACGCCTTTGGGCTGACCGGTGGAGCCGGAGGTGTAGAGGATGAACAGCGGATCTTCGGCGTTCATCTCGGCCGGTTTGCAGTAGTCGCCAACCTCCATGACCATCTCGTTGTAGTCATAATCGCGGCCGTCAATCCAGGTGGTCTGATCGCCGGTGCGCTTCACCACCAGACACTTCACCGTGTCTTTGGTGTGCAGCAAGGCGGCGTCGGTGTTGGACTTGAGCGCGGTTTTGCGGCCACCACGTGGGGCGCTGTCTGCGGTGATCACCACTTTGGCGTCACAGCCGTTGATCCGGGCGGCGAGCGCGTCGGGGCTGAAGCCGGCAAAGACGATGGAATGGATCGCACCGATGCGGGCACAGGCCAGCATGGCATACGCCGCTTCCGGGATCATCGGCAGGTAGATCACCACGCGATCGCCTTTGCGCACGCCCAGCTGTTCCAACACGTTGGCCATGCGGCAGACACGACGGTGCAGATCGGCATAGGTGATCGACTGGGCCGGCTCGTTGGGATCATCCGGTTCAAAGATGATCGCGGCCTGATTGCCGCGGGTTTCCAGATGGCGGTCGATGCAGTTGGCGGCCACGTTGAGCGTGCCGTCTTCAAACCATTTTATGTCCACAGCACCGGGCGCAAAGGAGGTGTTCTTCACCTTGGTGTAAGGCTTGATCCAGTCCACACGCTGGCCATGCTCCCGCCAAAACGCCTCAGGATCAGACACAGAGGCCGCGTACATCTCGTTGTACTTGGCGGTATCAATATGTGCGTCTTTGGTCAGCTCTGCGGATGGCAACGGGCTGGCGGATACATTGGTGTCCAACGACATGAAGGCTCCTCCCTCGGTCAAAAACTTTAAAAACTCCTCACTCAAGCCAGATGGCTCAAGACCCCGCGGTCAGAATAGGGATTTATGAAAACAAGGGAACAAAACACTGAAATAAAACAAAAAATCTGTAAATATTTTTCCGGCCAGTTGCCAAATCCTGTAAATTTTTTTCTGATGAGGGCCGGAAAACCCATATTCATAAGGACTTGGAAAGAACTTGTTAACGTGTTGAGGCACGGCAAAATCGCGCCCTGCAAAAATGCGAGCGCTAACATTTTCATTCCCGAAGGTGTGACATTTCGTACCGGCCAAAATTTGCGAAAACAGATCGCGCGCTAACAGTGCCGACTCGCAATCACGCCGACTGGCTTTAGAAGACCAATCGCGTGCGCAGCCCCAGCACCGTCACAGTGCCCAACCCGGGATTGTCCAAGGGATTGTCGATCACCTGGATCGACGGCGTTATCTGCAAACCGGACGACAGCGAGAAGCGGTAAAACAGCTCCGCCGTAAACTGTGTCTGGGTGGAGGTGGCACTCTCCGCCCAGTTCAACCCCAAGCCAGCCGCATCAGTGTTACGTCCATAATAAGCCAAGCCGGTAGACAGAGAACGTTTATACAGCCCCGTGCCTTGATCCGCGACACCGGCGCGTAAGAATGGCAACCACGTATTGTTGACAAACCAAGCTGCCGAGAAACTTGCACCATAGTCCTCCGCCCTGTTTTTGCTCGCGTCTGCATCAATGTGCCAAAGGGTCAGATGCACATTGTCAAAATAGATCCGGTCCCGCGCGCTGGTGACGCCCAACTCCAAGCTCTTGAACAGCTTTCCGTGGTCAAACACATCAAACCCCGGATCAGATGGGTCCGCATTGGCATCAGCGACACTGCCCACCGCATAGACGGTATCGCCAAGCCACACGCCGCCCGCCAAGCCCAAACCGGGGTTTGGCGCGTTGATTGTGGGATTGGTGTTAAACGACAGGTTCTGAAATGCCGAATAGGGGCTCACCGCGCCGTAGATATCCAAAAAATCGGTCACATCGATCTGGCCAGCCTGAAAACTCCAGCCACCTTTCGGCGCGCGCTGTGTCCAGAACAAGTTGGTCAGCAGGGTGCCATTGTCGTTAAACGCGGTGCCCGGCATAAACGTTGCTTTTGCAGCAAAGCCGAGGTTCTGCGGCGCCACATCGGTATAGGCGTGCCGATGCTCCAGCTTGAACGTCAGGCTGCCATTCTCGGTCGCCGCCCAATTGCCATAAAACCGGAACATACCTCCAGCAGCGTGGTCTTCCGTCGCGTTCAGATCACTCCACTGGCCCAGCGCGAGATAGTCGAAGTTGAACTTAAAGCCATTCTCGGCCAGCCCGTCTTTCCAGGCAAACCAACCGGGCGCGACATTGCGCGGAAAATCAAAGCGCAGCTGCGGATCGGTCAAACCATCCCCTGGCTCCAAATCCGCCGCAACTGAAGAGGGCCCAGACAATCCGCGCCCTTGCGCCGACAAGGTGCCTGCCGTCAAGAACGCCATTGCAGTGATCAAACAGACCGGCTTGAAGGTCACGCTCCATCTCCATCAGAAAGAAAGATGCGCCCACCTTGTTGCAGCGGGCGCAAAATCGCAATTAGTCCAGTGTGTTCTTATAGATCACACCATCTTTCATAATGATCCGCAAGGTTTCAGGGATCGCTGGCCGTGGATCCGCTCCAAACCATTTGTCGCCGGTGCCAACCACTGAAAAATCTTCCAGAGGATTGCCATCGATCAACAGTATATCCGCATAAGCCCCCTCTTCGATCACGCCCAGCTTGCCTGCGGTATACGGGTTGGTGAAGTCCCCAGACAGGCCAACCAACTCGCCGCCAACCGAGGTCAATGTCACCATGGACGCATAGGGCCCAAAGAAATCGTTGTTCAGCTTTTTCTCATAGGCGATCTGAATGTTGCAGGCCGCGACCGAGCCCACACAATCGGTCTGGAAAGCACGTTTGACGGGGCATTCCTGCATATTGGGAATGTAATTGGCAAAGGTCGCGGAGGCCGATTTGGCTTTGGCCAAGCTGCTTGGCACGCTGGCCACCGCAGGAATGCTGAGCAGCCCCGGATCAAATGCCGTAAGATTGGTGGTGATAAAGGCGCCTTTAGCGTTCATGACTTCCGCAATTTCGCAGTCAAACGAGAAACCGTGTTCGATCGACATCACGCCCGCTTCCAATGCCCCCAAAATCGCTTCCTTACGGTAGGAATGCGCCATGACATAGCTGCCGTATTCTTCCGCGACCTGCACCGCGGCTTTGATCTCTTCGGGCGATCCGGCCAGCAACTGCCAGGGATCAAAGGCGGACACCACGCCGCCCGATTGCATATACTTGAGCTGCGTTGCGCCCATGCGGAAGTTGTTGCGGCCAAACTTCTGCACATCCGCGACATTGTCAGCCTCTTGCGCCATGTTCAGACGACCAAAATTGGTGGACGCGCCGGGTGGCGAAGTGAAGTTGGCAAAGTCCGCGTGTCCGGCACGTGTGCCGATGAAGGCCGCCGAAGGGTAATAGCGCGGCCCCATAATTTGACCACTGTCAATGGCACGCCGCAAACCGCCATTGCCGCCACCGGCATCCCGCACTGTGGTGAACCCCTGCATCAGGTACATCTCTGCCATCCGCGTGCCGTGAATGGCAAAATCTTCCCAGGTGACATTGGCCTCCATGGCTGGAATGCTTGGCCCCATCAGCATCAAATGCGCGTGCGCCTCAACAAATCCCGGTGTCAGCGTCCGCCCACCACCATCAATCACTGTGGCATCCGGCGCATCAATCGCCTCAGTGCTTACGGTCTTGATTAGGTTGCCTTCCACCAGCACAGAGGCGTTTTCAATTCGCGCCTCGTTCACACCGTCAAACACATGCACATTGGTGAAAAGTGTTTGTGGTGCAGCCTCCTGCGCGGCCAAAGGCGAGGCAAACAAACCGACAACAGCGGACACAAACCCTGAGACAATTCGATTAGACATAATGGCGCTCCCTATAGAATTCTCCACAATACTACCTGAGCGTGTTGCGCCATTCCGGCCAGTTTCGATCAATTTTCCGGTCACACTGAAAAAACTGGCCGACAAACACGTCAAAACTGGCCTAAAAGTAACTGTATAACAAAACGGATCGCGCCCCATGCCCACCAAACATGACGGCTTTGTCAAAGCCCAGCTCCTACGTCCCTTTCTCGAGCTTGCTAGGGCGCGCGGTGCCAATGTCGAAGCCGCGCTAAAATCCTTTGGTCTTGTTGCCAAAGATTTGCGCGACCCTGAGAAAGCTGTACATGCCGAAATCATCTACGGCCTCACAAACAGCCTCGCGGAAAAAGCCAAAGACCCGCACCTCGGCTACCACGTTGACGATAATTTCGACATGAAAGCCTGGCTGCCGACCCAAGACGCTTTCGAAAACGCCCGCACCATTGGCGACTACTACACGCGGTTCCTACTAAGTGTCCCACAGCAAGCCAGTTCCGTGCGCCACACTCTGAATGTCGACGCGCTTCAAGCCACATACACCGTGGTCCGCACGGTTCAAACCCACCAAGCCCCTGTTCAAGTTGAAGGTTTTGGCATGGGCCTGCACATCCGCACGCTGCAATACCTGGCGAAATCCCACTGGTCGTCCAAGCAGGTTACATTGGCGACGGCCTTTCCCGAGGCTTTGCCCCCAACCCCCACCGGTGTTTCCGTGAAACACGCCGCAATTTCCGGGCTGGCCCTGTCTTTCCCTAGCGCCTGGCTCACCTTGCCAGTGCGTCCGCAAGATACGCGACCCAACGATGCGCCAGCGTCGCGGGACACCGACCTCTCTATTGTCAGCGCTCTACGCACCGCGGCGCGCCCCACTCTGGCGGATCGCTCACAGACCGTTGCAGACCACGCACAGGCGCTCGGCATCTCACCGACCCGCCTCACGTCTTCTCTGAAACTGCAGGACACCACTCTGGCGCGCGAAATCAAACGTCTGCGCATTGATTTGGCCAAGGAGATGTTTGCCGACCCCAAACACAGCGTGGCCAGCGTGGCACAGGCACTTGGCTATACCGACCAATCCCACTTTGCACGGTTCTTCCGGTCCCAAACAGGCCTCTCGCCCCGCGAATACCGCCGCGCGCTTTTGCCAGAATGACGCAAACCGCGGTTCTTCGCCCACAGCCGGTTGCAATTGGTGTTCAAATCGTTTCTGGATTTGACCCTGACGCGCCACTCAGGCAATTAGACAGAAACCATTTTCCGCTGCGGGCGATTTGACCCTGCACGACCACAGAAGACAGAAAGACACAATGGAACAGTCTATCCCTCTGACACACCTGCCCGACAACACGCTTTATGGCGAAGGTGACGTGTTTGTCCTCTTTGGCGAACTCTTTGGCCGCGGCTACGCCACCGGTCTGATCGACTCCGCCAAAGCGGCCGGAATGACCATTGTCGGCATCACCGTTGGCCGCCGCGAAGACGATGGCACTCTGCGCGCGCTGACCGACGAAGATCTGGCCCAGGCAGAAGACAACCTCGGCGGCAAAATCATCAACATTCCCCTCATGGCTGGCTTTGACATGGACGCGCCGGACGGTGGTGAAACCCCAACCGACATGCTCAAAGAAATGACCCTGGACAACTGGCAGGAGTTCAAACTCGACTGGGACAAGGTTGACGCCTGCCGCGAGATCGGCACCGCCCGTTTTACCGGCGCTCTGAAAGAAGTTATGGGCGCGCTTGCTGCACACATTCCTGCGGGCAAAAACGTGCACTTCGCCCACACCATGGCGGGCGGCATTCCTCGCGCAAAAGCCTTTCTGGCAATTGCCAACCGCATCTACAAAGGCCGCGGCGCACGTCACATGTCATCTCAAGCTCTGCTGGACGCCGACCTGGGCAAGCTGATCCTGCAGAACTTTGACGAAGTGACCGCCAACAGCTTTGGCCACCTGCTGGAGCACAGCGCTGAACTGCGCGGCAAGATCGAAGCCGACGGCGGTCAGGTGCGTTATTCCGCATATGGCTACCACGGCACCCGTGTGCTGATCGGCGGCGAATACCGCTGGCAGACCTACACCAGCTACACCCAGGGCTACGCCAAAATGCGCCTGGAGCAGTTTGCCCAAACGGCATGGGACAACGGTGTAAAAGCCACTGTCTACAACTGCCCGGAAATCCGCACCAACTCTTCGGATGTGTTTGCCGGCATCGAACTGTCCCTGCTGCCTCTGTTGGAAGCGCTGCGCCATGAAGGCGGCGGTGCCTGGGTCGACGCGCTTTGGGCAGAATGCCAAGCCCTGCTGGAAGACGACGTGTCTTTGAAAAGCGTGCTGAAGACCGTGCAAGACTACCAACAAAGCGATGCCATGCAGCCGTTCTATAACTTCACCGCGTGGCCCATGGCCAACTCCGCCGATCAGGTCGACATGACCGTGGGCACCTCACAAGACATCGTGGCGCTGCACAGCAACCGCAAAGTGCTCGTGAGCGACGTGCTCAGCCAGCATGTTGTGAACGCCACCGGCGCGCTGATCTTTGGCTCTTCCGGCGCACCGGATGGCCCGGTTCTGTGGCTCGATCACGATATGGTTGCCCAGCACCTGATCAAAGCGAACTGATCTCCCCCCACTGATTTACGAAAAGCCCCGACGCGCCGCGTCGGGGCTTTTTTGCTCTGGCACAACACCTTAGAAAGCGCCCACGCCTCACGACCAGATCAAGGTTAACTTTTAAACGTGTTAACCAACGGCCCCTGCCCCCGCTTACAGACATATCTCGGAAAAGGTAGGTCAAATTATTACCAAATGATTAACGACCGCACGCAGGGACACGAGGGACAGGCTATGAACAACGACATCGCACAGGCCTATGAGCTGTTGGGTGTGACCCCTGATGTGTCTGACAAAGAGATGCGGTCTGCCTGGCGCAAACTGGTGCGCAGCTACCATCCGGATTTGGCCCGCACCGATCCGGAGGAAGCCTCGCGCCGCATGGGCGAAATCAACGCGGCCTATGACGCCGTTGCCCATCACCGCCTGCAAAAAGACAAAAAGCCTAGCGTAAAAGCACGCCGACAAAGCCCTCGCGCACCCCGTCGGACGACCCGCGCCAAAACGGACACACATCGCTCACAGCGTACTGAAAACACGCAGCGCGAAACCAAGCAGGACCAAACTCGCGAGACCCTGCCCAAACGCCGCACCTACCGCAGCCCACAGGAACAACGCTTGGTCGACGCCGCCTGTGCGGTGTTTGAAGACACCCGCCGCCACCTCAACGCGGCCGCCCGTCCCCATGCGTTCTCTGCCTTTCGGTAACTCAACGCAAATGTCTGCCGACGCAGCTAAAAGCCTTTCGGCATTGCCAAATTTACAAACCACTTGACTCAAAGCGTTCAGTGTTTTCAAAAATGTCCAACATTTTGAGTTTTGGACAACACAATGATCCTTCGGCGCGACACCAAGGAAGACGACACTGTCATCGCAATGCTTGCGGCTGCGTTGCGCCGCGACATCTCCTTTGGCGCTTTGTTGCCGGATCAAAAGCTCAAATTACAAAGCCTGCGGGCGCGTTATGGCGGGTCCAACCATTCGATGCGCGAAACGTTGCGGCTGCTCACCGCTGAGGGTTTGGTGGAGGCCACGTCGCAACGCGGATTCCGCGTGGCCTCTGCCACCGAAGACGATGTGCGCGACATTTTGATGGTGCGGACCGAGATCGAGAAACTGGCTCTGGGGCTGGCTTTGAAACACGGCGACGTGGCCTGGGAAGGCCGTGTGATCGCCGCGCACCATGCGCTGCGCAAAGCCGAAACGCGGGTTGCCGAGGCCACCGATGACTTAACCGCCATGGAGTGGGACCAAGCTTGCCGTGCGTTTTCCTAAGCCCTGATTGATGCCTGCGGCAGCCCGCGGCTGATCGATCTGCAACGCAAGCTGTACAACCAAAGCCGACGCTTCCGTCTGGCGCTGTTGCGCGAAGGCCAGCTCGACTTTGACAGCCGCTGTGCGCGGCAACAGGCGCTTGTGGATGCGGTTCTGGTCCGCGACAGCAACGCTGCGCTTGCGGCTTTGGAAGACGACATCAAATCGGAATTACATCCGGACATTTAGCACAGATCATTGGGAGGATAACGTGATCAAACTTTCGCGCCGTAAGGCATTGGCCCTGATGGGCGGCACCGTGGCAGCCAGCGGCCTGGCCGCGCCAGCTCTGGCCACGAACAAGAAAATCAAAGTGGGCGCGCTGCGCTTTACATCCCACTCCGGCAACTTTGTGGCCTTTGAGCGCGGCTATTTTGCCGAGGCGGGACTGGACGTGGAGTTTGAATTCTTCCAGGCGGCCCAGCCTATGGCCGTGGCGATTGCCAGCGGAGACATCGATTACGCGGTGACTGCGATTTCCGGTGGCCTCATCAGCCTCGCAGACAAAGGCGCAATCAAGGTTATCGGCGGTGCGCTGCAAGAAGAAGCTGGCATTGACGGTCAAAAATACCTGATCTCCGACGCGTCCTACCAAGCTGGCATCCAGAGCCTGAAAGATCTGAACGGCAAGAAATACGCCATCACACAGGCCGGCTCGTCCTTCCACTACATGGGCGCCAAGATGGCCGCGGCCGAAGGCATCGAGCTGAGCTACACGCCGCTGCAAAAAGTCGGGGCGATCATTGGCGCGATGAAATCCGGTCAGGTCGATGGCTGGTCCATTGTGCCCCATATCGCCAAGCCGCTTGCCAAAGCGGGTGCCTGGCACATCGTTGGCAATGTTGCGGACTACATTCCGGACTATCAGGTCACTACGGTCTTCACCTCCGCCAACAACGCCGCTAATGAGCGCGGCCAGACCGAGAGTTTCCTCGCTGGTTTCTCCAAAGGTGTGGATGACTATGCCGCTGCGATGATCGATGGCACCGCCGATCAGGACGAAATGGTCGATCTGATCCACAAGTATGTCTATACAGACCGCGAACGCGCCAAGGCCGCAGGCTCCATCATCAACGGCACCATGCGCATCAGCTCCGGTGCGGCATTGAACCTGGCCTCCGTTCAGGATCAGCTGAGCTGGTTCCAGTCTGAGGGTCTGGTGGGCAAAGACATCACGCTCGACACGCTTGTGGACAGCTCTTACGTGAAAACCATCGGCGGCTAAAACCGCGCTCTGGCGGGGCGGTCCAAACTGCCCCGCCGCAGACTATTTGAGGCAGACAATGGACATCAGGCTTGAGGGCATTGGCCATACCTACGATGATTTTGAGGTGATGCGTGACATCACCCTCGACATCCCCAACCAACAGATCATCTGCATCGTTGGCCCGTCGGGATGCGGGAAATCTACGCTTTTGCGGTTCATTGGTGGATTGGAACGCCCGCAACGCGGTCAGGTGCTCCAAGTTGGCGATGCGCCCAAAGACTGCCTCAACCCGCTGACCTATATTTTTCAGGATTTTGCTCTGCTGCCGTGGCGCACCGTCAAGGGCAACATCTCGCTTGTACTGGAGGATCATGGCATTCGCGGCGCAGCGGCGCGAGAGATCATTGACGATGTGCTTGCCCGCACCAAACTGACCGATTTTGCCAAAGCTCTGCCAAAACAACTGTCTGGCGGCATGAAACAACGCGTCGCCATTGCCCGCGCCTTGGCTGTGAAGCCAGCGGTGATGCTGATGGATGAGCCTTTGTCTGCGCTGGACAGCCAGACACGCGAGCTGCTGATGGATGATCTGGTGAACCTCTGGTCCCGCCAACCGTTCACGGCGGTCTATGTCACCCACAATCTGGCCGAAGCTGTGCGTCTGGGACACAAAGTGGTTGTCCTGTCACGCCGCCCGGGACAAATCCGGGAGATCGTCGAGATCGACAAGCCGTTGTCCGAGCGCGCTTTTGGCGATGCTGATCTGGACGCCTACCAAAAACGGCTGTGGAACCTGATGCGTGACGAAGCCCGCGCGGCAGATGAGGAGCTTCTGCATGTCTGATACCTCCAAACGCACAGTTGCGTTCCGTGGCGGCGGATTTGCCCCCAAACCCCAAGCCTGGATTGGCGTGATGGTGTTTGTTGTCCTCATCCTGGTGGCGGAATGGGGCACCCGCGCAGGATGGATTTCCGCGTTGACCCTGCCCAAGCCCTCAGACGTATTGGAAACCTTCCGCCAACTCTATTCCAGCGGCTTGCTGTTCCAACACCTCGGCCCTTCTTTGGCCCGTCTCGCCGTGGGCGCCACCCTGGGGGTCAGCATTGGCATCTCGGTTGGCGTCTTGATCGGGCTGTTTTCCTACATCCGCTCAGGCCTTGTGCCAGTGATCGCGGCCATTTTTCCGATCCCGAAAATCGCGTTGCTGCCGTTGTTTGTCATCTGGTTTGGCATTGGCGAAGGCTCCAAATACGCGCTCATCGCCTTTGGCACCTTCACCCCAACCGTCGTGGCCACCTATGGCGCTGTTGACAACGTGGACCGTACGCTGATCCGCATGGGGCAGAGTTTTGGCCTGTCGTGGTGGTCGATTGTGCGCAAGATCATTTTACCCGGCGCTTTGCCCGGCATCCTGTCAGGCCTGCGCATCAGCCTGTCGATTGCGATTATCCTGCTGGTCGCCGCCGAAATGCTCGGTGCGCAATATGGCATCGGCGCCTATATCCTGGAAGCCGGCTCGCTATATGATCTGGAGCGTCTGTTTGCCGGGGTAGTGATCCTGTCGTTGCTCGGCGTGGTGGTCAGCGCGGTCATCAGCTTCATTGAACGGCGCATGTTGGGATGGCGATCTTAAAGTCTTGTCATGCGTGAATTTGCCGGAAGGTCTGTGTGCCCTATCTTCCGGTTTCATAGCGCATGCATAGATTGCCCCCGCACGGCAGCTTTCGCAAAATCGGTTACCCTTGAGCCCTACCGTGAAGTGAGAGAATTTCCCGTATGTTTTTGCCCAGCCACGCAGGTATTTTCCGCCGCTGTTCGAAACACTTCGGCGTCCACAAACTCTAAAAAGCTCTTGCTCTTGCAGCACTCACTCTGACTTTGCCCCCCAAAAAAGCGTCTGCGCTTTTATACCCCCATCCTCTCGACCTGAAGCGCTGCCAAGGTCTGGAGCAGACTATTCTTGTCGATGGGCTTAGAAAGAAAACGATCCATTCCGGCAGACAGACACGCCTTGCGGTCGCTTTCAAACGCATTGGCCGTCAGGGCAACAATTGTGGGCTGCGCAATTCCCAAGGCGCGGATCTCCCGCGTCGCAGACACCCCATCCAGTTCCGGCATGAACATATCCATCAGCACAATATCGGGCTGCACGTCCCGACATAAATCCACTGCCTTACGGCCGTCTTCCGCTTCGACCAGCTCCAGAGGTTGGTCGCTCAGGTATTTGCGGATCAACAGGCGATTCACCTTATTGTCCTCGGCCAACAGAACCACACAGGGCGAGAGCTGTGTTGTCGTGCGGGAATGCTCTTTGGTCACCAGAGACAGACTTGGCTCCTGCGCAGGCGCCAAGGGCAGCTGCACAGTGAAACAACAGCCATTACCCAATTCAGACCGCAACGTGATATCGCCCCCCATACGCTCCGCCAAAGCCTTGGAAATGGTGAGCCCCAGTCCGGTCCCACCATAGGCACGCGTCGTGGCTGTGTCGGCTTGAGAAAAGCGATCAAAAACATGGCTGACATGTTCCTCGGAAATGCCAATCCCGGTGTCCTCCACTGCAATACTGAGAAGGTACGGATCCCCATCAGCAGCCGAGACACGCACCGTCACAGCCCCTTCGGACGTGAACTTCACGGCATTTCCAACCAGGTTCACCAAAATTTGGCGCAGTCGCCCATCGTCCCCATGCGCCCAGCGCGGCAAGTCCTCGGCATAGGTCACCGTCAGCGAAATCCCCTTTTCTTTCGCTTTGGGACGCAGCAGGTCCACCGACGCCTCAACGCAACTGCGCGGATCAAAATCAACGCCTGCGATCTCGACCTCGCCCGTCTCAAGCCGTGACAGATCCAGAATGTCATTGATGATTTTCAGCAAGGCATTGGACGAGCTGCGGACAACGTCTACATAGGCTTGCTCATCTGCCCCTAAATCGCTTTCCGACAGAAGGTTTGCCATGCCCATGATCCCGTTCATCGGGGTCCGGATTTCATGGCTCATGTTGGCAAGAAACTCAGACTTCGCACGATCCGCCTGCTCCGCTGCGACTTTCGCGTCGGCCAACTCGCGCGCATGTGCTTTGGCATGGGTAATATCGCGCTCCACGCTTACAATAAACTCAACTGCGCCTGTATCATCCAGAACCGGCACCACATTGACCTCCACCCAAAACGGCGTGCCAGATTTGGTGTAGCTCAGGACTTCCGTGTAATACTCTTCGCCACGCTTGATATGATCCCTGATCTTCGCGACTGTGCCAAAGTCTGTGTCCGGCCCATTCAAAAGACCACCAGGTGTCGCACCAATCGCCTCATCCGCGCGGTGCCCTGTCATCCTTGAGAAACCGTCATTCACCCAAATAATTTCGCTCTTGGCATTGCTCAGAATGATGCTGTCAGAGGCGTGTTTGGCGACCAATGACAACCGGTAAAGCTCCTCCTGATTGCTTCGGAGGTCCTCATGCGCCTGCTCCAGAGCACGCCTTCCGTGCTCCAATTCCCGCTGCTTGTCTTCCACAAGCCGCTCCCGCCTTTTGAGCGCAACCCGGCCACGCTCGTTCTGGTGAAGCGAATATACCGCTATGGCAAAGATCACGCAGAAACACACGATCAAGAAGGGAGTCGACGCCACCAGGATTTCCATCGACTGGCTCATGGGTTGCCAAACAAGATACCCCGCGACCGTGCCTTCGTCACTGTATAACGGAACGCTGTTCTGATCGGTTGGTTCTGTGCGGATGAACTCCAAATCGGAGACGGGCAAATCCCGCAGCACGTGGCTCAAGTAGTCCGCGTCTATGCAATACACCGCGACAAGAATATGCGGCGCCTGTCCTGTCAGCGCGATTCCTCCGGGATCTGGCACAATCGCAAAGGATGCCGCCAAGGCGACTTCCTCCCCAAACGTCACCACCTCAATATTGGACAGCGCGGGGAAATGGCCGGAGAAACTCCCGGTTTCTGGCAGGCTCTGGGCCGCCACAAAAAAATTGTCTCGGATGTCGGCGAAGGTCCGCTTTTTGCTCATCAACCTTTGGACATCGGCAGCGCTCCAGCTTTCCTCCTGTGGAACGTTCTCAAAAACAATCTCTCCGTTGGGCGCCATCAGGAACGCGCCATTATAGTTGGAATCCCGCGCCAACTCCTCGCCAAACCGGGTCTCAACCCAGGCCTGTGAAAACGACTGGTCAATATTCTGATATGCCGCATTGGACGCTGCATAGCGTTCAATTTCGGAAAGGCGCTGCTGCTTGTGGGCGTTGAACGTGTTTTGCACGGTGACCGCTTCCCGCTTCAGCGCGTCGGTTTCCGCCTCCCAAAGCCGACCAAACACAGAGCCAAACGCGGTGACAAGCACCAGAAAGCACGCTAGAACCACCAACCCAATCGAAGAGCGAAAGGGCGTGGTTATCGTAGCCAAAATTCCCAATTTCTGCCCTCTAGACACATTGCTTTTTCAAGTCGTGCGGACTTCTCTCTTACAATTCAATTGTTCCTGACCGGTTAATTGCGCACCACTTTGACGGTGCCACCTCCGATCAAGTCACACGCCTAAAGATACAGACCACACTTACAAGACCCATCTCCGGCTCCGGCCCACTGACATTGCTCCTTCATAGCGCAATGGAACCGACACGGGTGTCCTTTTTTGGGATATTTGCACATGGCTGTGCACTGGCGCTTCACAACGGTTTCCCTATCGACATCAGCCGTCAACGGTTCACCGCGCGTTGGCACGGTCATGTACGGGCGTTCCAACCGAACACCAGTAGGGCGGGAAAGCGTCAAACAGCTTCGGGTTTCGCACTTTTTCGCAAACTCTGGCGTTGCGAAGTGCCCTCCCTGAGTTGCCCAAAATTCGGGGTGACGGCGCACCGCAACCATCGTGATCGCGATGCGCCTGTGTCTTAGGCGAAAGACACGCCGTTTTCGCTCATTGGCAGCTCAGCCACCTGAACATTCAGCTGTGCAATGGCATTTGCCAACGCGGGCGCCGATGGCGGTGTCCCTGGTTCACCAATGCCTGTGGGAGCTTCAGCGGACGCCACAATATGCGTCTCAATCGCCTTGATGTCGGAGATCCGCAGCGGCTCGTAATCTGGGAAGTTGGATTGCTCCACCGCCCCGCCGTCCAGCGTGATCTGGTCCCGCATCGCGTGACCGATACCGTAGCCAATGGCACCCTCGGTCTGCGCCCGGATCACATCCGGGTTCACTGCAATACCGCAATCAACCGCTGCTGTGACTTTCTCGATTTGGATGCCATCCGCAGGCGTGCCTGACACTTCGACCACCTCCGCCACAAAAGACCCAAAGGACTTGTGCACTGCGATTCCCTGTACGTTGCCTGCCGCCGGATTGCCCCAGTTGCCCTTCTCTGCCGCCAGTTTCAACACGCCCGCCTTGCGCTGCGCGTCTTTGTCACCGCCTTCCAGATAGGCTAGCCGGAACTCAACCGGATCACGGCCCGCCGCCTTGGCGGCCATATCCATCATGACTTCCATCACATAGGCGGTGTGCGTGTGCCCAACTGAGCGCCACCACAACACAGACGTCGCCTTCTCGGTGTCTGTGAGACCAACCGCCATGTTCGGAATGGCGTAAGGGCTGTCAGCTAGGCCTTCGACCGTGGAATGGTCCACGCCATCCTTGACCGAAAACGCCTCAAACGCCGTGCCTTTCATGATCGACTGACCCGCCACCTGATGCTCCCAGGCGGCAATCTTACCGTCTGCATCCAAACCAACACGCACCCTATGTCCCGTCGCCGGACGATAGTAGCCCCCGCGAATGTCGTCTTCGCGATCCCAGACCAGTTTCACCGGACGAGACCGGTCGGTCATCACAAAGGCCAAGCCGGCTTCCACCTGATAATCCGCATCCGGCGTTGCCCGACGCCCAAAGGACCCGCCTGTCAGCATCGTTTTGATATGGATCTTTTCCGCTGGCAGACCAAAGATCTGCTGATACGCCATATGCGGCCCGGTTGGCATCTGCGCCCCGTCATGAAGGACAATGTCGCCCTCTGCGGTTTGCTCGATCGTACAGTTCATCGGCTCCATTGGCGCATGAGCCAACAGTGGGAAGTAGAAGGTCTTCTCCACCACCTGGGCCGCCTCATCCACCGCTGAGCTTATGGAAGATGTATCCGCCTTGTTCACATTGTAGACCGGCGCGGCCTCCAAAGCGGCCATGATTTCATCGCGGATTTCCTGTGAAGAGCGCGTCTCGGCTGCTGACATATCCCAGTCCACCTCAATCGCCGCGCGCGCCTGCATCGCCGCCCAGGTGTTCTCCGCGTAGACCGCCACACCATGTTTGGTGGGCAACGGCATCGCCATGATGAAGCCTTTTACATCCTTGGCAGCGCTGTCATCAAACCCGGCAACCACGCCGCCCCGTTGAGGTGTGCGCTTGATCATCACCACCATCTGATTTGGCAGGTGCACGTCCATGCCAAACTTGGCCTGACCATTGACTTTGATCGGGCTGTCCAAACGCCGCGTGGCTTCATTTCCGATGATCTTCCACTCGGTCTGGTCCCGCAAACGCGGTGTTTCAGACGGCGCAATCTCTGCCGCCGCGGCCACAAACTCACCTAGTGGGGCAGCTTGACCACCTCCGGTGACCATGCCCTCTTGAATGTCCAAACCCGCGGCATCCACGCCCCAAGCTTGCGCCGCCGCCTTGATCAGCATCTCACGCGCATTTGCGCCTGCGGTGCGGTATTGCATCCAGGAGTTGGCCATGGCGGTCGAACCGCCGGTGCCCTGAAACGGCCCAAAGAACAGGTTGTTATAGACCTGAGGATCAGAAGGGGCGAACTCATAGCCAATCTGCGCCATGGTCACGCCAAGCTCTTCGGCTATCAATGTCGACAGACCGGTGGCCGGCCCCTGGCCCTTTTCAAAGTGTTTGATAATCGCAATCACATTGCCATCGCTGTCGATCTTCACAAACGGGTTGAGCATGGCATCCGAAGAACCAGCGGCAACGGCGCCATCCGGCGTGGCCCCGACATACAACACAGCGGCGGCGGCAGCGGCAGATTTCAGAAATCCGCGACGGGAAATATTGGCAGTCATATCTCTCAAGCCTCCAGAATTTCAGACGCGCGCAGAACGCCCGCGCGAATACGTTGATAGGTGGCACAGCGGCAGGCATTGCCGTACATATATTCGTCCACCTCTTCAGCGGTCGGGGTCGCATTTTCACGCAATAGACCAACCGCACTCATGATCTGCCCGGACTGGCAATAACCGCACTGCACCACATCCAGCTCGCGCCAAGCCTGTTGCACTGCCGCGCCCACCTTGTCCTCTTCCATCTTCTCGATGGTGGTGATCTCCGCCCCTTCGACGTCTTCAATATACGTCTGACAGGAGCGCACCGGCTCGCCGTCCATATGCACCGTGCAGGCGCCGCAGGACGCAACCCCGCACCCAAATTTTGTCCCGGTGAGCTTCAACTCATCCCGGATCACCCACAACAGCGGTGTGCCCGGTTCGGCCTCAACCGTATGGGTCTCCCCGTTCAACTTTAGTGAAATTGCCATGGCTATAGGTCTCCCTGTTCGCTACAAAAGTTGTTTTGTGTCTCCCCTACTAAGCGGCATTGCTTCTAGGGTGAGGTCGGCCCGATCCAAAAATTGATGGTCTCGAGCCAGAGTTTTAGTTGCGATCCAATGGTATCAATTACGTTGGAAGGCCACTTTTGGACCAGCGGCCTACCCGCCCATTGGGCTCAAAGTCCAAGCTGCGCTTTCAACCCGCCAATGAAGGTCGCATCGTCAAGCGCTTTACGGTTGTTGAGCAATTCAACCGCATCTGCACCAGCCCGGTATCGCAGCGTATCGGTCCCATCCGTCACTGCATCCCAAATCACTTCAGCCACCACATTAGGTTGCGAGGCATTGGCCGTCATTTCTTCACTACCCCACGTGCTGAACAACGCCTGCACAACCGGTTGATATTCGGCCATGCTCTCATCATTCACAAAGTCAAACGACCGGCCGCCAAAATCAGTAGCAATCATTCCTGGCTCGACAATTTTGACTTTGATGCCTGCCGCCTCGAGTTCAAAATGCATAGCTTCGGAAATCCCTTCCACCGCAAATTTTGTGCCGTGATACAGTGCGCCAAGTGGAAATGTTATTTGCCCCCCAATGGAAGACACATTGACAATGGTGCCGGCCCCATTGCTCCGCATATGTGGCAACACACCCTTGGTGGTTTCAATCAAACCAATCACATTGGTATCAAATTGACGCCGAACGCGCTCCATTGGAAACGCTTCCAAGGGCCCATAGGCACCATAACCGGCATTGTTCAACAGCACATTAATTCTGCCAAATCGCATCACGCTGGCAGCCACTGCCGCCTCGATGGATGTTGCGTCGGTCACATCCAGCCGCGTCACCAACGTGTTATCAAGCGACGTCAACTCTTCTTCTTTTTCTGGTGCGCGCATGGTCGCAACCACATTCCACCCACGCGCCGCAAAAAGCTTCGCAGTTTCTTTGCCGATCCCGGAAGACGCTCCGGTAATGAGAATTGTCTGAGGCATGTTAGGACTCCTTGTTTGTCCTACCTCAACCTAACCCGCCGGTACCCAACCGCCGTGCCTGATCCTCCAAATGATCTGCCCAATTCTCCAGACTGACATCTTTGTGAATGCCAGCCCGACGCCAAACCACTATATTCTCAAGGCAAGGGAGGCCGCTGCATGATACCTAAAAATCTGATCGCTGAGGTGTTTGATCTGGTCCAAAAAACCGGAACGCTGGGCACAGGATGCGCCACGGATGTGGACGGTCTGTTTGCCTTTGCCCAAACCGAAACCACCGCATGCGCCGCCTCGTTTTACGAACCCATCATGTGTCTCGTGCTGCAGGGCGCCAAAGAAGCCCACTTAAACGGGCGCGTTGTCCGCTACAGCGCTGGGGACACGCTCATCGTTAGCCACGCTATCCCCGTTGAATCCGCCGTCATGCAAGCCAGCCCCGATACGCCTTATACCGCGCTGGCTTTGCGTTTGGACCTCGCGATGGCGCGCAGCATGCAAGACGAATTGGCCGATTTCGAAAGCTCCGACAGCGCCCATTCCCTCAACGTAGCCGCCTCCGACGACGCCTTGATTGATGCCATACACCGCTTGTTCAACCTATCCAAAGACCCGGTCGAAGCCCACACTCTCGCGCCCCTGGTGCTGCGTGAAATCCACTTCCGCCTGCTGCGTGCCCAACATGGCGGCATGCTGCGGCAATTGCTCAACCAAGACAGCCCGGCCAGTCGTATTGCCCAGGTCATCGCAACCATGCGGGCAAATTTCAAATCAAACCTGCCAGTGGCCGACCTCGCATCCGACTGCGGCATGAGCCTGTCTGCCTTCCACGAACACTTTCGCTCTGTAACAGCCACAACCCCATTGCAGTATCAAAAAGATCTCCGCCTTCTTGAGGCACGCCGACTGCTGGTGTCCGAAAACCTGTCAGTGGCGTCCGCCGCTTATGAAGTGGGCTATGAAAGCCCAACCCAATTCAGCCGCGAGTTTTCCCGCAAATTTGGCAGCCCACCCAGCATGCAAAAACCGGTCCAAACGCCAATCGCCGCAACCGCTTCCTGAAGGGGAACCACCAGGTCCATGTGCGGTCAGCTGCAATCCGCCCTAACGCTCAGCCACGCGCCCTGATCCACGCGGCAGCCCCATCACAAACCTGCTCCAGCTGTTCTTCGTGGCTCAGACCGGCCACCCGTTTGCGCGGTTTCAGATCATGGTCGCCATCTTGTACCCAAGCCGTTTCAATTTGCTCTGATAACGCATAGCTCGCCACCTCCGCATCGGTTCCAAACGGATCACGTGTGCCTTGGCAGATCAGTGTCGGCGTTTGCAGCTCCGCCAGATGTGCGGTGCGTAGCTTTTCCGGCTTTCCTTGAGGATGAAATGGATAGCCAAGGCATAGGAGACCGCAAATATCACCAGCCGCAAACAACGCGTCAGCGACAAGGCTGGCAACCCGACCGCCCATAGACTTGCCGCCAATGAACAATGGACCGGCACAAGGCAGCGCCTGAACGACCGCACGGAACTCATCCTGCAACAGATCAACTTTCGGCGGCGGCCGCTTGGGGCCGCCACGCCGGCGCGCCGCCATATAGGCAAATTCAAACCGCGCCACCCGAACGCCCCGTCGCGCCAACCCGGTCGCAACCGTCGACATGAAAGGCGCCTCCATGGTGGCACCCGCCCCATGCCCAAACAGAAACGTCGGCGCTAACGGGCCAGCCTCATCTATCAGAAATTCAATCTCAGCCATTGCCGCTCCAAAAACACAAAAGGCGCCCCACGGCGCCTTTCTTAATCAACTTGGTGTCCCGGAACTCAGTGGGTCCAGGCCCCGCGCCGGTTGGTGGCAAAGTTCTCGCCATAGCCGCCCTGCCGAATGTTGGCCTTGCGCTTGTGTGGCTCCAGAACCTGCACTTCGATGTCGTTTTCCCGCGCATAAGTCACAGCCGCTTCCTTGCTGTCAAACTTCAAGCGCACCTGAATTTGCGTATCCCCCGAGCCGGTCCAGCCCATCAGCGGATCAATATCCTTGGCTTCCGACGGACCATATTCCAACACCCACTGGTGGGTTTTGGCGGTTCCCGACGACATCGCCGTGCGGGCTGGCTGATAGATACGCGCAATCATGGGGCACTCCTTGGCTTGCTGCTTTATCTCGGATTCTCACCGCTCGGGCAAGAGGCCAAACACAGACAAACCGCCGCAAAGGCGCGGCAAATCATCAATCAAAGGGGGAGTAAGCTTGCAAGCAGCCCAGGTTCCGGACCAAGCCGCGGGGAGCGAGGGGTGTAGGTGCAGTTTGGACTGGCGACCTCAGCGGGCTGCTTGCTGAATTGACCATAGCGAGGATGCCAATCATTTGGCAAGTGCAACATATATTTAATTTCCCAAATAGCAGGAATTTTGTTCTAAAATTACCAAAGTACCCACAACTTCTTGCCAAAAGCGGCGCACCGACACCTTACCAAGGGTAAGCTTACCCGCAACACGCGTATTTTCTTGGACCAAGCAGTCAGAAATTTCTGCACTTGCGAAGTATTTCTTGGTGCGGCGCAGCATCCTCTTCACAAAATCCCCGGATCACATCTGCGCTTTCGCCCTTGCATAAGAACAAAAAGAGACCAAAATCGCGCGAAACGACTCTTTCAACACGGGACGCCGCGATGAGTGATGCCAGTAACCTGCCCCAGATGGTCGATCGTGAGGCCAAACGCCGTCCCAAGCTGGAAGGCGGCAAGCGCATTGTAATGCATACCGAGTTTGAACCCGCAGGGGATCAGCCCACCGCCATCGCCGAACTCACAGCAGGCGTGACCGACGGCGAACGCAATCAGGTTCTGCTTGGCGCCACCGGCACTGGTAAAACCTTCACCATGGCGAAGGTGATTGAGGAAACCCAACGCCCGGCCATCATCCTCGCCCCCAACAAGACCCTCGCGGCCCAGCTTTATGGCGAGATGAAAGGCTTCTTCCCGGAAAACGCCGTCGAATATTTTGTCAGCTTCTATGACTACTACCAACCAGAAGCATACGTCCCGCGTTCCGACACCTTCATTGAGAAGGAAAGCCAGATCAACGAACAGATCGACCGTATGCGCCACTCCGCCACGCGCGCTCTGCTCGAACGCGACGACGTGATCATCGTCGCCTCGGTGTCCTGCATCTACGGCATCGGTTCGGTCGAAACCTACTCCGCGATGACGCTCGACCTGAAAGCAGGCGGCGAATACGACCAACGCCAGGTCATTGCCGATCTTGTCGCCCAACAATACCGCCGCAACGACGCCGCCTTCCAACGTGGCTCCTTCCGCGTGCGCGGCGATAGTTTGGAAATCTTCCCCGCCCACCTCGAAGACCGCGCTTGGAAGCTCTCCTTCTTTGGCGAGGAGCTCGAAAGCATCACCGAGTTTGACCCGCTCACCGGCGAGAAGACCGACACGTTTGAGCATATCCGCGTCTACGCCAACAGCCACTATGTGACGCCCAAACCAACCCTGAACCAGGCCATCATCAACATCAAAAAAGAGCTGCGCACAAGGCTCGACCAACTGGTAGACGAAGGCAAACTGCTCGAAGCGCAACGTCTGGAACAACGCACCAACTTCGACATCGAAATGCTCGAAGCCCAGGGCTTCTGCAACGGCATCGAAAACTACTCGCGCTACCTCACCGGCCGCGCGCCGGGCGAGCCGCCCCCCACCCTGTTTGAATTCATCCCCGACAACGCCATTGTCTTTGCCGATGAATCCCACGTCTCCGTGCCGCAAATCGGCGGCATGTACCGCGGCGATTACCGCCGCAAATTCACGCTGGCCGAACACGGCTTCCGCCTGCCCTCCTGTATGGACAACCGCCCGCTCAAGTTTGAGGAATGGGACGCCATGCGCCCCCAGTCGGTCTTTGTCTCCGCCACTCCGGCGGCGTGGGAGATCGAGCAATCCGGCGGCGTCTTTGCCGAACAGGTCATCCGCCCCACGGGCCTCTTGGACCCGGAGGTCGAAATCCGCCCGGTGGAGATGCAGGTCGACGACCTGCTTGATGAAATCCGCAAAGTCACAGCCGAAGGCTTCCGCACGTTGGTCACCACATTGACCAAACGCATGGCCGAGGACCTCACCGAATACCTGCACGAACAGGGCATCAAAATCCGCTACATGCACAGCGACATCGACACTTTGGAACGCATCGAAATCCTGCGCGACCTGCGCCTTGGCGCCTTTGACGTGCTGGTTGGCATCAACCTTTTGCGGGAAGGCCTCGACATCCCCGAATGTGGCCTGGTCGCCATTCTGGACGCCGACAAAGAGGGCTTCCTGCGCTCTGAAACCTCACTGGTGCAAACCATCGGCCGCGCCGCGCGCAACGCCGAAGGCCGCGTGATCATGTACGCCGACCGCATGACCGGCTCCATGGAACGCGCCATTGGCGAAACCAACCGCCGCCGCGCAAAACAGATCGCCTATAACGAAGAACACGGCATCACGCCCGCCACGGTGAAAAAGAACGTCGAGGACGTTTTGGCCGGGCTTTACCAAGGCGACACAGACCAATCCCGCGTCACCGCCAAGATCGACAACCCGCTTGCGGGGGGCAATCTGGAGGCCGTACTCAGCGGGCTGCGCGAAGACATGCGCAAAGCCGCCGAGAACCTCGAATTCGAAGAAGCCGCCCGCCTGCGCGACGAGGTCAAACGTCTGGAGGCGGTGGATCTGGCCGTCGCCGACGACCCCATGGCGCGGCAATACGCGATAAAGGCCGCCGAGGAGAAAGCCACAAAGAGCAGGGGCCGCTCAACGGCCGGGCGTGCCGGTCAGCGGGGTGGGAATGTGAGGAGCAAGAGGGGTCGATAATTGACTAACCCTAGCAAGCCGTCCAAAAAACACCACTACGTTCCCAAAGTGATACTCAAACGCTTCTACCACAGCGGAAGCTCGCTCTACTATTGCGAAAGAAACACCCCTCGGAAAGGCGTCCAAAACCGCAACATTGAAAGCGTTTTTCGCAGAACGAACTACAACTCATTAGAGTACGACGATGGTTCGAAAGACGACCGTTTGGAAAAGTTCTTTGCCCACAAGCTGGATAATTTCATTCCAGAGTGGACTGGCGTATTTGAGCGAGCATTAAAGAGCGGCCGCGTTGAGTTTCCCAGCCTACAATCGCGCCACCGGTTTATTCAGTTCTTTTATTGTCATGCTAAACGCACCCCTGACTTTCTTGATCCGCTTGTACAGGACGTCGCGAATGAGACGTTTAGCGAAAAAGGCATCGCAGAGCTAGAGACCCGTCTACGCAGACTTAGTATCAGCGAGCAAATGTTAGTCCGGTCTCCCGACTTTCAAAACCGCACGCTTAGAAATGCACGGGTCGAGAATCTAAGCCGACAGTCCGAAGAGGTACTTTCCCGCTTAATGGGCATGAAGGTTATTGTGGCGTCTCCCGCTAGACGCAATCAGTCATTTTTAGTTGGCAGCAAGCCGGTTGTGCGATTTGAGGATTATCCCTTTCAAGAGTTGGGAGAGGAAGGGGTGGAAATGTGGACGACGTTTGCACCCAACTTAGCAGTTGAGTTCGTCGCAGGCCCCACACCGTCAGATTGCATGCTCCTCGACAGCAAAATGGTTAGACAACTCAATACTACATTGGCGAAAAACAGTCGCGCGATTGCTTCACACTCAAGAGAGCTATTGACCTCGATTTCTAAGGCGAAGTGGACAGACTTCTAAGTGCAGAATTCGCCGAGAACGCCGCGCCCGACTTCGGGAGGAAGCGAACGCGCCCTCCCGTGGGGGAGGTCGGGCGCGGCATGATGCTTTGCATCATGCAAATAGCGTGATTTCAACGATCAGATTTCACCTAAAGCAAGAAAACCGCCTTTCTTACACGCACAAAATACCGTTCAATCGCTCCAAAGTTGAAATCGATTCCTCAGACCAGTTTAATGCACATTCTCATCGCCATTCTCACAGCTGTCGGCGCCGCCATCTGGTGGTTGGCGCGCATGAACCCGCGTGAAGCCATCGACACCGCGTCTGATCTGGCCACCACCGCCATCAACGCCCCACGCCGCATTGCGTTCCGCCGCAAAACCGGCCAGCACCCTGTGGAAGGCATTGACGACCCGCGCATCGCCATCTGCGCCATCGCGCAAGCCTTTCTGGAGGTCGACGGCCTGCCGACACAGGAAACCCGCGACCAACTGCACGTGCTTCTGCGCAAAAAGCTGCGCTGCTCCGAAGAAGAAGCCCATGAAATGGAAGTGCTTGGCCGCTGGCTGATGACCCAGTGCGACGGGCCTTCCTCCGCCGTTCCGCGCCTTGCAAAGCGGCTTTATAAGTTGGATGACGGTCGCGCTTGGGACACGCTTCAAAATGTCCTGCACCCGCTGATTCAGGGCGAACTGTCACAAGGCCAGATCAACGCCATTGATGATCTGCGGCTGGCCTTCAAAAAGTAGCGCTCTTGCGCGGGCCATCCCTTGAAACCCGCGCACCTCAGCTAGCCCTACGCCTTATACCCTTCCGAGGCCGCATAATACGCGTTGAACCCAACCCGCTCGCGCACCTCTTCAAACGACATCAACCCGGACGTCTGCACTGTGTCGGCCTTCATCGCCGCCAGGGTCTGGACCATCTGCTGCATCACCGCCGACAACAACGTCAGCGGATAGGCCGCCAGATTGAAGCCCATGTCCGCCAGTTCCGCATGGGACAGGATCGGTGTGTCGCCGCCTTCCAGCATATTGGCCATCAACAGCCCCGGCGTTTCCTCACAAATCTGGCGCATTTCCTCCACGCTCTGCGGTGCCTCGATGAAGATGATGTCCGCGCCCAGCTCAAAGAACCGCTGCGCCCGCTCTATCGCTTCGCCCAACCCATGCGCTTTGCGCGCGTCCGTGCGGGCCAGGATCAGCACATCCTCTTCCTCCCGCGCGTCCACCGCCGCCTTGATGCGATCAAACGCCACCTCGCGGTCCACAACAGCCTTGCCCGGCGTGTGGCCACAGCGTTTGGGCGCCACCTGATCTTCAATCATCACCGCCGCTGCCCCAGCCCGCGCCAGACCTTTCACGGTGCGGATCACGTTCATTGCATTGCCGTAGCCGGTGTCCCCATCGGCCACAAACGGCAGGCTGGTGGCCTCGGAAATGTTGCGCACATGGTCCACCACCTCGCCATAGCTCATCAGCCCCAGATCCGGCATGCCAATGCGCGAGGCCGAAGCAGCAAAGCCCGACATAAACGTCATGTCAAACCCCGCCTGCTCGATCAGCTTAGCCGAGAGCGCATCATAGCAACAGGGCGCCACCACCAGCTCTTTCTGTTCCAGCAGAGAGCGCAACCGCGCCGCCCGCAGGTTCCGCCCCTCATTGGGGGCAATCCGTACTGTGTTTTTCATCACATTCGCCCTCCTGCTCAGCGCGCCAATTCAAACGGGATGTAGAGCGCCAGAGCGGGCCAGAACCACAACAGTACCGCCACCGCCAGCATGATCCCCGCAAACGGCAACGCGCCTTTCGCGACCTCCTGCAACCGCGCATTTGCTACGGCTTGAATAACAAACAGGTTCATCCCCACCGGCGGCGTGATCAACGCGGTCTCAATCAGAACCACAAAGAAGATGCCAAACCAGATCGGGTCAATCCCGATGTTGAGCACCGCTGGCAGCAGCACCGGCACCATGATGAGCAGCATCGACAGGCTTTCCAGAAAGAACCCCATAAACAAAAGCACCAGGCCGACTGCGAGAATAAACAGGCTTGGGTTGGAGATGTTCTCTGTCAAAAACGCGCTGATCGACTGCGGGATCAAATAGAGCGTGATCGCGTAGGAAAACACCTTGGCCCCCGCCACGATGATCAACACCATCACTGACGTGCGCAGCGAGCCTTCCACCGCCTCGCGCAACTTGGCAAAATCCATCCGCCCCATGGCGAAGGTCATGACCAGAGCAATCACAAAGCCCAGCCCGGCGCTTTCTGACGGTGTCGCAATCCCGGTGTAGATCGAGCCTACGATGGCCACTGCCAGCGCTACGGTTGGCAGCGCCATAGCCGAGGTCCGCACCCGCGTGCCCCAATCAGCTTTGGCAATCGGTTGGTAGGCGCCAGAAAAGCGCGAAAACAACATGCCGTAGACGATAAAGGCGGACGCCAGGAACAATCCAGGCCCAATGCCCGCGAGGAACAAGGTCGGGATCGAGCTTTCCGTGACCACGCCGTAGATGATCAACGGGATCGACGGCGGGATCATAATCCCCAAAGTGCCGCCTGCCGCCAACATGCCGTAAACAAACGGTTTGTCGTAGCCGCGCTTGGACATCTCCGGGATCGCCACGGTGCCAATCGTCGCCGCCGTCGCCACCGAAGAGCCGGAAATGGCGGAAAACAACGTGCAGGACAGGATTGTCGCCACGCCCAACCCACCGGGCCAATGTCCAACCCAGCTTTGCACCGCCGCATAAAGATCGCGCCCCACGCCGCCCTTGAGCAAGACATTGGACATCAGCAAAAACATCGGCACAGCGAGGAGCTCAAAACTGTCCATCGAACCATGCAACCGCTGCGGCACCGCCACCAGCGGCAGCCCTTTTAGGCCAAGCAGGATCACCCCAAGACCGCCCAGCGCAAAGGCCACCGGCGTGCGCAACAACAACAGCGCCATCAGCGCCACTAGAATGAGAATCGCTTCCATCAGTGCGCGCCCCCCATCACGTCATCGCCGGGCAAAGGTTCCGCCCACACGCGATAAAGCTGCACCCCGCCCTGTAGCATCAACAAGGCGCTGCCCACCCAAACCGGCGCATGGGTGATCATCTTTGGCGGTGCCAGATAAGTGTCCGTGGTGTGCCCCGCCATGGTGGCCTTCAACCAAATCTGGAACCCGAAATAACAGGCCGTGCCCGCAAAAATGAACAGCACAACAATGGCCAAAGTCTCCGCCAGCCGGCGCCAGAGCGTGTTGGGATTGCTCAACAGCACATCAATCGTGACCATCTCACGGTGCTTCAGCACATAGGCCGCGCCCAGGTACACCACCCAGACCTGCAACACGCGGCTGATCTCATCCACCCAAATGGTGGGCGCGTTAAAAACGTAACGCATAAGCACCTCAAACGTGATGAAAAAGCCGATGGCAAACAGGGTCCAGGCACAAAGCTTGCCTGTAAATTCAGTGATGCCATCAATGATCCGGATGATCATTGGCCACTCCTTGCTGTGAATTTTCGCGGGAAAGAAAAAGGGGGACGCCATCCCTTAGGACAACGTCCCCCAAAAAGGCTTAGTTGGTCATTGCGCCTTTAACAGCCGCAACCGCCGCCGCACCGGTGTCGCCAGTTTCTTCAACAAAGCGGTCCACAACGCTCGCCGTCGCCGCAACCCAGGCCGCGCGCTGGTCATCGGACAGCTCGGTCACGGTCATGTTGGCCTTCATCTCGTCCACGGTGGCCGCTTCTTCTGCGTAGATCTGGTCGCGCAGCTTCTGCTCCACTTCTGCCGCGGCTGCGTCGATGATCGCTTTGTGCTCATCGGACAGACCTTCGTAGACGTCATTGTTGATCACCGCGACAAACTCGATCGCGCTGTCAAATGTCAGGGTCATCTGATCCATTACCTCAAACAACTTGCGGGATTTCACCGCAGACGCGCCGGTCATGCCCACATCAACAGCACCCTGCTGATACGCGAGGAACTGTTTAGAACCGGACATCAGGGTTGGCGCACCGCCAAGCTCCTGCACGGTCCAGCCATGTACCTTGCCGTAGGTACGGACTTTTTTGTCTGCAATATCAGCCGGTTCCACAATCGGATCGCCATTGGTCAGATACACGTTGCGGCCAAAAGCCTGCCACCACAGAATGCGGTTGTTGGTCTCTTTGAGGATCGCCGCGTCCAAAGTAGCGCGCATCTCAGAGCCTGGCGCCACGGCGGCGCGGATGTGCGCTTCGTCGCTAAAAATGAACGGGATCGACACAACGTCTACCGCAGGCACAGAACCGGCAAAACGACCAATAAAGGCAGAGCCCGCTTCCACCGCACCGCTACCCACGGCACCTGGCACTTCTTTGTCCTTGAACAACTGTGCTGACGGGAACAGCTGCACCTTCAGATCGCCGCCGGACTTCTCCTCAACGATGCTGGCAAAATCCAACCAGTTTTTGCCCAAGGAATGTGTTTCCGGCAGCTGCAGAGTCACCCGGATGGTCTCTGCAAAGCTGGCAACTGGCGCAACGCTCACAAGCGCGGCTGTCGCGGCGGCTGCAATCCAATGTTTCATGACGTCCTCCCAAAATCGTACTTATGAGCGTTCAACCCTAGGGGGCCATGCGGAAACCGAGTCACAAATTTGCACATTCACCCTGTTTGGTGCGCAACATGGTTTCTTTTTCCGTATAAATTGTAGGACCAAACGGTCAAATTTTAGGCTGCAAGGAAATTTGCTTTCGTTGTATACAGTTACAACGGAAGAAGGGGACAGTTTTGGACGACGCGGACAAACGCATTTTACGGGCCATTCAGGAACAACCAGAGCTCACAATGCGCGAGCTTGGCGAGGTTACGGGGCTGAGCCACACACCTTGTTGGCGCCGCCTGAAACGGCTGCGCGAAGACGGCTATATCACTGATAAACGTTATGTTTTGGACGCGCAGAAGCTTGGCTTTGACATTGTCGCCTTTTGCCTCGTGAAACTGCAAGCACACACACAAGAGTCGCTGGAGCAGTTTGAGGCTGCCATAGAGTTTCTCCCGGAGGTGGTGTAATGTTACTCCGCCACCGGCGATCAAGACTACATCCTCAAAGTGCTCGCGCTCAGCGTGCGGGACTATGAGGAAACCATCAAACAGCGCCTCCTGAAACTGCCGCACATTGGATCCATCCGCACCAGCCTCGCCCTAAACGAGATCAAGAATACGCCCGACGTGCCGGTCTAACCAACCAGCACGCCTAAGCAATGCTCAACCTTTCGCTGCGCTCTCTCCTCGCGCCGCATTGGCCCGGCTCCACGCCAAGGCACGCTCACTCAGAAACGGCCCCAGCTTCGCCTCCACCTCTTGGTGGTAGCTGTCCAACCAAGCGATTTCCGCCGCCGTCAATGCGTCAAAATCCAACATCTCGGTCATGATTGGTGCCCAAGTCAGATTGCGAAACCCAAAGAAGCCGTTGTCCTCTTCGGCAATCTCAAACAGGTTCTCAATCCGGATACCATAAAGCCCTGCCACATAGTGTCCCGGCTCAATCGACATCACCATGCCCGGCAGCAAATCCACCGCACTGACCGGCTTGCCAATTCGCTGCGGATGCTCATGCACCGACAACCGATGCCCAATCCCATGTCCCGTGCCGTGGTCATAATCCAACCCCAGGTCCCACAGAGGTCGTCGGCAAATCGCATCAATATGATGCCCTTGCGTGCCGCGCGGAAACTTCAACGTGGCCAGTGCATAGAACGCCTTGAATACAGCAGTGTAGGCCTGATCGTACCCTTCGGGCCGCTGCCCAAAGGCAAAGCTGCGGGTGATGTCCGTGGTCCCGGTCTCATACTGCCCGCCACTGTCCAGCAGATACGGCGCTTCTGGCAAAATCGCTGCGTCGCGCGTTTCTGTGGTAGCGTAGTGGCACATCGCGGCATTGCCCCCTGCCGCCGAGATTGTGTTGAAACTCTCGCTCAAATAACTGCCGCAGGCCTCGCGAAACGCATTCACCTGCGCCTCTGCCTCGCTTTCCCGTACAGGATTGCCGCTTGCCGCCCGCGCGGGCACCGTTTCTGCCAACCAGGCACAAAACTCCGTCACCGCCACGCCGTCCTGAATGTGACAGGCGCGCATGCCTTCCAGCTCCACCGCATTCTTCAACGCCTTGAGATGCGTCAGATAACTGGTCCGCCGCTCAATCTTGGCACCAATCTTCTCCAGCGCCAGACACACCGCCACAGGTGAAAACTCAGGGTCCACCAGGACCCGCTGTCCGGTTCTCACCGAGGCGCGGATCGACGGCAAAAACCCATGTGGCGGCACCACTGAAATGCTTTCCGGCAGGCTGGCCACCAGATCATTTGGAAGCTTCTCCGGCTCCACAAACCAGGTCACCGCGCCCGTGTCTGCCACCAACATAAAGGATTGCGGGATCGGCAAAAACGGCACATCTTCCCCGCGCACATTCAGGCACCAGGCAATGTTGTCCGGCTGCGTCTCCACATGAAACTGCGCCCCTTGCTGCGCCATTAAGCTGGTCAGCTCCGCCACTTTCTCGCTCGCTGTTTTCCCGGCAAACTGCAACGGCATCGCGCTCACCTGCCCCATCGGTGACAGCGGTTGCGCATCCCAGATGAAATCCACCGGATTGTCATTCTGCGCCGCCAGCTGCACACCTGTCTCCGCAAGCGCCCCAGCAAAGCGATCAAACCAACTTGGCGGCAAATGCATCGGATCAAATCCAACACACCACCAATCCCCTGCCCGCTCCGACAGCCAATTCTCCGGCGGTTCCTCAAACAAATGGTGGAAGGAAAACACCCCACCCAAGCACTCTTCCCGCACCTGCACACTGTAGCGCCCGTCCACAAACATCGCGACCTCATCCATGGTCACAATCGCCATGCCAGCCGATCCCGAAAACCCGGTCACATACCGCAACCGCTCATCATGCGGCGCGACATACTCACCCTGGTGGGCGTCATATCGCGGCAGGATAAACGCATCCAACCCGCGCACACGCATCTCCGCACGCAACGCCGACACCTGCGGCGGCACAGTCTCGATCCCACAATCAGGCATGTTGGTTGATCTCCTCCGCATGGTGACAGGCCACTTCGCCGCGTCCCTCCAAGGCCCGCAGTTCCGGGATCGCCGTCCGGCACTGGGCTGTCACATGGCGACAGCGCACATGGAACGGACAGCCCGGCGGCACGTTTAGGGGCGACGGCAACTCGCCCTCCAATTGGATCGCCGCGCCTTTGTCATCTGGATCCAGCGACGGCGCCGCGCTCAGCAAGGCCTGCGAATAGGGATGTGACGGCGAAGAGAACAACGTCTCACTGTCGCCAATCTCCACAATCCGCCCCAGATAGATCACCGCCACGCGGTTGGAGACATGCCGCACCAGCCGCAGGTCATGCGCCACAAACAGAATGGTCAGATGCAACCGCTCTTGCAGCTCCAGCAACAGGTTCACCACCTGCGCCTGCACCGACACATCCAAGGCCGAAACCAGTTCATCCGCGATCAGCACCTCCGGCTCTACCGCCAGCGCCCGCGCAATCGCAATTCGCTGTCTCTGCCCGCCCGAGAACTCATGCGGCAGCTTTTTCGCCGCATCTTGCGGCAACCGCACCAAATCCAACAGCTCCGCCACCCGCGGCGCAATCTCCGCCTCGGGCCGCATCTGGTGCACCCGCAGTGCTTCGGCCAGAATATCGCCGGTTGTCATACGTGGGTTCAGCGACGAGTACGGGTCCTGAAACATCATCTGAACGCGCCGGTTGTAGCTGCGGTCCTTGCGCGCCGCCGCGCCAAAGATGTTCTCCTCATCAAAGTGGATTTGCCCGCTGGTCGGCTCATACAGCCGCACGATACAGCGCGCCAAAGTCGACTTCCCGCAACCAGACTCCCCCACCACGCCAAGGGTCTCGCCCTGCTGCAGCTCCAGGCTCACACCATTCAGCGCATTGACCGATTTCCCCGGCTTGCGCTGCACCACATCAAGCAGGCTCCGCGACACCGGAAACGACAAATGCAGCTCGTCAATTTTCATCACAGTCTGGGTCATGCGGCATTGTCCTGTGTCGCGGGCAGTGGATGGAAACAGGCGGTCTGCCGCCCCGGCGCAATGTCCTGCAACGCGGGCCGCGCGGTCTGACAGGCCGATCCAGCCGCCTGACAGCGCGGTGCAAAGGCGCAGCCTTCGGGCAATGAAAACAGGCTGGGCGGCGTGCCTGGAACGGAATAGAGCTGCGTGCGCGGCGGCACATCCTGCGGCACCGAGCGCATCAAGCCTTCGGTATACGGGTGGCGCGGAGTTTGCAGCACCTGCCGCACAGCCCCCTGCTCCACCACCCGTCCTGCATACATCACCGACACCGTGTCACAGGTCTGTGCCACAACGCCAAGGTCATGCGTCACCAGCACGACGCCCATCGACATCTCATCCGCCAGCTTCAGGATCAGATCCAAAATCTGCGCCTGAATGGTCACATCCAGTGCCGTGGTTGGCTCATCCGCCAGCAACAGCTTTGGGCTTGCCGCCAAGGCAATCGCAATCATCACCCGCTGCCGCATCCCGCCTGAGAACTGGTGTGGGTATTCACCAAGCCGCGAGGCCGCCGCCGGAATACCCACGTGATCGAGCATCTCAATTGCACGATCCCGCCGCGCCCGACGCCCCAAATCGGTGTGTGCCTTCAACGTCTCCGTCAACTGTGTGCCCACAGTCAGCAGCGGATTGAGCGAGGTCATCGGCTCCTGAAAAATCATCGCAATCTCGCGCCCGCGGATCTTGCGCAACTGCCGCTCCGACATCGTGGTCAGCTCTTGCCCCTGCCAGCGCACGGACCCGCGCACCTCGCCGTAATGCCGCGCCAATCCAAGGATCGAGCGCAGGGTCACGCTTTTGCCGGAGCCACTTTCCCCCACAAGCCCCTGCACCTGCCCTTTGCCCAGCGCAAAGCTCACATCGCGCACCGCAGGGAGGTCGGTGCCGCCCCGGCTAAAGGTGGTGCAGAGGTTGTCTACTTCCAAAATCGGGTGATCTGTCATTGTCTTTCCCCTCACCCGCGAGGCCGCAATAGGTCTGCCAGACCGTCGCCAATCAACGAGAATCCCAGCCCGGTGATCACAATCGCAATCCCCGGCATCAGGCTCAGCCACCAAGCCGTGGTGATAAAGTTGCGCCCCTCAGCAATCAGCACGCCCCACTCAGCCTGCGGCGGCTGCGCCCCCAATCCAAGATAGCCCAGCGACGACCCCAACAGGATCGCCAGCGCCATATCGGTCATCCAATAGACAATCACCGGCGTGATCGCATTGGGCAGCAGATGGCGGAAAATGATACGCCGGTCGGAATAGCCCATGACAATCCCGGCGCTGGCATAGTCATTGCCCATCTGCGCAATCACCTCGGCCCGCATCAGTCGCGCATAGTAGACCCACCCCACCAGCGTGATCGCGATATACATGTTGATCAGCCCCGGCCCCAACACAGCCACCACCGCGATGACCAGCACCAGAAACGGGAAGGTGATGATCGCATCCACCACGCGGCCAAAAACCATGTCGGCCACGCCGCGATAATAGCCCACCAAAGCCCCAACAGTGACTCCAATGGTCAGCGCAAACACCGTCGCCAAAATCGCCATCTGCATGTTCACCGTGTAGGCGTGGATCACCCGCGACAGCGCGTCCCGCCCCAACATGTCGGTGCCAAACGGATGGGCCCAGCTTGGCGGTTGCCGCACCGCCAGATAGTCGATGAAATTCGGATCATAATGCGCAAAGAAGCTTGGAAACAGCGCCAACAGGGTGGAAAACCCGATGATCACAGCTCCGATCAGAAACCCCGGCTTGCGCAGCGCCAGTTGCACCCGCGACAGCGGCGCATCGGAGGATTTTGCAGAAGTCACAACAGCATTGCTCATGTCAGACGCATCCTTGGATCAAGCAGGCTTTGGAACAAATCGGTCAAAAGGAAGACAATCGACACCAGAATGGCAAAGGTCAGCGTCAGCCCCTGAATTAACGGATAGTCCCGTGCAAAAATCGCCTCCAGCATCAGCCGCCCCAAACCGGGCACGGCAAACACAGTCTCGGTCACCAGCGTGCCGCTCATCAGGTTGCCAATCGACAGGCCCAGCAGCGTGATGGTGGAAATCAGCGCGTTGCGCAGCACATGCCGCCCCAGAATCAACCGATTGGGCAGCCCTTTGGCGCGGGCAAACTGCACATATTCCGCATCCAGCACTTCGATGATCGAGGCCCGCAAGTTGCGCATGATGATTGCAGAGGTGTAAAGCGCCACGGTCATTGACGACAGGAACAGATAGTAAAGCTGGCCAAAGAAGCCATCTCCGCTGCCCCCCACCGGGAACCAGCGCAGCTGCGCCGCCAGAAAGGTCAGCAGGATCAACCCTATGTAAAACACCGGCATCGACAGGCCGACCTGAAAAACCGTGCGGATCACTGTGTCCGGCCATCTGCCCCGATTGAGCGCGGCCACAAAAGACAGCGGTCCGGCAATCAGCAGCGACAGAGACACCGCAAAAAGCGCAAGGAACCCTGTGGTTGGCAGACGCTCAATAATCACACTGGACACAGAGGTGCGCATCATGATCTACCGCCCAAGGTCGCCTTGCAAAGTGTTGGTTAAAAACAGCCAGAACTGCATTAGGAGAGGGTCGTTCAGACCAAGCTTTTCCCGGATGGCTGCCAGATCGGCGTCCGAAGCTTTGTCACCCGCAATTGCGATGGCTGGGTCGCCCGGCAACAGCCGGACCAGAAGAAAGATGATGATCATCACAAGCACAAAGGTTGGGACCATCAGCGCGAGGCGCTTCAGAACGTATTGCAGTCCGGCCATGGGTATTTTCCAATTGAAACACGCGCCGCAGGCCCTCGCCCGCGACGCGCTGAGGTCTTACTTGCTCACAGTTGCGCGCGAGAAGATGTTGGCGCCCAGCGGGGTTTGCACGTAGCCGTCAACCGCTGTGGACACCGCCACTACAAAGGGCGTCTCATACATGAACAGCAACGGCGCAGCGTCGGCGTAGATCGTCTGCATGTCCGCATATTGTTGCGCCCGTGCGGCCTGATCCATCTCTTTGCCGGAGGCTTCAAACAGCGCGTTGAACTTGGCGCTCTCCCAACCGGTGCCCACCGCACTGCGGATCGGGGAATAGCCCAACCAGCCGGTGACCTGGCTTGGATCGTTCACATCATCCACCCAGCCATAGGTGTGGATGTCAAACTCACCGGAACGGTTTTTGGCACCACGGGTTGCCCCGTCCACTTGCTCCACCACCAGATCAATGCCCAGTGGCGCCCACATCTGCTGAAGCGCTGCAAAAATGGTCGCGTCATCAGACGAACCAGCCAGCGTGGTCAGTGTCACCTTGGTGCCCGCTTCCAGGCCGGCCTCTTTCACCAACGCCATGGCTTTGTCCATGTCGTAGGAATAGAGGTCCAGCTTGGACGCCAGACGGGTGGACGAGGACATCAGCGGCGCGGTCATCGGCTGACCCGCGCCTTGCAGCACCAGACCAATCAGCGCGTCTTTGTTGGTGGCGTAGTTGATCGCCTGCCGCACACGCACATCGTTGAGCGGGTTGGCCGAGCCATCCGCGCGGGTCTCACGGGTGTTGATCGGCGAATAGATGATCCGCGTGGACGGATAGAGGTTCATGTTGATCGCCGGATCAGCATCCAGCTCGGCCACACGGCTGAACGGCACAAACTCCACCGCATCCACTTCCCCAGCCTGCAGCTTCAGGATGCGGGTCGCATCATCCGGAATGATCTCAAAATGAACCTTGTCCAGATAGGGCAGTGGCTTGCCATCGACGCCCATCTCCCAGTGGTGCTCGTTGGCGCAGAAGTCCATCGAGGCGCCCTGCTCAAAGCCACACATATAGAAAGCCCCGGACCCCACGCCGGCACCACCGGCGGCAAAGATGGCGGCGGATTTCTCTTGATCCGTTGCGCCTTCTGCTGCCTCAAACACGTCTTTGTTCACAATCGCGGTGTTGAACGTCGCCAACATCGACAGGATCGTCGGGTCCGGCTGGCTCAGGCTCACGGTGATGGTGTTGCCGTCCGCAGTCACGTCAGACACGCTGCCCAACATGCCAGACCACGGCCCCAAGTCACCATTGCGCGCGCGGTCTAGCGAAAACAGCACGTCGTCCGCCTCCAGCGCCGAGCCATCGGCAAACTTCAGGCCCGGCTGCAGCATCAGCGTGACGGTCTTGCCGTCCTCGGACACTTCAAAGCTCTCGGCCAAACCTCCCACAATCGACTTCCCGTCATCAGACGAGCGCAGCAGCGTGTCAAACAGGCTGCCCACCATCCAGATGTCCGGATTTCGGTCCGCGTAAATCGGATCAATCAGACGCGAGCCGTCGTAGCGGGCAAAGTTCATTGTGCCGCCGCGTTCCTGCGCCCATGCCGTACCAGCCAGCGCTGTCGTAAGCGTCAAAACCGCTGCCGTTAGGTTGCGTTTCATATTGGTTCTCCTCCCTGGTCGAATCTCTTCGATGCCCGAGAGAATAGGCGGTTTTTGACGTTCTACTAAAACTTTTTTAAGTAAAACTAAATTTTTGAAGTGGAAATTTTAGCCCAAATCCAAAGATTGGATACAATATACTGAAAACACTACTCTTCTTTGTGCCATCCGCAAACTTAATTTTCTGCCGCTGTGCTCATTGGCGTGGTGCTGACCCACAACTCCACGGATTCCACATCACTCACGACACGCGAAAAATGCGGCTTTGCGGTGTTGTGGTGAATCACATCCCCCGGGCCCATGACAAACACTGCGCCCTCCAGATGGTACTCAACCTCACCCGACAGCAGGTAACAAAACACCTCCCCGTCATGGCACATCTTCTCGGATTCATGCCCCGGCGGGCGGTGAATGATCTGCGAATGCATCAGGGCCCCAGGGAAACCAGGCCCCAATTTCTCATAAAAACGGCCTGCCGTGCCAAGCGCATAGGATTGTCGGCGGTCTTTCTGGATAAACTCGGAATAGGTCTCCGGCACACTCAACAGCTGCTCCACGCTGGTTTGTAGCGCTGCCGCAATTGACATCAGCGAAGACAGAGACGGCGAGCTGATCCCGCGCTCCACCTGAGAAATGAACCCGGTGGTCAGATCCGCCTCTTCCGCAACCGCAGTCAGCGTCTTGCCCAGCGCCTTGCGCCGCAGACGGATCGCCTGCCCCAGCTTCTCCGGCTGACCCTTCTGTTTTTTCTTTTTTGTTGTCGGGGACGCCGCCATCACGATCTCCATTGAATATTCTGGGAAAACTGCGGCCACACCATATCAGCGAAAAAAGATATGTATACTAAAATGAAATTTAGCAAAACTGCAAAGGGAAGGCGGCGCTGACACTGGATATCCGATAACATCCCCCTGCTTTTGCCTGACGCGCGACACCCGCCGCACTCTGCTCCCTTCAAAGGAGTCCTTCATGCAATTTGCCTGCTCTGCCGCCCTGCTCGGCCTCACCCTTTTGACCGCCTGTGCCACCCCACTGGAGCGCTGCATCTCCACCGCGCAATCCGAGGTCGCTACCCTACGCCGCGCCATCACAACCGCCGAAGGCAATATCACCCGCGGCTACGCCATCCACCGCAGTTCCGAAAGCTATACTTATTATGACACCTGCTATGACAAAAAAGACCGCCCCTACAGCTGCCCGGAAACCCGCTACCGCACGGTAGAAACCCCGGTCGAGATCGACGTGGCGCAACAACGCCAACGCCTGAAAGCCCTGCGGCGAGACCTGCCCGCCGCCGAAGACCGCGCCCGCATGCAGGCACAACACTGCACGGCCCTGCACCCGCCAACCGGATAACAGAGCCACGCTCTAAGAGATCTTAGAAATCAAAAATATCGTCTAGGAAGCTGCTCATCTTTTTCTTCTTGCGCGGCTTGCCTTCATAACGACGCACATGGCCTTCGTCATAGCCACGCCCATCGTAGCCCCGCTGTGGCGCAGGCTGCACGTTCTCGGATGGCGGCGGGGGCGGTGGCGCGGCATAGGCACTCGCCCGCTCGATGATCTTATCCAGCTCCCCGCGATCCAGCCACACGCCGCGACAGCTGGGACAATAATCAATCTCCACCCCGTTGCGGTCCGCAATCACCAGGGTTTCGCCGTCCACTGGACATTTCATCAAGCACGCTCCTCTTGTTTGATTGCTAAAAATTTAGGGACCCCTTCTCAAAATTCCAGTCTTCGCCACCGTGTTTCCCTCCACAACCAATCGATCTGCAGAACGGCACTCACAGCGCGCAGCACGCCAGCACCAAAAATTGCCAATGTCTCCAGCGCCTTGCCTCTAAGAGACCACCAACCCGGAATTCCTGACAAAAATACTTGAAACGCATTACCTGAGTAAACTAGTCAACCTTTTGTTTTTAAACACTTTTTCCTTGAACCCGCCGCCGACTCACCCTAAATAGGAGTCAACAGAGAGCGAGCCAGACCGGCCACCCACGTACGACGCAAGCAATCAAGCAAGGCCCAGCCCACCGCCAGGTCCAGCCAGACAGCAAGCCACGCACGCAAGCAGACACGGTCCAGCCAGCTACACAATAACGGCGCCCAGGTTGATCCCAGGCGCCGTTTTTGTTGGTCTGCACCCTTTTGGCTCTTCTGAAAAACTGGCAACCTCCCACCATGACCAAATCCGACCCCATCCGCCCAACCGATGCTGACGCCCGCGCTTTGGCCCGCGACCTGCTGTCCTCTGCCACTTACGCCGCGCTTGCCGTCACCGATCCCGCCACTGGCACCCCATCCGTGACCCGGGTAGCCCTCGCCACCGCGCCGGATGGCACGCCTCTCACATTGATCTCTGATCTTTCCAGCCACACCGGAGCCCTACGGGCCGATGCCAACTGTGCCCTGTTAGTAGGGGAGCCCGGCAACAAAGGCGACCCGCTCGCACACCCGCGGATGACCCTTCACGCAAAGGCATCATTTCTGGCAAAAGGCAGTGAGGCACACGCTCAAACCCGAGACCACTTCCTGTCGCTGCGGCCCAAAGCCAAACTCTACGTCGATTTCCCCGACTTTTCTTTTGTGCGTTTTGACCTGTCCGGCGGCCTTTTGAATGGCGGCTTTGGCAAAGCGTTTCACTTGACACCCGAAGATGTGTTAGCGCCAACATCTTTCTCTTGACGTACGGCAATGGCGCGCCCTACCGTCGCGCCATGCCATTACACAGCTTAGATCACGCCAACATCGGCACCCAAAATCTCGACGTCATGATCCGCTTCTACGAAGAGGTTCTGGGCATGACCAATGGCCCCCGACCCGACTTCGGTTTTCCTGGCGCCTGGATGTACCTCGGCGACAAGGCGGTGGTGCATCTGGTGGGCTCAACAAAACCGCTGATTGCGGGTGGCCATGAGATCGCCCTGGAGCACGCCGCTTTTGCTGCCAATGACATGCCCGGCTTCCTCGAAGTGCTCAAAGCGCACGATCTGGACTATTACCTCGGCTTCCCGCCCGGCTTCCCAATTGTGCAGGTCAACATCCACGACCCGGACGGCAACCACCTGCACGTGGATTTCCACATCGACGAGCTGCCCAAAGAGCTGCGTCCCGCGACTTAAACCGCCTGAAACGTTAACGGAGGCGCGCCCAAATCCGCACCTCCGTGAAACAGCCACAATACCGACGCAATACCGACGTCAAAATCCCCACCGGAATCCCAGCCGTTAACCTTTATTGCAGCAGCGCTTTGGACGCTTCCACCGCATCTGCAATTGGCGAGAAATACCGCACTTCAATCGACGACCCGCTGCGCATCACTTCCGCCGCCTTGTCTGCACCCGCCATATACAGCTGGATCGCCTGCGGCATAGACTCCTGCGTCACCGCCTTGATCCGCCCGCCGTTCACACGCTCGCGCCCAAGATTGGAATCCGTATTGGCACGCACAAAAGAGTACAAACCACGGTTCACACGGGTCAGCGCCACTTCCGCCTCCCAATAGACCGAAGCCTTTGAAATCACACGCACAGTTTGGCTGTAGGTTTGACGAAGACAGTCAATGCGATACACCAGATCGACCTTGGCGCATTCGCTCACACCGTAGGTGAAAATATCTACCGTCCGCTTGGTCTGCTGATCGGAAAACCCGATGTCATCCTCAGCCATCGCTGGCTGTGCCACGATCCCCATCAAGGCCACTGCCGCTGCCTGCAACACTTTGACTACGCGCATATTCTCAGCCTTTCTCCCTGCCTACCGGGTCACATGTACCGCGCATTTGGCATGACGCACAACCTGTGCCGCCGTGCTGCCCAACACAATGTCTTGTACGCCGGGTTTGTGGGATGCGATCACAATGCAATCCACCGCGTTTATCGCGCCCCATTTCACAATGGTCTTGCCCGCATGTCCTTCTTCTACAACGCCTTTTACGTTCGGAAGGTCGCCGCCCATGGCCTCCAAACTGGCCACAATCGCCGTCTGCGCCTCCGCCTGAAACCCTTCGGGCACGTAGTTGATCACATAGCTCGGCACATTGGCCATCACATGCAACAGGCTCACCTGCCCGTCCTCATCAATCAACCGACGCGCCACCGCCACCGCCTCACTTGGATCATGGGCCTCGTCAAAGGCCACCGGTACAAGAATATGCTTATACATTTCAAACTCCTAACCAAGCACGACAACAACAGGTACAGGGTCAAACGTCAATCATAGGCCTGCATAACGTCATACATCACCGGCTCAAAACTGCGGCAAAGTTGATTGATCTTGCGATTGCGCTCCCGCATCTCTTCACTGCGCAGCATCGCCTGAAAATCCTCCCGCCGCCGCCATTGCGAATAGTTGGCAATCCGTGTCTGCGCGTCATTCACATGCAAGCCAGCGGCAATAAATCCCGGCTGCTTGGAAATGAACTGGTCATAAGCATCGGTCAGCGCATCCAGCAAATCCTGACAGGTGCCTGGCGTCATTTCGAAGGTGGTGATGACGGTTTGAAGCTCCGCCTCCTTAGAAATATTCGGCATAGGTTCCTCCTTGCTTTTCCTCAGCTTAGTCCACGCCCCTGCAAATTGACTAATGCTTTTCCCTCCCCCCCCATGCCCAACCACCACATCCAGCGCCAGACACGCGCATGTGATTGCACCAGAAGTGATTTTGGGCCATATTGGCTTTGGTTTTCTGTCGGGCGAACCAGATGGCACAAAACACGCCACGCGGCCCGACGCAGAGAGATGAGGCACCCATGACCAGATTTTTTGCCGCGCCGCTTCTGGCGCTGATGCTTGTTCCCGCACTCCCGCAACCTGTTGACGCCAACACGCTGAACCGCGCTTGCCTGCGCTCAGACCGCGACGGCGCCACCCGCCAAATGTGCCGTTGCATTCAGAAAACCGCGAACAAAAGCCTGTCCCGCGCCGACCAACGCCTGGCGGCAAGCTTCATCAAAGACCCGCACCGTGCCCAGGAAATCCGCCAGTCAGACCAACGCAGCCATGAGATCTTCTGGAAGCGCTACAAAAAGTTCGAAACCAGCGTTGTGTCCAGCTGCAAACATCTGCGCTGACGCATAGCTTAAGCAAAAGCGCTTGACCCAAGGTCGCCCCCTATTCACAAGAGCCAAAGCTGGTGGAGGGACCTATGCTCAACAAAGGCGTCACATTGCGCGGCCTCGAAGTTTTTGAGGCACTCGCCGAGCACGGCACTGTGGCGCGTGCGTCCGAGATCACCGGCCTGTCCCAACCGGCTGTATCCCAGCAGATCCGCAATCTGCAAACCGCACTTGGCACCGATCTGATAGATCACAGCAAACGTCCGATGCAACTCACTGCGGCAGGGCGCGCCTATCTGGTCCGCGCGCGGGAGGTCCTCTCACAACTCAGGCTGGCACAGTCCGAACTCACCGTGATGGACCTCACCCATCTAACGCAGCTCTCGATGGGCATCATTGATGATTTTGACAACGATCTGACCCCGCGACTGGTCACCAAACTGGCCGAGTCCATGACCCGCTGTCGCTTTCGTCTTGTGACCGCGCCGAGCCATGAGATCACAGACGCCATTCGCAACGGCGACCTACACCTAGCCATCACCGCCGTGACCCCGGAAGCCCTTGATGGCATAACAGAATACCCGCTTGCACAGGACCCATTTATCCTCGTCGCACCCTCGGGCTACCTGCCTCCGAAAGGCGATATCACGACCGCGCTGCAAGAGCTCCCCATGCTGCGCTACGGTCAGGAACAGCTCATTGGCCGCCAAATCGAGGCCGCGCTGACCCGCGCCCAGTTCGATGTGCCACACCGCTTTGAAATTGGCTCCAACCCGTCCCTTATGGCCATGGTTTCACGCGGCATCGGCTGGGCGATCACCACGCCGCTAGGCTATCTGCGGGCGGCCCGTTTCCACGATCAGGTCGAGGCGCACCCGCTCCCCTTCGAGCCATTCAGCCGTCAAATCTCTCTGCTCGCCAGCGGCGACTGGGCCGACACGGTGCCACGCGATGTCGCCCACACCATGCGCGGCTTGATCCATGCCCATATGGTCAGCCCTGCCCTGGAGCGCTTCCCCTGGCTGGACGGAGCCTTCAAAACCCTAGACGCAGACAGCTAACCCAGTTTTCAGTTTCCCAAAACTTTAACTAGCGGCAAGGGTCGCCTTCAGCCCGCGCGCGCAGTCTTCGATCAGGTCCAGCGCCCCGTCAAAATCCCGCGTGTAATATGGGTCCGGCACCTCGGACATGCCACTCTCCGGCGCATAATCGGTGAACAGCCGCACTTCGGTGTCACTCCCATCCGGTCGCAACGCCTCGATATTGGCGATGTTCTCCGCATCCATCCCGATGATCAGGTCAAACCGCTCAAAATCGCGCGCCACAAACTGCCGGGCCCGCAAGTCCGACAGGTCCACATCCCGCGCCAGCGCAGCAGCTTGCATCGGTTCATAAGGCGGCTTGCCCACATGCCACCCAGCTGTGCCAGCGCTGTCCGTGTCCACCTCTGGCGCCATGGCGCGAAACACGCCTTCCGCCGAGGGCGACCGACAGATATTGCCCAGACATACAAACAGAACCCGCATAATCTTTCTCCCTTGTGACGCCCTAGCCATCGCCGCAACTGGCATATAGGTCAAGCACTTGCCTCCGTCTGTGCCACTTGCAACACTGCGCACAGCCAACATCAGGAGCGCCCATGTCACAGTCTATTGTCATCCTCACCGGCGCCGGGATCAGCGCCGAAAGTGGTCTGGGCACCTTTCGCGACGAGGACGGCCTCTGGGCGCAGCACCGCATCGAAGATGTCGCCACGCCGGATGGCTTCGCCCGCAATCCCAAGCTGGTGCATGACTTCTACAACGCGCGCCGCGTACAATCTGCAGAGGCAGAGCCCAACGCCGCCCATTTTGCACTGGCTGAACTGGAAGCCGAATTCCCTGGCACCGTCCTGATCGTGACCCAGAATGTGGACGGGCTGCACGAAAAGGCCGGCAGCCAGAACGTCCTGCACATGCACGGCAGCTTGCATGGCGCCCTGTGCCACGCCTGCGATCACCGCTGGCCTGCCCCACAGACGATGGCGCAAAATGATCCCTGCCCCGCGTGTGGTGCACCTGCCAACCGCCCCGACGTGGTCTGGTTTGGCGAAATGCCCTACGGCATGGAGCGCATTTCCAACGCCTTGGCGCAGGCCGATGTGTTTGTCTCGATCGGCACCTCCGGCGAGGTCTATCCCGCGGCCAATTTTGTCAATGAAGCCGACATGTTTGGTGCCCATACGGTGGAGTTAAACCTGGAGCCCTCCTCCGGCGTGTCGCGCTTTGCAGAAACCCATTTTGGCCCTGCCACACAGGTTGTGCCGGAGTGGGTCGCGACAGAACTCGCCCGCGCCAAATAACAAAGGCCGATCCATAAGGACCGGCCTCACCGTAGTTCAACGATAGATCCCCGACGCTTAGCCGTCGGTTTTCTTCATGCCGTGATCGGAATGGTCGCCATGCTTCATAGCGCCGTGATCCGGCTTGCGCTCCAGATCCACAGGCACCTCCAGCGTCACGTCCCCGGCTTTTTCAAAGGTCAGGGTGATGGTCACCACATCGCCATGCTCCAGACCACGGGTCAGGCCCATGAACATCACGTGATCGCCACCGCGCACCAGCGCATGTTCACCACCCGCAGGCACGGCAAAGCCCTCTTTCACGTGCATCATTTTCATGTTGCCGTTGCCATCATCCATGTGTGTGTGCAGCTCGGTACGCTTGGCCACATCAGACGTCACACCAATCAATTGGTCGTCCTCCGCACCGGTGTTTTCGATCACCATGAAGGCGGCACCCGCCTTGGCCATCTTGGAAGACACACGTGCATAGGCGTCATTTACGGCGATGGTGCTTTCAGCAAAAGCAGGCAGGGCAAATGCAACGACAGCAGCGGCCGCGAGGGAAAGGGTTTTGAAGGACATATTGGTCTCCTGTCCGAAAGGTTGTCTCTGTGGTTTGTGTGTTTGGATCAGAGGAAACCCAACGGTGGCGCCCGCGCACTCTCGGCAATCAGACGAATCACGTCCTCAACAGCCATCTGCGTCAGCTGCAGCGCCTCGCTCCGACCCAGCACCTCAGCGGCATTGGCTTGGTCCAAGGCCACCCAGTTGAGCAGGGTGAAACTCACTTCGGGACAGAAATGCGCCGGTCCGGTGGGATTGCCCTCGGCATCCACTGGCACCATCACCGCGCTTTCACCAATGCAGTATTCCGCAAAACCCTCTGGGCCGGTCATACCGCGCGCGATAGCCATGCTATGCCCGGTCAGAACCAGCACCAGCGCCATAACGGCGGCCACATATCTGCGCAAACGAAACGTCATGCCCGCATATAGGCACGCCCTCTCGGGAATGTGAAGGCGACAAAAAGAAACAGCCCCGCAAATCTGCGAGGCTGTCAAAATCTTCAAAAGATCAGCGCGATCAGGCGTTTGCGGCCTGTGCTTTGGCGATCTCTTTTTTGACTTTCAGAGCGTTCTCAGACAGCTCGGTGTCTTTTGCTTTCGCCATGAACGCGTCCAGGCCACCGCGGTGATCCACAGTGCGCAGCGCGGCCGCGGAGATGCGGAACTTGAAACCACGGCCCAGTGTCTCAGACTGCAGGGTCACGTCGTTCAGGTTTGGCAGAAACCGACGACGGGTGCGGTTTTTGGCGTGGCTTACGTTGTTGCCCGTCATCGGGCCTTTTCCGGTCAGTTCGCAACGGCGCGACATGGGTTCATCCTCGTTTTATCGGTCTACGGGGAGATCGACCCCGTCAAAGCAAATGGGCGCCGCCTAGGCTGCGCCCGGAAATTTGTCTGGCGTCATTAGGCCCATTTCGCGGGGGCGTCAAGTGATTCAGCCGCGCTTTGACTGCATTTTGCCCGCTAACCTTCCGGCGCCCAATCTTCATTATCCGCAAGGCAGTTGCGGTTCCACCGGATTGTCATGCCCTGATCCCGGCGCGCAAAGATTTCCGGCAGGAAATTCTCAAAATTGCCAACCTCTTCCACCGAATGCAGCACCCAGGCGTAGTTCTTATCCTCATAGTAGATCCAGGGAATCATCACGCGATTGACCAACGGCTTGAGCCAACCGCTTTCCACCCCCACCGTCAGGTGATTGGTGAACTTCGCGCCCTCTGGCCCATCCTCAAAGCGGAACTCCAGATCCGCCACGGTCACGCCTCGCCGCGTTGCCTTAAGCGCAAAGCGCTGCGCATCCAGCGCCACAACCTCCAGCCGTTCATCCAGGGCAAACTTCGGATTGCGCTGATAGGCCTCTTGAATGTTCAGAAAATCCCCTGCCTTGAGTGGCCCGTCTGGCGCGGCTTTTTCACTGTCCAACGAAATGTGATCCAGCGGGTGGCTCACCAGAAACGCCGGACATGTGTCCCCATCAATCACCAGAGTCAGGTCGGCATAAACACCATACCACCAGGTCAGCATCTCCGCTGTCACGTCCCGCACCGGCGGGTGGTCCACTTCAAACAACGTCCGCCCGTCCGGCAAATGCGTCACTGTGGAATGGGCATTGTCAAAGCTCTTCAGCTCCCACCCAAATTCTCGCGGTTCCGGTAACTGCACGTACTTCTCCTGCGCTTGCGCAACTCAAGGGCTTGCATTGGCATCTGTCGCACATGCCAAAACAGCCGCTTTCAGACTGTGGGGTGATGCGCCTCATAGCAAGAAAAATTCACAAAATACGTCGCGACAAACAGAGCGGTTAGCCCTCAGCATCTCGGTCCCAGACAATCATGTCGCCTTGTTCACGCCGCGCAAAAACCTCCGGTAGAAAACTTGCCCAAGAACTCACCTCTTCGACATTGTGCAGCATCCAGGCCTCCGTTTTCTTTTCATCAAACAGAAGCGGCACAAAAACCTGATTGATCAGGGTTTTCGCCCAACCATTGGCCACACCAACACAAAGCCGTGTGGATACTTTTAGCCCCTCCGGTGTATCGACAAACGCGTAGCTCAAATCAGCAACGGTCAGACCAAGGCGGATCGCCCGCAAACCAAATCCCTGCTGATCGAGGCGCACGATTTGTACGGTTTCTGTGTTGCTATACTCTTGGCTCGGCCCATAGGCCTCAGACAGAGAAACACGGTCCCCACTCAGCGTCTTCCCGCCGTAAGTACTTGTGATCCCGCGGATGCCAAACCTTAAACGCATCAAAAACGTCACCGTCGATCTGCAGCTTAAGGTGCGCATACACCCCGAACCACCAATGCACCATTTCGCAGGTGACTCCGGCAACAACAGGATGACGCACTTCCATAATGATACGCCCATCGCGGCTTTGGGTGAAAACCGTTTCGGCTTCCTCCAGTCCACGCAACGACCAATCAAATGCTCCGGGCGGAGGCAGCTCCATCACCCACTCCCAATCAACCAACCCTATAGGCCAATACGGTGAAAACCCTAAAAAGGCCCAAACAGGATCAGCTGATGATTGCGCGGATCAGGCGAGGTGATCAAGCATCTCTTTCGCTGCTTGGCCCGGCGTCATGGCGCCAGAGGCCACTTCGGCATCCAGTTTAGACAGTTGCCTTGGCGCATCTCCCTGCTGCAGACGTGCCAACAAGCCTTGCCGCACTTCTTCGTGAAACCAGAACTGCGCCTGCGCTGCCCGCCGGTAGCCCCAATGGCCTTCCGCCTTGCGCCACTTTGTAAGCGCGGTCATTTCACCCCACGCATCGCTCAATCCATTTTCTTCCAAAGCCGAGACCGTCATCGCTTTTGGAAACCCGTGCGGGTCCTGCGGCCGCTTGCGCAACAAGCGCAACGCACCGGAATAATCCGCACAAGTCCGTATGGCTGTGCTTTTCAGATCGCCGTCCGCCTTGTTCACTAGGATGACGTCCGCCATTTCCATGATCCCGCGCTTCACACCTTGCAGCTCATCGCCACCCGCCGGGGCCAGCAACAGCAAGAACAAGTCCGACATCTCCGCCACAACGGTTTCGGATTGGCCAACGCCCACAGTCTCAATCAGCACCACGTCAAAGCCCGCCGCCTCACACAGCGCCACAGCCTCCCGTGTGCGCCGCGCCACGCCGCCCAAATGGGTTTGGCTGGGCGAGGGGCGGATAAAGGCATTCCGATCCCGGCTTAGCCGCTCCATCCGAGTCTTATCGCCCAGAATGGACCCGCCAGACCGCGCCGAAGATGGGTCCACCGCCAGCACCGCCACACGCAACCCCTGCGCAGTTAGCATCATGCCAAAACTCTCGATAAAGGTGGATTTCCCCACTCCCGGCGTGCCTGACAACCCAATCCGCAGCGACTGTTTGCCCGCCTTTGACAGTTCATCCAACAGGGCCGTGGCCTGCGCCCGATGATCGGGCCGCGCACTTTCCACCAAAGTGATGGCCCGAGCCAGCGCCCGTCGATCCTGTTTCAGTATTCTGTCACGCAGATCTGCGATATCCATGGACAAGCCTGTATCTTTTTGGTTGTGAGTCTTCATGCCGCGCATGACCCCATTTTGTCTACCCCGCCCCGCCCACCTTCTCGCCCCACTGCTGCTCTGTGCCGCAGTTGGCGCACCACACGCTGGGCTAGCGAACTCTGAAACCCAAAAATGGTCGGTACACGCCTTTGGCTTCAAGGTTGGAGAATTGGACGTGGTGGCGCAGCAAAACCAAAGCGCCTTTGCCGGCAAAGGCAGTTTTTATACCACCGGGCTCGCGGGTGCCCTACGTCGCATCCGCTTCACCGTACAAAGTCACGGCGCCATGCGTGGCAGCAAAATCACCCCCTCCCGTTATGACGGCTTCATCGACACCGGCAAACGGGTCAGCGAAACCACTCTGACCTTCACAGGCAACCTGCCTCGTAAAACCGCTGGGGCCCAAACACCCGCCGCGCCGATCTCAGACAAAGCCAAACGCGGTGCGGTCGACCCGATGACAATGATGTGGCTTACCCTGCGCGATCAGGACGCGAGTCAACTCTGCACGCTCGACCAAAAGCAATTCGACGGCACCCGCCTTGTGCGCATCACGCTGAAGTCCCGCCAAAACGGCGACGGCAAAGTCACTTGCGCGGGCACCTATGACCGCATCGGCGGCTATTCCGCCGAAGAACTGGCCGAACTCAAAACCTCGCCGCTCTCTATTGTCTACATCCCCGCAGGCGACAAATGGCGCGCCAGCGAAGTGCATCTCACCTCTCGCCACGGCAAGGCAAAGCTCTTCCGCCGCGACTGATACGCATCCCCCCTAGACGCCCCGCGCCCACGGGCCGATAAGGTGCCCTATGACGCAACTGCCCATTCACGACGCCCTTGATCCGCTGATCTCCGCTCTGCGCACCACCGGTCGCGCGGTCCTGCAAGCCCCTCCCGGCGCGGGTAAAACCACCGTTGTGCCGCTTGCCATGTTGGAGGCGAACCTCACCGACGGCCGCATCCTGATTCTGGAACCGCGCCGCCTGGCCGCCCGCGCCGCTGCCGAGCGCATGGCGCAGGCCTTGGGCGAAACCGCAGGCCAAACGGTGGGCTACCGTGTGCGCGGCGAAAGCAAGACCTCCAAATCCACCCGCATCGAGGTCGTGACCGAAGGCATCCTCACCCGCATGATCCAATCCGATCCGGAACTCTCCGGCATCGGTGCGGTGATCTTTGACGAATTCCACGAGCGCAGCCTGAACGCCGACCTTGGCTTGGCGCTGTGCCTCGAAATCTGTGACGCCCTACGCGAGGACCTGATCCTGCTGGCCATGTCCGCCACGCTGGACGCAGAGCCGGTCGCCACCCTTATGGGCAACGCGCCCATGATCACGTCCGAAGGCCGCGCCTACCCAGTGGAAACCCGCTGGCTCGACAGGCCCTTGGCCAAAAACACCCGTCTGGAAGAGGCCACCGCCCGCCTAATCACCCAGGCCGTCAACGAGACCGACGGCGGCGTGCTGGTCTTCCTACCTGGTGAAGGCGAAATCCGCTGCACGCAATCTCTGTTGAAACTGCCAGCGGACTGTACCGTGCAGCCACTGTTTGGCGCCATGCCCTTCAAGGATCAGCAAGCCGCCATCCGCCCGGCCAAAACCGGCCGCAAGGTCGTTCTCGCCACCTCGATTGCCGAAACCTCGCTCACCATTCAAGACGTGCGTGTTGTGGTCGACGCAGGCCGTGCCCGCCGCGCCCGCTTTGATCCCGGCTCCGGTATGTCCCGCCTTGTGACCGAGCGCGTCACCCGCGCCGAAGCCACCCAGCGCCAAGGCCGCGCCGGTCGTGTGGCGGAGGGCATCTGCTACCGGCTCTGGACCAAAGGCGAGGAAGGTGCGCTGTTGCCCTTCCAGCCTGCTGAAATCGAAGCCGCCGACCTCACCGGCCTGGCACTTGAGCTCGCCCTTTGGGGCGCCGCGCCCACCGATCTCGCCCTTTTGACGCAGCCCAACCCCGGCAGCTTTGCCGAGGCGCAAGCCGTCCTGCACATGCTTGGGGCGCTGGACGGTGACAATCGCATCACCACACATGGCAAAGCCCTTGCCAAACTGCCGCTGCATCCTCGTCTGGCCCACATGCTCGCCACCGCGGGCCCGCAAGCCGCGCCCATGGCCGCGCTGCTCTCCGCGCGCGACCCGCTCACCCGCGGCGCGCCGGTGGATCTCGCCTTGCGCATCGAAGCCTTGACCGACCTCAAAACCTTCACGGACCGCCGCCCCTACGGCGCAAACCGCGCCGCGCTGCACAGCATCCGCGACGAGGCCAAACGCCTCGCCAAATCCGCCAAAGGCAGCGATCCCGCCCCGCGCAGCCCCGCAGAGCTCGCCGCACTCGCCTATCCCGACCGCATCGGCCTGCACCGCAAGGGTGATGCCCCGCGGTTTGTGCTCTCCGGCGGCAAAGGCGCCATTCTAGACAACGAAGACCCGCTCGCCGCCACCCGCCTGATTGTGGTGACAGACACAGACGGCAACCCGCGTGAGGCGCGCATCCGTCAGGCCATCCAAATCTCCGAAGGCCAAATCCGCGAGCTGTTTGCCGATCAGATCGCTTGGCAAGACAACTGCCACTGGTCCAAACGCGAGCGCCGCGTCATTGCCCGCCGTCAGGAAATGTTTGGCGCCGCTGCGCTGGACGACCGCATCTGGAAAGACGCCCCCGATGATGCCATCGCCCACGCCATGCTCGACGGTGTGCGCGACCTCGGCATCACGCTCTCCCCAGCCGCCCAACGCTTTGTCGCCCGTGTCGAGCTGATCCGCGCCGCCGGTCACGACCTGCCCGACATGACGCCCGATGCGCTTATGTCAACCATCGATGACTGGCTTCTGCCACATCTCTCCGGCGTAAAAACCTCCGACCACTGGAAGAAATGCGACCTACTAGACGCACTGTGCGCCCGCCTTGACTGGCCGCAAATGCAACTCTTAGACAAACTGGCCCCCGCGCACTTCACCACCCCACTAGATCGCAAAATCCCCATCGACTACGCGGGCGAAAATCCCGAAATCACCCTGCGCCTGCAAGAGCTCTTTGGCCAAACCACCCACCCGATGGTTGGCAACACGCCACTGCGCGTGACCCTGCTCTCTCCTGGGCAAAAACCGGTGCAAACCACCATGGACATCCCCGGCTTCTGGGCCAGCTCTTATGCCGACGTGCGCAAGGACATGCGCGGACGTTACCCTAAGCATCCCTGGCCCGAAGACCCCACCCAGGCAGACCCGACTTTGCGCGCAAAACGGCGTAAACAATAGGTGTATTTTCCAGTCATCTTGACGTTTTGCTAACCAAAACGTATATACAAAAGAACGACAAAGAAACGACCCGATACAAAAACCGAAAAAAGCCGAGCAGACGTCCATGACCAACGCCCTGAAAACCGCCTTTGACAGCGTGATTGCCCCCCTGTGGCGTCGTCCACGCCGCATTCAGGTGGCCGCGCTCTGTACGCGTGAGAAACAGGGCACAACCGAGGTGCTCCTGATCACCTCGCGTGACACCGGTCGCTGGGTGCTGCCCAAAGGCTGGCCGATCACTGGCCTCGACGCCCCAGGCGCGGCCCTGCGCGAAGCCTGGGAAGAAGCGGGCGTGAAAAAAGCCAACATCGACCGCGAACCAGTCGGCATCTACGGCTATGACAAGCGTTTGGATGGCGGATTGGAAATCCCGGTGGACGTGACCGTGTTTGAAACCGAAGTCAAAGAGATTGTCGACGATTTCCCTGAAGCAGACGAGCGCACCCGCAAATGGGTGCCTGCGCAAGAGGCCGCCAGTATGGTGAACGAACCACAGCTTCAGGCCCTTCTGAGAGAATTGTGAACCTTTCGTAACGCATTTGTAACGAAATCGTTGCAATGACCCGGCGACGGGGGTAGCCCCCCCCGTACGACGTAAAGCCGGGCTTCTTTGTCATGACCTCGCCCAACTCAGGCAAGAAATGGTCCACGCTGGACCGAGACCTCAACCGCATCTCCCATTTGGAATCTGCCACACTCTATGTCTCCCGCCCTATGGTCGGGTTTGGCATTGCGATTGCCTTCATTATGCTCGCAGGTGTTGCCGCAGGTCTTCTGTCTGGCAGTGACTCCAACACAATGATCATCATCGCCGCCGCCGGGATTGGCGCCTATATGGCGATCAACATCGGCGCCAATGATGTGGCCAACAACATGGGCCCCGCTGTGGGGGCCAACGCGCTCACCATGGGCGGCGCGATTGTGATTGCCGCCTTTTTTGAAAGCGCCGGGGCTTTGCTGGCCGGGGGCGACGTGGTTTCGACCATTTCCAAAGGCATCATCGATCCTTCTGGCATGGCCAACACCTCCATCTTCATCTGGGCCATGATGGCCGCGCTGATCTCCTCCGCGCTCTGGGTGAACCTCGCCACATGGGTCGGCGCGCCGGTCTCCACCACCCACTCCGTTGTAGGGGGAGTGATGGGCGCAGGCATCGCCGCCGCAGGTTTCGCGGCCGTGAACTGGCCCACCATGGCCAAAATCGCCGCCTCTTGGGTGATCTCTCCAGTACTGGGTGGCGTGATCGCCGCCGCTTTCCTGGCCTTCATCAAGGTCAAAATCATCTATCAAGATGACAAGATCGCCGCGGCCCGCCGCTGGGTGCCAGTGCTGATTGGCATCATGGCCGCCGCTTTTGCGTCCTACTTGGCGCTCAAGGGTCTAAAGAAAATCATCAAGATTGACCTACAAACCGCGCTGCTGATCGGCGTGGCAATGGGCGGCTTGGCTTACGTGGTCTCAGCCCCGCTGATCCGCCGTCAATCCGAAGGCCTAGAGAACCGCAACAAGTCCCTCAAAGTGCTGTTTGGCATTCCGCTGGTGTTCTCCGCCGCGCTCTTGTCTTTTGCCCACGGCGCCAACGACGTCGCCAACGCGGTTGGCCCGCTGGCCGCGATTGTGCACGCCGCCGAGTTTGGCGAGTTTGCTGCCAAAGTCTCCATCCCCAACTGGGTGATGATCATCGGTGCGTTTGGGATTTCCTTTGGCCTCTTCCTGTTTGGCCCCAAACTGATCCGCATGGTGGGTGAGAAGATCACCAAACTGAACCCGATGCGCGCCTATTGTGTGGCCCTGTCTGCCGCGATCACCGTGATTGTCGCCTCCTGGTTGGGCCTGCCGGTCAGCTCCACCCACATCGCTGTGGGCGGCATTTTTGGGGTTGGTTTCTACCGCGAATGGCATGCCGAGCGGCGTCTGCGCAAAACTGCGGTGCAACGCGCGCCAGAGAAACGCATCGCGCCAGAAGAGCGCCGTCGCCGCAAGCTGGTGCGCCGCAGCCATTTCATGACCATCGTCGCCGCCTGGGTCATCACCGTGCCCGCCGCCGCATTGATGTCGGCTGCAATCTTCTACGTGCTCAACACGCTGAGCAGCTAACGCTACTTGTCTGCGGACGCAACTTGTGTCCGCAGACGGCTTTGCACCTCCTGTGCTGTGAGATTGGGCGCACCCGCACCAAGTACCTCAACCTCCCGGATCATCTCTGCAATGCCCGCATTGATCGGCGCCGCCACACTGACCTGATGCGCCAAGCGCACAATCTTGCCCTGCAGCTCGTCAATCTCAGTCCCACGCCCCTTCTCAAGGTCCTCCCACATGGAACTGCGCGCGTTGGGATCAATCGATAGCATGGTCTTCGCCGCCATTCGAAATGCCCAGGTCGGCAGTCGCAAAATCCGCGGCACCAGCCCCATAGGCACCTTCGCCACAGGGTTCTGAAAATCCACAGCCGCCGCCCGCAGCACTGCCAAAGCTTCCGTCATCTGCGCCGCCATCAACCGTCGCCAGCCACGATCACCAATCTGCACCCGCAGCGGCAGTCCCGACAGCGCATTCAACGCGTTGTTGAGATTGATCAGCAGCTTGCCCCATTGCACAGCTGCGATGTCGCCATGCTCATGCACATGCAAATCCGGCACGCTCAACTGCCGTCCCACATGCCCCTGGCCCTTCTCGATGATGATGTCGCCACTGGTGCCGCGATGAAACCGGCCTCCGCCGACCCAGACCACATTGAAAGGCACCATGCCCGCACGCACGTCCCAGCCCGGCAACATCTCCCGCAGCAGCGCCGCATTCTCCACACCGTTTTGCAGGCTCACCACCACGGCATCTTCCGGCGCATGCGCGGCAATCTGCGCCGCCATCTCCTCCGTGGCGCCACTCTTTACCGTGACCAACACAATATCCGCTGCGGCCAGGCAGGCCGGGTTTGTGCTCATCGCAAACCGGTCAGGGGCCAAAGCCACATCGAGCGCGCCAAAATCCGTCAGCGTCAAACCACTCTGCGTGATCTCCACCGCCGTGCCCGCCCGCAGCAGCAACATCACATCGTGGCCACCCCGCGCCAACAAGCCCCCCACAAAACAGCCGATACTACCGGCCCCAGCCACCACAATCCTGGGCGCACCTCCACGCCCTTGCGTCTCACCCATCACGCGCTCCCTCTGTCCTCTCGCACGCTCAGCTTAGGCGCAGGGCAAGCCCCCAAACAACAAAAAGGGCGCCAGCCATGCTGACGCCCTTACGCTACTTGATGCAGCGAACCTTAGTTCTGAAGGCACCACTTCATGATCGCCTTCTGCGCATGCAGCCGGTTTTCCGCTTCGTCAAAGATCACCGAATTTGGACCATCCATGACCGCATTGGTGGCTTCTTCATTCCGGTGTGCTGGCAGGCAATGCATGAACAGCGCATCGTCATTGGCATGGCTCATCAGCTCTTCGTTCACCTGGAACGGACGCAGCTGGTTGTGGCGGCGTTCCCGTGCGGACGGCGCATCGTGCATGCTCACCCAAGTGTCGGTCACCACAAGATCAGCGCCTTGTACCGCCTTCACAGGATCACGCTCGATCTCCACCTTCACGCCTTTGGCGCGGGCTTCATCGATAAACAGCTGCTCCGGGTCCAAGGTCTGCGGACCGGTGAAGGTCAGATCAAAACCAAACTGCCCCGCCGCATGGGCAAAGCTGGCAAACACGTTGTTGCCGTCACCCGACCACACAACCTTCTTGCCCGCAATCGGTCCGACCTTCTCTTCAAAAGTCAGGATGTCCGCCATGATCTGGCATGGGTGTGTGCGGTTGGTCAGCCCGTTGATCACCGGCACGGTCGCGTTTTCCGCCATCTCCAGCAGTGTGGCCTCTTCAAAGGTCCGGATCATGATCAGGTCGACATAACGGCTCAGCACCTTGGCTGTGTCTGCCACCGTCTCCCCATGGCCCAACTGCATCTCGGACCCAGACAGAACCATGGTCTGCCCGCCCATCTGGCGCACGCCAACATCAAAGCTCACCCGCGTCCGCGTGGACGGCTTTTCAAAGATCAGCGCCACCATGTGATCTTTCAGCGGCAGGTCATCATCCTGCGCCCCTTTCGGACGACCGTTGCGCGCGTCTTTGATCGCCTTGGCGCTGTCGATCATACTGCGCAGATCGTCCACGCTGGTCTTATTGATATCCAGAAAATGCTTCATCTCTATAGTCCTTAACCTTCTGCGCCCACTTGCGCTGCCGCCTTCTCCAGCCGCGCAACGGCCTCGGCAATCTCTTCATCTGTGATGTTCAAAGGTGGCAACAAACGCACCACATTGTCCGCCGCAGGCACCGTCACAACCTCATGGTCATAGCCCGCCGCCACTGCGTCGCTACAGGCCGCCTTGGAGCACTTCAGCCCCAGCATCAGCCCGGTGCCACGCACTTCTTCAAACACGTCGGGATGCCCTGCGACCAGCCCTTCCAGCTTCTGACGCAACAGACCCGCCTTGCGGTTCACCTCCGCCAAAAACGCCTCATCCGCAACCACATCCATGACCGCGCCGCCCACGGCGCATGCCAGCGGGTTGCCGCCATAGGTCGACCCATGGGTGCCCGCCACCATGCCGCTGGCAGCCTCTTCCGTGGCCAGCACCGCGCCAAGAGGGAAGCCCCCGCCGATGCCTTTGGCAACCATCATGATGTCCGGCGTCACACCGGCCCATTCATGGGCAAACAGTTTACCTGTCCGGCCCACACCACATTGCACCTCATCCATGATCAACAGGATACCCGCCTCATCACAGATTGCCCGCAATGCCTTAAGGTCCTCATCTGCCATTGGACGGATACCGCCTTCGCCCTGCACCGGCTCCACAATAATGGCGGCCGTCTGTTCGGAAATCAGCGTCTTGGCCGCCTCCAGATCGCCCCAGGCCACCTGATGGAACCCCGGCAACAACGGTCCAAAGCCCGCCACAAGCTTCTCCGCGCCCGCCGCTGCAATCCCGGCAGAACTCCGACCATGGAATGCGCCTTCAAAGGCGATTATCTCTACCCGCTCCGGCTGGCCCTTGTCGTGCCAATACTTGCGTGCCATTTTCACCGCCAACTCACAGCACTCGGTGCCAGAGTTGGTGAAAAACACCGTATCCGCAAAGGTATGTGCCACCAGCTTGTCCGCCAGAGCCTCTTGCTGCGAAATGTTGTAGAGGTTGGACACGTGCCAAAGTTTACCGGCCTGTTCGGTCAGCGCCTCAACCAACACCGGATTGGCATGGCCCAGCACATTCACAGCAATGCCCGCCCCCAAGTCCAGAAAACGTCGGCCATCCGCCTCGATCATCCAGCTTCCTTCGCCCCTCTCAAACGTGAGGGCGGCGCGGTTGTACGTCGGCAAAACGGACGGGATCATGTCGATCTTCCTTTTCAGATCATGAGCCTTTGTGACTGCATCACTTGGGGCATTTGCGTCAATGTTTTTGAGAGGTTGTGCGCCACTTTGCAGCGCAAGGGATCAAGGGCCGGTCACGCAATAGCGCGTCGGCGTCGTACAAAGAGGATATCAGTGCGTTTGATCATGCGCCCTGCCTAGAGGCATCAGCGACAAATGGGAACCCCCAACTTTCGTTTCGCTTAAATTTTGTGACATCTGCGCAAATCGGCAGAGTCACCCGCACCACTCAAAGCGCTCACCCCCCCGACTTGTCAGTCCGAAACCGCAGGCGCATAACCACCTCATGAGCGAACAGTCCCTGCCCCGCACCAATCCGGCCCTTGCCGCCGCGCTGACCCTCGCGGCCTCCGCCTTTGCGGCGGGCACCACATTACTGGCCAAGGCATTGGGCACTGGTGCCTTGGGACCGGAGCTGCACCCGCTGCAAATCAGCCACGGGCGCTTTCTCTTTGCGTTTTTGGGGTTTGCCACTGCTGCAATGATTGTCCGCCCGCAAATCACCCGCCCCAATTGGGGGCTTCACATAGGCCGCTCCACCTTGGGCTGGGGTGGCGTGACGCTGATGTTTGCCGCCGCCGCCTTTATCCCGCTGTCAGACACCACCGCGATCAGCTTTCTGAACCCGGTTGTCGGTATGCTTCTGGCGATCCCGTTTCTCGGTGAAAAAATCGGCCCCTGGCGCTGGGGCTCCGCCGCTCTCGCCTTCACCGGTGCCATGGTGCTCACCCGTCCGGGAGCCGGCGCTCTGGAGTTCGGCGCTTTGCTGGCTTTAGGCGCGGCCTGCGCCATGGGCGGCGAGTTGATCTTCATTAAGAAACTCACCGGCCGCGAACGCCCTTTTCAAATCCTGCTCATCAACAACGCCATTGGCCTGACCATCGCCACAGTGGCTGCTGCCTTCATCTGGCAAATGCCAACTTTGCAGCAATGGGCGGCTCTGGCTGGGATCGGCCTGCTGATGGCCTCTGCACAAACCTGTTTCATCAACGCCATGCGCATGGCCGACGCGAGTTTTGTCAGCCCGTTTTTCTATACGTCGCTGGCATTTGCCGCGCTTTATGACGCTGCAGTGTTTTCGGTGTTGCCAGATGCGATCAGCTGGCTCGGCGCGGGCATCATCCTCTGTGCCGCCGCCATTCTGGTTTGGCGCGAGGCGCGAACCCGCTAGGACCACGCTACGCGCCCACGTCTTTCGGCTGCAGCAGTTGCACCGCCGCAATACGCCAGCTGTCACCATCGCTGATCATCAGATACTCCAGCGCATGCACCACGCCTGCACCGTCTTTCACCAGCACTCGCTGCCACAGCGCATTGCCTTCGGCGCGCAGTTCGCCAAACCGCACGTCCTCGGCGCGATGCACCATCGGATAGCCCCGCTTGACCATGACGCCAAAATTCTCTGGCGTGCCAAACATGCGTTGAATGTTGTCGGCAGCAAAAGTGAAGGCATCGGCAAAATCATCTTTGGCAAAGGCCGCCATCTGACTGTTGATCACCGTCTGAATTTCCGAGACGGCACCGCCCTCCTGCGCTTTGGCGCCTTGCGTTCGGGCAAACTCCATCACAACCACAATTGCGAGCAAAACATGTTTCATGGCGCACCTCCCTTGCAAGAGATTACGCCCACCAACGGCCCTCAGATCATTTCACGCCTTTAGCGCCTGCCTCAAAACCAAAAGGCCCTGCCAAAGCGGAGCCTTTCAAAACGTTGCCCATAATGCGGGTTTTACTCAGCCGCGGTCAACTCACCGGCTAGTGCCTTGTGGATCAGCGCAACGGTTTCTTCCACGCCGTACAGCGCAATGAAGCCGCCGAAACGTGGGCCCTGGCTGGCGCCCAGCAGCACCTCATAGATCGCCTTGAACCAATCACGCAGCGGTTCAAACCCATGCGTTTTGCCGATGGCAAACACGATAGACTGCAGGAACTCTTCATCCCCAAAATCTGGTTCCGGCAGCGGATCGTCATTGCCTACCAGCGCATTCTTCGCTGCGATCACCGCCAAAGCCGTTTCTGCAGAACTCAACGCCCCAGCCAGATCTTCCAACGCACGGCGCTCCTGCTCAGTAGGCGCACGATACACTTTCGCTGGCTTCACAAAGTCGTTGAAGTAACGCACGGCATGGCCCGCGGCGGCATCCATTCCCGGATGGGTCTCTGCGGTCGCCTCAGGCGCATATTTGTTGATGAAGCCCCAAAGCGTGTCTTTGTCTTCAGCATTAGACACGGACGCAATGTTGAGCAGCATGGAATACGGCACCATCATATCTGACTGTGGCACGTCGCCACCGTGAATATGCCACACCGGATTGTTCAGCTGTGCCTTGATGTCTTGCGTGTGATACGCCCGCAGCTGTTGGTGATATTCGTCTACCGCCTTCGGAATCACATCAAAATGCATACGTTTGGCGGTCTTTGGCTTCTGGTACATGAAGTACGCAAGGCTCTCCGTGGAGGCATAGGTCAGCCACTCGTCAATCGACACACCGTTGCCAGACGACTTGGAAATTTTCTGGCCGTTTTCATCAAGGAACAGCTCATACGAGAAGTGGTTCGGCGCACGCCCCCCCAACACACGACAGATCGCGTCATAGATTTTCTCGTTGGTGGCGTGCTCTTTGCCATACATCTCAAAGTCCACACCCAGCGCCGCCCAGCGCGCACCGAAGTCCGGCTTCCACTGCAGCTTCACATTGCCGCCAGTCACCGGCACGGTCCATTCTTTGCCTGTCTCATCGTCGAAGGTCACCGTGTAGGTCTCGGCGCAGACCTTCTTCATCGGCACATACATCACACGACCGCTTTCCGGGTGCAGCGGCAGGAAAATCGAATAGGTCGCCGCGCGCTCTTCACGCAGGGACTTCAGCATGATCGCCATGACCTCGTCATAGCGTTCCACTGCGCGCTTCAGAATCTCGTCAAACTGACCGGATTCATAAAACTCCTTGGCCGAGTAGAACTCATACTCAAAGCCAAAGGTATCAAGGAAACGCCGCAGCATGGCGTTGTTGTGCTCACCAAAGCTGTCGTGCGTGCCAAATGGATCCGGCACCGAGGTCAATGGACGCTGCAGATGCTGCTCCAGAATTTCAGGGTTTGGCACATTGGACGGCACTTTGCGCATCCCGTCCAAATCGTCAGAGAAACAGATCAGCTTGGTAGGAATGTCGCTGATCGCCTCAAACGCCACTTTGATCATTGTGGTACGCGCCACTTCGCCAAAGGTGCCGATGTGTGGCAGGCCGGATGGACCGTAGCCTGTCTCAAACAGCACATATCCCTTCTCCGGCGCACCCTTTGCGTAGCGTTTGAGAAGCTTGCGCGCTTCTTCAAAGGGCCAGGCTTTGGATACGAGGGCTGCGTCGCGCAGGTCAGACATTGTCCATCTCCGATGTCGGGATTGGTTTCAGCAAATTCCTGCCAAGCGCCTCATTGCGCCTGACAATCCGCCGCTTCCTATTGCTCCTTGCCGGGTCAGTCAATATTCTGCACCGCAACAAGGCTATTTCAAAGGAATTCACTGTGCCGGATAAGACCCCAACCACCCTCACGCCGCAAGATTGCCTTGTCGCCGTGATGATTGCCGTGTCGGCCTCTGACGAAAACATCCGCACCGCAGAGCTGGTCAAGATTCAGGTCGCCGTGAACAACCTCCCGATCTTTGCCGAATATGACATCGATCGCATGCAGCACGTCAGCCAGTTGGTGTTTGAACTGTTTGAACAGGAAGACGGCCTGGCCGCTCTGTTTGGTCTGGTGCGCCATGACTTGCCCGCGCATCTTTTTGAGACCGCCTACGCGCTGGCCTGTGACGTGGCTGCAGCAGATGGCCAACTTGCGGAACCTGAACTGCGTATCCTCGAGGAGATCCGTTACGAGTTGGAAATCGACCGCCTGCACGCCGCCGGCATCGAACGTGGAGCCCGCGCCCGCCACATGGTCTGAAAAAACCTGCGGTTATTAGGTCTCGCCTGATGACCGCGCCCCGCTTGCGATCATCGACAACAGCTCGCGCTTGCGAAATGGCTTGCTCAGAAAATCATCCATCCCCGCCTCAAGACTGGCATCAATATCACTCGGTTGTGTGTTGGCCGTCAGCGCAATGATTTTGCAAGGTTTTTGACCGGTTTCCGCTTCCCGCGCGCGAATGAGGCGCGTCGCCTCCAAGCCTCCCATGACCGGCATCAACAGGTCCATCAACACCACATCCCAATCGCCAGTTTCAAAGGCCGCCACCGCCTCCTGACCATCTTCGACAAACGTCAAATCCGCTCCAGCTGGCGTCAGCATCTTTTTCACCACCAATTGGGTGGTCTTATTGTCCTCAGCAACAAGCACCTTCACACCATGCACGCAAGCCGGTGCAGAAACGTCGCTCGAAACATGCTCCGGCGCAGCGACAAACTCGAAGTTTAAGCGCGGCGGCTGCTTATCATCTTTGGAAAGACTCTGACGATCCCGCGCGGCCCGTACATCCGCGGATGTGGCCGTTGGAAAGTCCAGGCAAACTTTAAAAGTCGACCCTCCGCCTCTCGTGCTCTGCACCGAAACCTTCCCGCCCATGCGCTCCACCACGGCGCGGGTGATTGCCAATCCTAAGCCCGTGCCTTCTTCTCGCTGCATCTCTGGCCGATCAACCTGCTCAAAGGCAGAAAACACCATCTCATGGTCTTCCGGCGCGATTCCAACACCTGTGTCAGCCACCGTGATGCGAAGAGGCAGCACCGCATCCTTTGCATACGTGACGCCAACGCTGACATGGCCAGTTTCCGTGAACTTGATCGCATTCCCCACCAGGTTAAGTACCATCTGCCGCACCCGGATTCCGTCACCAACAAATGCTGATGGCTCAAGACTCGTTGCGACGTTTTCCTCTATCTCAGTTTCATCAACTCGTCTCTGAAGGCTTCTGTAGGTGTTCGCCATCCCAGACACTTTCTTGGTGTTCCATTCAGCCGGTCACA
>Ga0189286_100090_pt1 | contig 60836 bp, 62 predicted proteins | sample UW69minimetaG_FD_130330 | JGI IMG/M metagenome (GOLD analysis project Ga0189286, IMG submission 130330) | Marine microbial communities from the Costa Rica Dome - UW69 mini metaG | ecosystem: Environmental > Aquatic > Marine > Oceanic > Photic zone | place: Costa Rica: the Eastern Pacific...
TAACGATGATAATATGTGGTATGATTCCCTTTTGTGTAGCTCATAAAACAAAGTTACTCATAAATACTAGAAGTATCTCCCATCTGAAGATGGGGGTTTGATACCATTTGTTGGAATATCAATCTAAGTATGAACTTGCATTAAAAGACTTCAACACTATATTAAAATACTTTCCAAATTTTGCCGATGCCAAATATTACAAAGCATTGATCCTATTTGACGAATGTGAATCCTTACAACTCAGAATCAACTTTGAGCAAAAGACACGAAGCAGTAATCACTTAGCAAAAATTCTTATCGCTCAAAGGCAAAAGAAGCAACAAAAAGCTTTAAAAATCATTGAAGACGCTATTGACAATTTTAAGAACGGATATTCAAATCAACGTCCATACGTAGAAACAATGCGACAATTATATTTGGAAGATTATGTAGGTCTAAAAGCAATGTTAGAAGCCATGGAATAAGCAGAAAATTCCATTAAAAAAATGGTGACCAAAGTTCATTTAAAAAATAAGAGTGCATAAAATTGTATTGAACATATTATTTTTGTTGCACAAATATCTTATATAAAAACTTAACCAATAACAATTTACAAATGAATAGATTTACAAAAACAGGAATTTTAGTAGCATTAATTTTTAGCGCCCTTAGCATTCAAAGCTGTAAAAACGATGAAGCAGAGAAACTTCATAAAGAACTGGCTGCTGCACATAAAAAAATGGACTCTATCCATAGCATTATGGTAAACGAACATACAAAGTTTGAAACGATGCATGCTGAATGGAAAAAGAAACACAAATCTGTAACGGATACTATTCTGGGAGAAGATGTCCACAAAGCCTTTGAAAGTAAGCATCAAAAAATTGTTACAAAACACGCTGCTATCATGAAAAAACATCATGAAATTATAGACGCTCACAAAGCAATTGAAGAAGCACATACTAAAGGAGAGAAAACAGTTGAGGAAATCAAGAAAGAACACGAAAAGCTATCTGCTGATCACAAGCGCATGGAAGAAGAGCATCAAAAAATGATAAAAGAACACGATGCCATGAAAGCTGAGCACGAAAAAATGAACAAAGATCACAGCGAAACAACAGAAAAATAATTCTGATCGGCAAAATAATTAGAAAATGAGCAGGTTCTCCTTGCTCATTTTTTTTATAGTATATTGTATCTTTACTAATACAATCTGAGCTGCAGACATCAATTCCTAAATATGCCTTCGCAAAAAAAATCACGCTTTACACGCTTTTTGATTTGGAGATACAAACATATTTCCAACAAAAACTTTGTATTTATCTTAAGCGTGTTGGTTGGGTTGAGTTCTGGCTTGGTAGCAGTTACTATAAAAAACGTCACATTTTCCATTCAGGCATTATTGGAAAATGGAATCATTTTTTCTAAAAATCAACTGTACTTTATTTTACCAATTCTTGGATTGTTTTTAGTGTATGTTTTGTTGCGATATGTGTTTAAAAAAGAAACAGAACACGCCATCTCCTCTATTCTATATGCGTTGTCAAAACGCACGGGAATCATGGAAAATTATAAAATGTATGTTCCACTTGTTACAGCACCATTAACGGTTGGTTTTGGAGGTTCTGTAGGATTGTTAGGTCCTGCAGTGGCTTCTGGCGCTGCGATTAGCTCCAATATTAGTAAGCTGTTTCATATTAATAGTAAAACTAGAATATTACTCATTAGTTGCGCTGCCGCCGGCGCCATTTCATCTATTTTTAAATCGCCCATTGCGGCCATCATATTTTCCATAGAAGTATTTAGTCTCGATTTAACCTTAACTTCATTAATTCCATTATTATTGGCTTCGGTCTCGGCAGTCGTAACTTCGTATTTTTTCTTGGGTAACGAAAACTTATTCAACTTTACCTTATCAGAACAATTTCAATTGGGTGACATTCCTTTTTATATTGCTCTTGGTGTGGGAACTGCCTTTGCGTCTATCTATTTTACCAAAATGCACTTTGGAATTACGAAGGTTTTTGAAAGTTTTAAACAGAAAAAACACAAGCTTATTTTTGGTGGATTAACCATTGGTGTAATGCTTTATTTTATTCCACCATTATATGGAGAAGGTTTTGGATTTATTACCAATTTGTTAGATGGAAATCATATAGAAGCACTCGGCACAACACCTTTAGACAATTACACAGATAATATTTGGGTTGTAATTCTATTGTTGATCGGAATTACCATTTTTAAAGCCATTGCCATGACCACAACTTTTGCAGCTGGTGGAGCTGGTGGAATTTTTATTCCAACAATGGTGATGGGAAGTGCGCTAGGAAATGTAGTATCAAAAGTTATCAATCAGTTTGGATTTACGGTTTCAGAATCTAATTTCACCTTAGTCGGAATGGCAGGATTAATTGCAGGTGTACTACATTCTCCATTAACCGCCATTTTCTTAATTGCTGAAATTACTGGCGGCTACGATTTGTTTATTCCACTAATGTTGACGTGTGCTATTTCGTTTTTGATCACAAAAAATCTACTGAATTATACCATTTACACACGCGAATTGGCTGCTACTGGCGATTTATTAACCCATAACAAAGATGAAACTGTATTAACTTTGATGGCGCTTGATAGTGTTATTGAGAAAAACTTTAGTGTGATTCAACCACAAATGACTTTAGGAACCATGTTGCATGAAGCTGTGGCAAAATCGAGTCGTAATTTATTTCCTGTGGTAGATGATGATGAAAATTTAGTGGGAATTATCTTGTTGGATGATATCCGCGAGTTTATGTTTGATACTTCTTTGTATGATACACTTTTTGTAGATGATATTATGCATCACGCGCCCGACTATATTATTTATGAAAAAGATAATATGAAAACCGTGATGAAAAAGTTTCAAGATAGCAGTGCTTGGAATTTGCCTGTTTTAAAAGATGAAAAATATTATGGATTCGTCTCAAAATCCAAATTGTTGACAGCGTATCGCAGAAAGTTGATTACTTTTACACGGTAATTATAAGATTATGCTTTTAGAAGAAAAAACACTCTATCCTAAAAAACACAAAACCTTTTTTTGGCTATTTTTGTGTCTAATATTTACGGCAGGAGGAGTTTTTATGATTAACGATGAAAGTCCTTTAGGTTGGTTAGTTTCTGCCTTTTTTGGTTTAGGAGTTATAGTCTTTTCCATCTCGCTTTTGTCCAATGCAGCATATCTCAAATTAGATAATGAAGGTTTTGAGGCTTGTACAATGTTTAAAAAAATAAATATCGATGGTAAGATGTAGTTTTTTTTACGGTTGGAAAAATTCATGCCAATAAAATGGTAATGTTTAATTACTCACAAAAAAATCAGAACCATAAAACAATTAGGAAAATTAATGTTACAATTGCTGGTTCAGAAGCTGCTTTGCCAGACACTTATGGACTAAAAGCAAAAGACCTTGCACACTTAATGAATGAATACAAACATAAATATTCAACAAATTAGTCACGAACAAACAAATGAAATACATTCTTATCATACTCATCATTGCACTAGTAGGAGTCGGAGTTTTTGCCTACAATTATGAATTTGCCGAAGAAGACTACGATCAAAAAGTCATTGGTATTTGTATTTTGATCTTTTCTTTTATTTGGATGCCACTTTTTATTTACCATCGCTATAAAGGAAGAAAAAAGGAAGATTTTATACTTTCCAATGAGAAATTGAAGGAAATGAACGACTATGGTCGAAAAGAATAACATAAAAAAACACACTTTATTTGTCAAGGTTGTGCTCGAAAAATGTTAACTTAGGTTTCTATTAATTTTATTTTTATCACAAATGACTGGTACAGTTAAATTTTTCAATGAAGACAAAGGCTTTGGATTCATTACCAACGACGACACAGGAAAAGACATTTTTGTTCATGTTTCCAACTTAAACGGCTTAGTTATCACTTCGGATGACAGAGTTTCGTTCGAAGAAGAAGAAGGTCGTAAAGGCATGGTTGCAGTACAAGTACAAATTATTGAATAAATTGTTCCAACCCACCATTACAAGCTATGCGCGCAATACTGATTGCGCGTTTTTTTATGGAATCAATTCAAGTTTCGCTTTTGAATAAAGAATTTTTTCAGCAATTGAGAAGCTTCTTCTGCCATAACGCCGCCTTTTATCACCGTTTTTGGATGTAATTTGGTATTCAGCTTGATGCATCCGCGTTCTTCATCGCGTGCGCCATACACAATATTTGAAATCTGACTCCAATACAACGCGCCTGCGCACATTTGACAAGGCTCTAGCGTTACATACAAGGTACATTTTTTTAAATATTTTCCACCTAAAAAATTTGCTGCAGCTGTAATTGCTTGCATTTCGGCATGCGCTGTAACGTCATTCAGCGTTTCCGTTAAATTATGTCCACGTGCAATCACTCGATTATCTATGACGATCACAGCTCCTACAGGAACTTCGCCTTTTTCAAAGGCGATTTCTGCTTCTTGTAAAGCTTTTTTCATGAAGTAGTTGTCATCAAAGATGTTTTCGAGCTGCATATTAAAATATTATGATGTAAAACTAATAAGTTTTTAGTGAACCAACTTCAAAAATCGTAATTTTATGCGCTCAAGTTCGTATATGAAAAATTTACTTTCACATATTCATTCTCCAACAGATTTACGGAAACTTTCCAAATCAGCTTTACCACAAGTCGCTAAAGAATTGCGTGAGTTTATTATTGATATTGTGTCTGTAAAAGAAGGACATTTAGGCGCTAGTTTAGGTGTGGTAGATTTAACGATTGCTTTGCATTATGTGTTTGATACTCCAAATGATTTATTAGTTTGGGATGTAGGACATCAAGCATATGGACATAAGATTTTAACGGAGCGACGTGAAATTTTCCACACAAACCGACAAAAAAATGGCGTTTCTGGTTTTCCAAAACGCGATGAAAGTGAATATGATACGTTTGGCGTAGGACATTCGTCTACGGCGATTTCTGCTGCACTAGGAATGGCGATTGCTTCAAAGCTGCAAAAAGATTTTTCCAAACAACATATTGCAGTCGTTGGTGATGCTTCTATTGCAAGCGGAATGGCGTTTGAAGCCATGAATCATGCAGGTGTAACCGATACAAATATGTTGATTATTCTGAATGATAATGCCATTGGAATTGACCCAAGTGTCGGTGCATTAAAGATGTATTTGACGAATGTAAAGAAAGGAACACAGAAGCAAGATAATATTTTTGAAGCACTAAATTTTGACTATTCTGGACCGATTGACGGACATGATATTTTTGCTATTGTGGACGAATTGGAACGTTTAAAAACGGTTAAAGGTCCAAAGTTTTTGCATGTAATTACCACGAAAGGAAAAGGATTGCGCAAAGCAGAAGAAGATCAAGTGAAGTATCATGCGCCAGGAAAGTTTGATAAACATACAGGTGAACTGAAACCTAAAAATACCGCACATTTGCCACCAAAGTTTCAAGATGTATTTGGACATACCATTGTAGAATTGGCGGAAAAAAATGAAAAAATTGTGGGAATTACGCCTGCGATGCCTACTGGAAGCTCGTTGAAATTTATGATGGAAGCCATTCCTGATCGTGCGTTTGATGTTGGTATTGCCGAACAACATGCAGTGACATTAGCTGCTGGAATGGCAACTCAAGGGTTGGTTCCGTTTTGCAATGTATATTCAACGTTTTTGCAACGCGCGTATGATCAAGTGATACATGATGTAGCATTGCAAAATTTACCTGTGATTTTTTGCTTAGATAGAGCTGGATTGGTGGGACAAGATGGCGCTACTCATCACGGCGTGTTTGATGTCGCCTATTTACGTTGCATTCCGAACCTTATCATTTTTGCTCCTTTTGATGAAATTGCCTTGCGAAATATGATGTATACAGCGCAACTTGGCTTGGAACATCCGATTGCGATTCGGTATCCAAGAGGTCGTGGTGCTATTGTTGACTGGAAGCAAGCTTTTTCTAGAGTTGAAATTGGAAAAGGGCGTTGCCTGAAAGAAGGTTCAAAAGTTGCGGTTTTGAGTATTGGACATATTGGACATCTCGCAAAAACAGTAATCAATGAATTGGAGAAAAGTAATGAAGTTGGATTGTATGACATGCAATTTATAAAACCACTAGATGAAGCTTTATTACATCAAGTTTTTGAGAAGTATGAAACAATTATCACACTCGAAAATGGTGTGATTAAAGGCGGATTTGGAAGTGCGATTGCTGAATTTGCAGCAACACATCAGTATACAAACACGCTACATCTTCGCGGAATTCCTGATGCGTTTATTGAACATGGAACTGTTGCTGAATTGTATGAGGAATGTGGAATTTCTGCAGCAGCTTTGAAAGCGTTTTTGATTTCTTTACAATAAGTCCCTAAAAGTGAGCAATAGCGAACTACCCAATTATCAAATTAACACATTAAACTACCGTTGCCAACGATCGCTTTTCTCAATAAGCTGTTTTAAAACATCCATATCCAGGTCTGTCAAACTTTTAATATACAAAAAACCTCTTCCTGTTTTGTGTTTTCCGAGTTTGTTTAGCAATTCCTCTTCCGTATTAACATCATAGGTCATATATAAATATAAATTTGCTTTTCCTGGCGAGAATCCTGTGTGAAACCATTCAAACTCATCACCATTTTTTCGCTGATTGATGTACTTTCCATACCCAATAATGCTGGTTCCCCAAATTTTGGGTTCTTTTCCGGTAATTTCCTTAAAGAGTTCTAGCAAAACTTTTGCATCTACTTTTCGTTTTCCATTTTGAACAGCTTCTACAAACGCATTGACATCTTTAATGTTTTCTTTTTTGCCATACTGAAGAAGGTTTTGCGTTAGAAAAAATATGTTTTATTAATATAAAATTATGTGTTTCTAAGTACTATTCGATACTATTTTCCTTTGAAAAATCACTCGAAGTAACAACTGAATATTTCAATAAAACACATGAAATTATTTGTGAATTCGTAGTAAAAAGACAAAATTCTTACGAAAGTTTCTCATTTTTGTTATGGAAATCGAAATACCGTTTGATTTCTAAATACTATTCTATAATAATTTTGGTCACTTTTGATTGTGTTCCTTGTTCAATTTTCATCAGATAGATCCCTGAAGATAGTTTGTTGAACACAATTGTATTTGACTGATTCTTTAGTAAGGTACATTTTTTTGAGAAAACTTGCTTTCCTTGTAAATTGTACAATTGTACATTTGCTTCTCCACTTAGATCACTTTGTATGTGTACTGCTCCATTAGAAACTGTTGGATATACGCGAAATTGTTCTTCTGCCTGAAACACTTCAGTATTTAAAACTCCTGATAAGAATTGCCCTGTAAAAAATCCGCGTCCGTGTGTAGTTGCTAAGACAATTTTATCCGAATCGCGCATGTCCAAATCAAGTACAGGAACTGCACGCATTCCGTTATTTGATTGCACCCAAGTAGGCGTTGCTGTCTCAAAAGTTTGTGTTCTCCAAACACCTAATTCGGTTCCAACAATCACTTCTACGCCAGAGGTCAACGGGTTCATAAGGATACACTTTACAGGAATATCGGGTAAATTTCCTTCTTTGTCGCTCCAAGAATTCCCTTGATTTGGCGAATACCAAATATTACTCACACCATAATTGTGAAAGGTTACTAAAAGTTGATTTTCGTTCAAACCAAATTCAATGTCTGAGATGCTTCCCACAAAACTACCATCACTAATATCTGTAAACGTTGGAGTTTCCGTATGTGCATTGTCTATTTTAAGCAATCTTCCGTTTTTTAAACCAGCGTATAAGGTTTGTCCATCTGCTGAAATTTTCAATGCTGTTGGCGCATTATTTAGTGATGGATCTACAAATTCAAATGTAATAACATTGCCATTTCCGCCATTTACATTAGAATGTTTTCCTATTTGAAAAGCGCCATTAGAGATAGAAGCATTGGTATACAATACATTGTTCGTTTTATCTAACTCTGCCACATTAATAAATTCACCTTCGCGAAAGCTAAATGGATCTGATTCAGAAGCCACGAAATAGCCTGAAAAAAGGTCGAATGAAGGATACGGAACGTAGGCATGATTTAAGAAAGGAAACGAAATGATAGCGTATCCGTCCGCTTTGTCAATTTCGGTATAAGCACCATCGCCTCCTGCTACTGTTGAAAAATTATTGATTTCTATCGTAGCATCAATTGCAGCTAAAGTTCCATTGTCTTGCGTTCCTCCTACAATATCATCACCATCTAAAATATCAGAATCTGCAATAGTACCATAGTAAAACTGCGTTACATTGTAATCTTTTACACGTGCCTCCATCGCTATGGGATTATTCACAGAAGTAGAAAAAGCAGCACTATAATACACTCCTCCATCATTTCCTATAATGGCTTGATTGTTATCGTTGGGACGAAATACAATCGCATGTTGATCAGCATGTACAAACGAAGCTGTAATATTTTGCAGGCCGCTATCGTTTTTCCATTTCGAAATTTGATCCCAATTAGTATTTGTAGTGTTGTATTTGAACAAGTCAATTCCACCAACATATAGATTGTTGTTTGCATCGGCTTCAATGACTAAATCGTAAAATGCTTGTCCTCGTGTAAAATCGGAAGCAGAAATTCCGCTATCGGCATCATTAGGTTCTGTCAGTGTGTTAACCGAACCAAAATTGTTAGTGGTGATAAACACATCTGCTTGTCGATTGACTTCTGCTAGAATCCAAAAAGTTCCTGCATCAGTTTGTGAAGGTTCTATTTCTGTACGTTGTCCATTCGGAAGGGTATATTCTAATGTAAACGTATTTCCATCTGTAGATTGATAGATATAACCACCAGGATTATTGAAGAAATCGTTGGTTGTTGCTAGCCAAATATTGTTGTTGATGTCTAATTCTATATCATTTGGGTTTACATATAATCCGCTTATATATTGTAATGGAAATCGCGACCAACTTGCGCCATCATCTATAGATTTATACAATCCTCGCTCGTCAAATCCTAATATATTGAATGGTGCTGCTGCATCACGGTAAGAAGCACTTGCAATAGCCGCATAAATTTCAGTAGTTCCATTATTATTTCGTGCTACAATATCATTTACATGAAAAATTCCATCTACAATATAAGAAGCGCCATCTATTGAGGAAGTTCCGTTATTCCCTCCTAATACTTGTTGCCAAATAGTTCCGCCATCTACAGATTTGTAAATTCCGTTTCCGACACCAAATCCACTTGTATACGATTCTCCAGAACCTAAATATAAGATGTTGCTGTTATTTGGATCGGCTGTTAAAACTGTGACTGAGATATTGTCAGGTAAACCTGTAACCAATTGCCACGAAGAGTTAACATCTGTAATATCATCGTTTACCCACAAACCTCCTGAAACACTTCCTGCAAAAACGCGTGTATAGTCGTCGTTAGGATCAGGATTATTGATATCATTTGGATCAAATAAAATAGCACGCGTACGTCCGCCAATATTGTTTGGACCTCTTTCTACCCAAGCATTGTCAAAATCATCTCCAGGCGCTCGTTTTTGTGTACTTTTTGATGATAATTTTTGTTGTAAATCACCTAAATTTTCAGGAGTTGGACGTCCCAAAGAAGGATTCATAGTCAATTCCCATTGTTGTTCATAGTATGCATTTGGTGGTATTCCTTGTGCTTTACGATCTGATTGTGATTTGTATTTTGATGTTGTGTAAGGACTATTTTCAAGATGGTAGGCATGTTTTTCTTGAAGTTTTTCAGTAGGTGTTTTTTCTTCTGCTGCTTCTTTTTTCTTTTTACTACTGATCATATAACCAATAATCGCCAGAAACAGTAAAATTATAAATACCCTTCTTTTTCTCGTTCTATCATCCATAGTTGTAATCTTGCTACTTCTTAAACATGATTGTGATTCATAGGTTCACTTTCTCAAAGTTACGTGTTCTTACCAAATTAGTAATTTTTTGTAGATGAATTACCTTTATTTGTGTCAAATAGATTTGTGTTTGTATGGATCGTAAAAAAAGCGAACTTATTACATAAGTCCGCTTTTATGTTTTATGGTAATTACTACTTATTCTATAACAATCTTTTGCGTTTTAACGGCATCGTTTTGTTGAATTTTTAGAATATAAATTCCTGATGATAACTCTGAAAGATTTAATCTTGCTGGTGTATTTCTACTTAAATTCAATACTTTCACACTAGCTTGTTGTCCTGCTAACGTATACGCTGTTACTGTAGTTTTTCCACTATCTTTTCCTTTGAGCGTCATATTTCCGTCTGAAATTGTTGGATAGATAGAAAAGTTATTGGTAGCACTAAATTCTTCTGTACTTAAGATTCCAGGCAAGAATTGACCTGTAAAGAAACCTCTTCCGTGCGTTGTAGCAAGTACTGTATTATCAGAAGGTCTTAAATCCAAATCAAATACAGGAACCGAACGCATTCCGTTATCAGAACGCACCCATGTTGGACTTGCTGTGTCAAAATTTGAAGATCTCCAAACCCCTAATTCGGTTGCAATAATTACTTCTGCACCATCAGCAACTAATGGATTTGCTAATATTGCCATTACTGGGATATCTGGTAAATCTCCATCTTTTTGTTCCCAAGTAACTCCAGCATCAGGAGAATACCATACGTTATTTACTCCATAATTATGGAAGGTAACATATAAGTCATTCTCAGTCTCTCCAAATTCAATATCAGAAATACTTCCAACAAAACCAGGGTCTTGTATATTTGACCAAATCCTAATAGTTGTTAAAGCCGCTTCTACTTTTAATAATCGTCCATTGCGTAATCCAACATATAAAGTTTGTCCATCAGCCGATGTTTTAAAAGCAGAAGGTCTACTGTTTAATAATGTATTTGTTAACTCAGATCGAACAATATTTCCAGAGCCATTATTTATATTTTGAAATTGTGAGATACGATTAGTACCACCTTGTGATGTGTTAGCATAAAAAGTGTTCGTATTTCTATCTAATTCAGCAGTATTGATAAAACCTCCTGAGTTTCCTTCATTTACAATAAAGTATGCTCCACTAAAATTCAAAGTAGGATAAGGAATGAAAACGTGACTTGCAAATGGAAAAGAAAAAATTATGTACCCATCATCATCATCAATATCTGTAAATGCTCCATCACCTCCTAAAGTTTCACCAAAGCTATTAACTCCAGCATCAGCATCTAGCCTGGTTAAACTTCCATTATCTTGTGTCCCTCCTGCTATGTCATCTCCATCTGCTGCATCTAAATTACCAATGGCACCATAGTAAAATTGCGTCACATTATAGTTAAAGTTTCTAGCTTGAATAGCGTTTCCGCTAAGTGCTGAATTTACTATATCAGCACTATAATATACACCACCATCATTTCCTATTATTGCTTGTGTATTGTCATTTGGACGGAATACAATTGCATGCTGATCTGCATGTACAAGAGAAATATTAAGACCTCCAAGTCCTGGATTGTTTGACCATTTTGAGATTTGGTCCCAGCTATTTGCTGTATTATCATATTTGAATAAATCAATCCCTCCTACGTACAGATTGTCATTTTCATCAGCTTCAATAGGCAAGTTATAAAATGCTTGTTGTCTTGTATAGTCTGATGCAGGAATACCATTATCTGCATCATTTGGTTCATTTAGTATTGTAATGGTAGCAAAACTGTCTGTTGTTTGATAAATATTTGCTTGCGAACCGTTACCTACATCTGCAGCAATCCAAAATGTTCCTGGAGTTGTAGAAGAGGGTTCTAATTCTGTACGTTGTGTATTTGGTAAAGTAAATACAGAATTAAATGTAACACCGTCAGAAGATGTGAAGATAGCTCCTCCTTGATTTCCAAAGTTGTCACTCGTGGTCGTTACCCATATATCATTGTTTAAGTCTAACTCAATATCGTTGGGATTCATGTATGTTCCATTTGGAAATTGTATTGGAAAACGTGACCAGTTTACCCCAGCGTCTGTAGACTTGTACAATCCTCTTTCACTAAAACCTAATATATTAAAAGGTCCACTTGCTGAACTATAACCTCCACTAGCAAAAGTTGCATACACTTCAGTAGTTCCATTGTTATCTCTGGCTACAACATCATTTACATAAAAAATTCCATCTACAACAAGAACTCCATTTATGTTTTGTGTTGTTCCTGTATTTCCTCCTATCATTAATTGCCAAGTAACTCCACCATCAGTTGATTTAAAAACTCCACCTCCAACTGTATTACTAGCCGTATTAGCTGTATAGGATTCTCCCGAACCAATGTACATAGTATTAGAATCATTAGGATCGGAAACAATTACTGTAACTGATAAGTTTCCAGGAAATCCTTCTACCAATTGCCAAGAAGAATTAGCATCCGTAATATCTTCATTTACCCATAATCCTCCAGCAACTCCTCCTGCAAAAACACGTGTATAATCATCTGAAGAATTGGCATTGTTGATATCATTAGGGTCAAACATAAGTGCTCTGGTTCGACCACCTATATTGTTGGGCCCTCTATCTTGCCATGTATTATCCATAGCATCACCGGGTGTACGTTTTTCTATTGAAGATTGCTTAAGATCACGTTCAATATTCATGATATTTTCCGGAGTAGGTCTTCCTAAGTTTGGATTCATTGTCAATTCCCACCTTTGCTCATTGAAAGCATTTGGTGGTAATCCTTGTGCTTTGCGTTCTTTCCTAGATAGCATTTGTGTTTCCTTAAAAGGGCTGTTTGCTAAAAAGTCAGCATGTTTTTTCCGTAATTTTTCAACTTGTGAAATACTTTCTTCTTCTTTGTTTGCAAGATAATTACTAAGAGTGTATCCCATTACTCCTAGAAATAAAATACCTGCAGCTACTTTAAATGTAATTTTCTTTTTCATCATTTTTTTTACGATAGGTATATAATTAATAATTTGGGTTTAAATGTTAGTTTTTATGGATTATAAAGTTTTGCTGTGAGTTTATTAAACAGAATGACGGCTTTACTATCAGATAATTTAGCGATATAATTTGTGATATTCATCAATCGGTTATATAATTGATTTGTTTCATAGTCAACATTTTCAGGAAAAACTCTCAAAATCAGTTTATCATAATTTGAAAGTGAATCATTGTGATAGTTTTCTACAGCAGTGATGAAGGTGTCTAGCAAATGTTGCAATACATGATAACCAGTAATTTCTTTTTCGATAACTTCATCACTTTTATAAATCTTATCTATACTTATTTTAATGATATCATCAATTTGTGCTTTGTATTTACTTTTTTCCATTAATCCAATTGAAAATTCACCTGCACAAATAGCTTCTTCATTTTCCAAGAAAATACGAACTGCGTCTTCTATAAGGGTATTGATCGATAAGGCTCTTAAATAGCTCAAACGATCTTCACGATGTTGCAATAAGCTATATTTATCTTTTTGAATGGTATCGCGCACTAAATTGATTAAATATTCAAGTGCTTTTTCTTCTTGAATTAATCCAAGGTTGATTCCATCTTCAAAATCGATAATTGTGTAACAAATATCATCAGCGGCTTCTACCAAAAACGTTAGCGGGTGTCTTGCATATCGGAGATTTTCTCCTTGTCCAAAAGTTTTTAATCCTAATTCGTTAGCAACATCTGTAAACGCCTCTTTTTGCGACTGAAATATTCCATACTTCTTATCTGCAATATGTGATGTTGGTTTTTTAGGGAGCGATTGTTTCGGATATTTCATAAAAGCCCCTAATGTAGCGTAGCTCAGTCGTAAACTTCCATCAACACCTTTGCGATTTTCGGTTAAAATCTTAAAACCATTTGCATTTCCTTCAAAATCACATAGGTCTTGATATTGTTTTGGAGCTAATTTTGACTGGAATTGTATTCCTTTTCCAATTTTAAAATACTCTCCAATTGCTTTTTCACCTGAGTGACCAAACGGTGGATTTCCAATATCGTGAGCTAGGGCTGCTGCTGCTACAATAGCGCCAAAGTCATTGAATTGAAATCCATGAACCTCTTTTAAATGCGGATATTTTTCTAAGAGTTTTATTCCTACTTTTCTCCCCAAACTTCGCCCAACTACTGATACTTCCAAACTGTGTGTAAGTCGTGTATGTACAAAATCGGTTTTGGATAGCGGAACTACTTGTGTTTTATCTTGTAAGCTTCTGAAAGCGGATGAAAAAATTACCCTGTCATAATCAACTTCAAAACCCAATCGGGTTTCATCTTGTTCTTTACGCAATCGTTTATGGGTATCTCCGTGACGTTTTAACGAGAGTAATTGTTCCCAATTCATTAGAAAATAGCATTTTCTTTGCAATATACTACATAATTAGTTGAAATACCAATCCTTAACATTTATAGGCGTTGAATAGGCATATTTAATGTAAAATGAAAGATATTTCGGTGGTTTTTTGTGTTATTTACTATATTTAACATAGCTATGTTACTAATAAGATATAACCTTATGGTAACATTACATTTAATGACAGTATTGATATTTGTAAATTATTTTTTAATATCCACATATGGACAATATTTACTTACTGATGATCATTGCCTTGACTTTATTGGCGATTGCCGATTTGGTCGTAGGAGTTAGTAATGATGCAGTAAACTTCCTGAATTCAGCTATTGGTTCTAAAGCCATTTCCTTTAAAACAATTATGATTGTTGCCAGTATCGGTGTTGCTATCGGTGCCATTTTTTCAAGTGGATTGATGGAAGTCGCCCGGAAAGGAATTTTTACACCCGAAAATTTTGTGTTTCATGAAATCATGATCATTTTCATGGCCGTCATGATTACTGATATTTTGCTGCTCGACTTTTTTAACACACTTGGAATGCCAACATCTACAACGGTTTCCATTGTATTTGAATTGTTAGGAGCTGCGGTTGCTATGGCTCTGATAAAGATTTCAAAGCAAGAAGATAGTTACGCTACATTAGTTGAATATATAAATACAACACAAGCTACAAAGATTATTATAGGAATTTTACTTTCTGTAGTAATAGCGTTTAGTGTTGGAGCATTTGTACAATGGATTTCAAGATTATTATTATCCTATAATTTTAATGAAAAAGCACGTTGGATTGGTGCCCTATTTGGTGGAATTGCGCTAACAGCGATTACGTATTTCATTTTTGTAAAAGGAATCAAAGGAACTTCATATGCTGCTTATGAAATAGAAACTTTATACTCAGGTGATGGCTTATTAGCTTGGATTAATGAGCATTTTGGTGCTTCTTACGAAACTATTAAAGAGTTTAAATCTACTACTAAAGAAAAAGCTGTTACTATAATTGATGGAAATGCAGTCTTAACTTTGAAGAACTTTCTAAATGTTTATGTACTACCTATCATTGCTATAAGCCTAGTAGTTTGGTCTGTTATTTCTTATGCAGTTATGACATTTTTGAAAGTCAATATCTATCGATTAATCATTATCATTGGAACTTTTGCATTAGCACTTGCTTTTGCAGGGAATGACTTGGTTAATTTTATTGGCGTTCCAATTGCTGGTTGGCAAGCCTTCCAAGATTTTATGGGATCTATAGTTCCTGGAACGACCGATTTGACAACTGCTGCACAAAGTTTCTCTATGGAATCTCTTGGAAAGTCAGTTCAAACTCCTACTATATTTTTGGTAATAGCAGGATTAATCATGGTTGTAACGTTATGGTTTTCAAGCAAAGCAAAAGCCGTTGTAAAGACATCAATTGATTTATCGAGTCAAGAACAAACTAAAGAACGCTTTAGGCCAAATTTTTTATCAAGAGGTTTTGTTCGTTCTTCTATTGGCATTTCTCAAGGAATATCACAAATTACACCTAGTTCTTGGAAAAAGAATATAGACAAACAGTTTACAATTCCACCTACAAAAACGACTTATAAAAACAAAGAAGATATTCCTGCTTTTGATATGGTTCGTGCCGCTGTGAATTTAATGGTTGCCAGTGTGTTGATTTCCATTGCTACTTCTATGAAATTACCATTATCAACTACATACGTAACGTTTATGGTAGCCATGGGTACATCGCTAGCTGATAGAGCTTGGGGCGCAGAAAGTGCCGTATACAGAGTTGCTGGTGTATTGAATGTTATTGGTGGTTGGTTTTTTACAGCCATTATTGCATTCCTTGCAGCAGGATTGATTGCCTTTTTATTAAATATTCACCTTCCAATCATGTTGGCGTTACTATTAGGTCTCGCTATATTTTTATTAATTAGAAACTACATGATTCACAATAAAAAAGCAAAGGAAGCCAAAGTAGAAGATAGTCTAAAGAAAGCCGAAAGCAGCTCCGTACAAGGAGTTATCCACGAAAGTGCCGATAATATTGCAAGCGTAGTAAAACGTGGTAACAGAATTTATACAAATGCTATCAACGGATTGGCAAAGCAAGATTTAGCAATGCTTAAAAAGAATAAAAAGAATATTGTAAAACTCTCTACAGAAATTGATGAATTGCGTGACAATATCTTTTATTTTATTAAAAATCTTGACGAATCTAGTATTGGTGCGAGTAATTTCTACATTAATATTTTAGGATATTTACAAGATATGACACAATCACTAGAGTACATTTCTAAAGTGAGTCATAAGCATGTTAACAACAATCATAAGAAGTTAAAATTCAATCAGATTAAAGAATTGAAACAGGTTGATGAAGCTCTGGAAACTTTATTTAATAAAACCAAAGAAGCTTTTGACTCACGTTCATTCGAAGAAATTGGAGATATTCTAGCGAGTAGAGAAACCATTTTTCAATTGGTGGAACAAAAAATTCAAACTCAGGTTGAACGCACACGTACTGAAGAATCGAGTCCGAAGAACACAACCTTGTATTTTGGATTATTGTTAGAAACAAAAGATTTATTGAAAGCTACTATGGATCTTTTAGAAGAGTATCATAATGCTCATGATGCTTCAGTAAAGCCTGCTACGATATCTGTTGAAGAAGATACTACAACTCAAGAATCATCTGAAACAAAAGCACCAGAAGCTAACAAATCAGATAGGGACCCTGAGGAAGATTCTGAAAAAAAGGAATAATATACAACCACCTAATATATTAAAAAAACACAGCTAGTAGCTGTGTTTTTTTGTTTTAGTTTACAATGTAAGGTTCTTTTCATCTGTCTCAAAAATAATATCTTAGACAATCATTTTTAAAATTACCAACATGACCAAATCAATCTTAACATACCTTTTTTTAGTATCTACCGCAATTTCTTTTGGGCAAGAATTGACAGGGCAAGAATTATTAACCAAGTCTATTCAATATCACGATCCTAATGGAAATTGGGAAACATTTGACGGAACATTACAAATCACGATGGAAACTCCAAACAATGCAAATCGTGTAAGCACTATTAAAATTAACTTGCCAAAAGAGTATTTTTATGTGAAAGCCACACGTGATGACAAAACAACAGAGTATACCGTTGAAAAAAACGACTGTAAAATCGCTTTTAACGGCAAAACAGATATTTCTGATGAAGTTATTAAGGAAAATAATTTAAGTTGCAAACGCGCCAATTTATATAAGAATTATTATACGTATTTGTATGGATTACCAATGAAATTGAAAGATGAAGGCACTATGATTGAACCAAAAGTACTGAAGAAGACTTTTAAAGGAAAAGAATATTTAGTTTTAAAAGCAACTTACAAAGAAGGCGTTGGAAAAGATACTTGGTATTTTTATTTTGATCCAAAAACGTATGCCATGGAAGTGTATCAGTTTTTTAAAGATGAAACCAAAAATGATGGTGAATATATTTTATTAACTGAAGAAATTGTGGTGAATGGAATTAAAATGCCAAAGAAACGCGCTTGGTATTACAACAAGAATAATGGGTATTTAGGAACGGATATTTTGAAGTAGATCGCTTCACTTCGACTTCGCTCAGTGTGTACTGCTAGATTTTAGATCGCTAACGCTGTTAGATTTTAGACTTGTTTCTTCTGACGAAGAAATTTCTTAGACTTTTTAGATTTATAAAACATAAAAAAGGGAATGTTGTAGAACATTCCCTTTTTACCTTTATGCTACTTGCCAAAGCGATTTCACTTCTTCACACAAAACTTCAATATCTTCTAGCTTTTTTTCCACATTTTTGGGAACTGATATTATTTTCTCTCCAAAAACATCTATTGAAAGGCAAAGTTCTGGCATTACTTTTTCTCCATTTTTAGCTACTACTTCATCTAAATATTTATATAAAAGACTGGATATATACCTAGACTGATTATTATCAAAAACATTATTTTTAGATATATGAATTTTAACTGCTCCTAGATATTCCTTTCCATCTATTTTTAATTTAAAAATAACTTCAGGAGAGATAATAATTTCTACCCCTTTATAAATTATAGATTTAGTTTCAACTTTTTTAATTACTTGATATGGAATATTTTTTAAAAGTTTTGGCAGTTTGATATTTACAAACCTTTTTAATGCTTGAATAGAAACCTGTCTATCCAAAATTTGCCTTGGTTTAGTAGGTTTTCTGTTCACTAATTCTTCAATACCATCAAATACAGGAGTAAGATCACAATTATTTTCTAAAGTCTTCCTTATCCTTGATTTAGATAATTGATACCATGAAACTAAAAACTTATTTGGATTTTTTTGCTGTCTAATTATTCTTCTCTTTCCTTTATCTGTAGCTATAGAAAAATCTGCTAATTGGTTTATGGAAATAACATAATTTCCTTTTCTTTTGTTAATCTTCATATGATTAAAATTTAACTTGTTAATAAATATTGATAAGTATCAAACTCATTAAGAGCTTGGTTTTATTGAACTTATCAATCTTTTAATATTTACGAGGAAATATTTTACTTGTGAAGAAATAACTATTTTTGTACGTTTGAATAAATTATCATGAGTAAATAGGAGATGAGCTAGTCTCTGATTTCTATTTTATTAAAATTTAATTTAGGTGGCCGCCTAAATTTAATATACACAAGAGGGATATTTCCGTATCCCTTTTTTTATGCTTTTCTCTCTCTTTTAGTTGAATTTTATTGTTAATATTTTATTATCGTTTAAAAAAGAAAGCCATTTAACAATGACTTTCCTTTTCGTCAGTTTTTTACAAGTGTATATTTTTAAGAACCGCACATTAAGCAATCATCATCTTCACTTTCTCTAGCTCTTGATAACATTTCTTGTAATTCTTGTGGCGTCAATGGCTCTACAGCTACTGGTTTTGACTTTGCTCCTGCTACAGCTGTAGTTGCGGTTGCTGCAACTGGCGCTTGTTTCGCTGCCTTTTTCACTGTAAATTTGATGGCATCTACTGCCGATTTTGTTCGTAAGTAGTACATTCCTGTTTTTAATCCTGACTTCCATGCATAGAAGTGCATTGATGTTAATTTTGCCATCGTTGCGCCTTCCATAAATAAGTTTAACGACTGTGATTGGTCAATGAAATATCCTCTGTGACGGGACATATCGATGATATCTTTCATACTCAATTCCCAAACTGTCTTATATAAATCTTTAATGTCTTGTGGAATTTCATCAATGTGTTGGATAGAACCATTCGCACGCATTAATTCTTGCTTTAAATCTTCCGTCCATAATCCTAAATTCACTAAGTCTTCTAATAAATGCTTGTTTACTACAATGAATTCTCCAGAAAGTACTCTACGTGTATAAATGTTCGATGTATATGGCTCAAAACATTCGTTGTTTCCAAGAATTTGTGATGTAGAAGCTGTTGGCATTGGCGCTACTAATAGTGAGTTACGCACACCGTTTTCTGCTACTTGCTCACGTAATTCTGCCCAATTCCAACGTCCACTTAACTCCTCATCTTTAATTCCCCATAGGTTGTGTTGGAATTCTCCTTGTGATATTGGTGAACCTTCATAAGTTTGGTATGGACCTTCTTCTTTTGCCATTTCCATAGAAGCAGTAACTGCCGCAAAATAAAGCGTTTCAAAGATTTCTTGGTTTAATTTTTTAGCTTCATCAGACGTAAATGGCATACGTAGCTTGATAAATGTATCTGCCAACCCTTGTACACCTAATCCAATTGGACGGTGACGGAAGTTTGAATTTTCCGCTTCTTTTACAGGATAGTAATTTCTATCAATTACCTTGTTTAAGTTCTTCGTTACACGCTTCGTAACACGGAATAACTCTTGGTGATCAAATTCTTTTCCTTTAATAAACATTGGCAATGCAATCGAAGCCAAGTTACAAACCGCTACTTCATCTGGAGATGTATACTCCATGATTTCTGTACATAAATTTGACGAACGAATAGTTCCTAAATTCTTCTGGTTTGACTTACGATTTGCCGCATCTTTATATAACATGTATGGCGTCCCTGTTTCAATTTGAGATTCTAGGATTTTCTCCCATAACTCACGCGCCTTAATTGTTTTTCTTCCTTTTCCTGCAGATTCGTATTTTAAATACAATGCTTCAAACTCGTCACTATGCACATTGAATAAGTTTGGACATTCGTTTGGACACATTAACGTCCATGGTCCGTCTTCTTCTACACGTTTCATGAATAAATCTGGAATCCACATTGCATAGAACAAGTCACGCGCACGCATTTCTTCCTTTCCGTGATTCTTCTTTAAATCTAAGAAGTCAAAAATATCGGCATGCCAGGGTTCTACATAAATAGCGAACGAACCTTTACGTTTTCCTCCACCTTGATCTACATAACGCGCTGTATCATTATATACACGAAGCATTGGCACAATTCCGTTACTCGTTCCATTGGTTCCTGCAATGTATGAACCTGTAGCACGAACATTATGAATAGATAAACCTATTCCTCCTGCTGACTGAGATATTTTCGCCGTTTGTTTAAGAGTATCGTAGATTCCGTCAATACTATCATCTTGCATTGCCAATAAGAAGCATGATGACATTTGCGGTTTTGGAGTTCCAGAGTTGAATAAGGTTGGAGTTGCATGTGTAAAGTATTTTTTAGACATTAACTCATAGGTTTCAATCGCTGCATCTAAGTCATTTAAGTGAATTCCAACAGAAACACGCATCAACATGTGCTGTGGGCGTTCTGCGATTTTTCCATTTAACTTTAATAAATATGAACGTTCTAAAGTTTTGAATCCGAAATAATCATAGCCAAAATCGCGGTTATAAATAATAGTAGAATCCAAACGATCTGCATTGTCCATGATTACCTTATATACCTCATCTGACAATAATGGTGCTTTTTTTCCTGTTCTAGGATTTACATATTCATACAAATCAACCATTGTTTCAGAAAATGACTTCTTTGTGTTTTTATGTAAGTTAGAAACGGAAATACGCGCAGCCAATCGTGCATAATCAGGATGCGTCGTTGTCATTGTGGCAGCAACTTCTGCCGCTAAATTATCTAATTCTGAAGTAGTTACACCATCATACAAGCCTTCAATAACTCGCATGGCAACTTTTACAGGATCTACCAAATCGTTTAAGCCATAACATAACTTTCTCACTCGTGAAGTGATCTTGTCAAACATCATTGGCTCTTTTCTTCCGTCTCTTTTTACTACAAACATACGCTCATCTGTTTTTTATTTTTTCTGACTTTCGTTCAGAAAAGGGGTTAGTGTTTTTACCAATTTTTCGGCGAAAAAAATCAGTAGTTGGAATTTTATTAATGTGTTTTAAAATTTTGATTGCAGAACAACCAAAATCAAAGGAGTTCTCTTTTAGAAATCAGCGTCAAAGCTAAATTTGTCTTTCTCTTCTTCTTTATTCAGAACACCTGCTTTTTGATATTCTGATACTCTTTTTTCAAAGAAGTTAGTTTTACCTTGTAGCGAAATCATATCCATGAAATCAAATGGATTCGATACATTGTATTCTTTCTCACAACCTAATTCTTGTAAAAGTCTGTCTGTAACAAACTCCAAGTATTGAGTCATTAATTTTGCATTCATTCCAATAAGACTTACAGGTAAAGACTCTGTAATGAATTCGCGTTCAATATTAAGTGCATCCACTATAATAGCACGAATACGTTCTTTTGGAACTTTGTTTACCAAGTGATTATTGTGTAAATGCACTGCAAAATCACAGTGAACACCTTCATCACGAGAAATTAACTCGTTAGAGAACGTTAATCCTGGCATAATTCCTCTTTTCTTCAACCAATAAATAGAACAGAAAGCTCCTGAAAAGAAAATACCTTCAACGGCTGCAAACGCAATTAAACGTTCTGCAAAGCTTGGTGATTCAATCCATTGTAAAGCCCAATCTGCCTTCTTTTTGATGGCTGGGAAATTTTCGATTGCCTTAAACAACTTGTCTTTTTCTTTTTCATCTTTCACATACGTGTCAATTAACAACGAATATGTTTCCGAATGAATGTTTTCCATCATGATTTGGAATCCGTAGAAAAATTTAGCTTCAGAATATTGTACTTCATTTACAAAGTTCTCTGCTAAGTTTTCATTTACAATTCCGTCTGATGCAGCAAAAAATGCAAGAATATGTTTTATAAAATAACGCTCGTCATCATTCAGCTTAGTAGTCCAATCTGTCAAATCTTGGTGAAGGTCAATTTCTTCAGCTGTCCAAAAACTAGCTTCAGATTTCTTATACCATTCCCAAATATCTGCATGTTTGATTGGAAAAATCACAAATCTGTCTTTGTTTTCTTGTAAGATGGGTTCTGTTGCTGATGACATAAAATTATCGAGTTTTTTATTGTAAAATTGGGTAAAAGACTATTGTTTGATTTGGGAATAACAAAGATTGAAAAATGTCTTCGGAAATGAAAGTGTAACTTATTCACAAAGTTTGCGAGTTTTTAACAACAATACGGTTTTTTCCTACTTTTTAAGTGATTTCTAAAATGGCATTTTTAATTGGTTTTCAATAACTTACAAGAATCAATTCTTTGCTAGCAGCGATAAAACAAGACTTTTTAAAAAAAAATGAGAAAATGATTTTTTAAGAATTAGCGGCCCAATTTTTTTGCAGTTTTTTCTAATTCACTGTACCAATCTTCTCCAAATTTTCGCACTAAAGCTTCTTTGACAAATTTATAAATCGGCACTTGTAATTCTTTTCCTAAAGAGCATGCATCATCACAAATTGGCCATCTGTGATAATTAACCGCTGCAAAGTCACTATATGCTTCTACACGTATTGGATATAAGTGGCAAGAAATTGGTTTTTTCCAATCTATTAAACCTTTATTATAGACTTCTTCTATTCCGCACAATGCTGTATTTTTTTCATCAAAAATTACATACGCACATTCGGCTCCGTTTATTAAAGGTGTTTCCAAGTCGCCATTTTCTCTAACGATATAGGTTCCTTGTTCCTCAATAGCTTCGATGCCTTCTTTGCGTAAAAAGGGTTTTACGGTATCGTAAATAGCATCTAAGGTTTTGATTTCCTCTTCTTCAAGTGGCGCACCTGCATCACCTGCTACACAACATTCTCCTTTGCATGCAGATAAATTGCACACAAAATCATTCTCAATAATATCTTCTGAAATGATGGTTTTACCTAACTGAAACATGCCACAAATATACCTTTTTTCTGACTGTTTATTTTGACTTTACATTCAAATTTAGAAACGTTGAAATATTCACCTAAATTTAACCTAAAAAATATCACTTTTCTCTTTGATAGTTAGGCGAATAGTGTACTTTTGCCGCGAATTTAAAAATGTATCAAAATGGAATTAAATTTTAAGCACATTTTAACGGCAAGTATGGTGCTTTTTGCCGTTATTGATATTATTGGAAATATTCCTATTATCATCGATTTACGTCGTAAGACAGGACACATTCAATCGGGAAAAGCCACGATTATTGCTGGTATAATTTTAACCGTATTTTTATTTGTTGGAGAGAGTTTATTGAGTTTGATAGACATTTCTGCGAGTCAATTTGCCATTGCAGGTTCGTTTGTATTGTTCTTTTTAGCTTTAGAAATGATTTTAGGAATTACTATATTTAAGGAAGATGGCGAAGGTAGTATGAGTGATGCTTCTGTATTTCCTATTGCGTTTCCTTTGGTTGCAGGACCAGGAAGTTTGACTTCTATCCTATCACTTCGTGCAGAGTTTAGCGCCGCAAACATTGTGATTGCTATTTTAATCAATATGATTATTATGTACGCTGTGTTAAAAGCTTCTGCTAAGATTGAACGCATGTTAGGGCAAAACGGAATTCGTATTTTACGCAAAGTTTTTGGAGTAATTCTATTAGCTATTGCAGTTAAAATATTTACTACAGGTATGAAGCAAATATTTCTTTAATTTTGCAACACATAAATAAATGCGTATGCAATTTCTAAAAGAGCTTGTATACGCAAAAAGTTCACTTCTAAAGAAAAAGAAAAATGAAAACATTCTCTTATATATTTATTGCACTGGCTGTAGTACTTAGCATTTACAATGCGACAAAACTCGATTTTGATAATTTATTACAAGGTGATAGTTTAGTTGCTGTAATTAGTATTGTAGCAGCTTTATGTGCTATCATGATTTTATTAATCTTCTTGACTTCTAAAAAAATTCAAGAAAAAATAGATAATCATAAGAAGTAATGTTTGACGTACTTGTAATTGGTGGCGGCGTTTCAGGAATGCAATGTGCGCTCGTGTTAGGTTCTGCCAATGTGAAAGCTTTTGCCGCAGATAAAAAGATTGGAATTGTAATGCATCAAAAATCTTCGCATTTGCAAAATGCATTGTTTAATAATGTGCTCGGTTTTCCAAAAGGAACTACTGGAGCTTCTATTATGGAAGAAGGACAAACTCAACTGTCTGAAACATATCCACATGTTGTACAAATCGAGAACGAAAAAGTAGAGGAGATCAAAGGTGAAGCTGGCAATTTTCAAATCATCACAAACAAGAACACATACCAAAGCAAAGTAGTTGTAGTTGCGATGAATTATGCCAAGCCGTTTACTATTGACGGCTTAGACGAATTTATTGCACCACATCCAAGAGCAGCTGCTAAAAAAGACCGCGTGTATTTAAAAAATGAAGATCATCTTATAAAAGATGGTTTATATGTATGTGGAACGATTGCAGGTTGGAGAAGTCAGTTTGCTATTGCTGCCGGAACTGGCGCGCAAGTTGCTACCGATATTTTAACCCTTTGGAATGATGGAAATCACACAAAAGTACACGATAAGGTTTGATTTTTTTGAATGGTTTAACGCGATGCTGATTAAGACATGGTTTCAAACAAACTATTCAAAGTACTTCTCAATACTACGAATCACAGATTCGACACTCGAAATGACGTTTTAAAGTAAAGACACTAATTACTATGTAATTCGATTACCTTTTCAATCATTTCGTCACCAACATTAAGTTGTTGTTGGTAACCATTGGTACCGTATAATTGCTCAACGAAGATTGCTTTAATATGCCTTTTCATTTGATCTGCATATTTTTCAATGTAGATACGTTGTCCTCTCATTTTACTTAAGAAATCTGTATATTCTAATAGCATTTCGTCTGAAATTTCAAAATCACGCATAAATTCTTGTAAAGAGATATTTTTATACTTTGCCCTGTCAGCTTCTAATTTGTAAAATACAAAGTCATCAATATACCCTACAATTTTTGCACGCAAACCACGTTCGAGTGACAATTCTTCTGGCGAGCTTAATAGTGGTACAAATACATCAGGAATAATTCCGCCACCGCCATAGACAATTTTTCCTTTTGGCGTTTCAAACTTTAACGAATCTGCCACTTTGATACTGTCCATCGACTTTAGTTCTCCTGATTTAAAGCGCTCGTAATATTCATCAAAGTAATCTTTGTTTCCTTTTTTGTAAGAACGTTGAATAGAACGTCCTGTTGGTGTGTAATAACGAGAAATTGTCAAACGCACTACCGAACCATCGCCTAATGGCATTGGTCGTTGTACCAATCCTTTTCCAAAAGATCTTCTTCCCACAATAGTACCTTTGTCATTGTCTTGCAATGCACCTGCAACAATTTCGCTAGCAGAAGCTGATTTTTCATTGATTAATACATATACTTCTCCATCTTCAAAACTACCATCATCAGTTGCATAATATTTATCAATTTCTCCTTTTTTATTTTTTGTAAAAAGAATCAACTTTCCATCTTTTAAGAATTCGTCTGCAATTTCACGAGTCACATCTAAGATTCCTCCTGGATTGTCACGTAAATCTAAGGTTAAATTTCTTGCACCTTGTCGTTGTAAACTTTCAAGCGCTTCTTCAAATTCATCATATGTAGTTTCAGCAAAACGATTGATTTTTATATATCCTAAATCATCTGTTAGCATATAATGTGCAACGACACTTTTAATAGGAACTTTGGCTCTTTTGAGATCAATATCAAATTCTTCGTTCGTTTGTTTACGGTAGATTTTTAGGTTGACAGAGGTCGCTTCTGTTCCTTTCAATCTAGAAATGATTTCTGTATTGCGCATATTTTTGCCATACAAAGTATCTTTATCTGCCATTAAAATACGATCGCCTGCTTTGATTCCTGCAGCAATACTTGGTCCGCCTTCTAAAGTTCGAATGACTGTTAAAGTATCATTTACCATGTCAAAGCGAATTCCGACACCGACAAAATCACCTTGCATGTTTTCGGCAACTCTTTTTTCATCATCTGAAGAAATGTACACTGAATGTGGATCAAGATTTTCTAAGATATTGTTTACGGTTACATCTACAATACTATCCACATTGACATCATCAACATATTCGTAATCAATATAGTCAATCAATCGATTTAGCTTGTCCTTGCTTGTATTTGAAGAGAATAGTGTTTCTGGCGATGCACTAAAATTTAATTTTCCACCAATAAATACACCTGCGGCAACTGCAGCTGCAATGATCGCGGGAAGTAAATATTGTGTTCTTTTATTCAAAATACGTTTATTTTATGAGGCTTCAACATTTGGAATATGTTCTACTTCAACGCCTGCTTTTTTTAAAAATTGTATCCCTGAGTCGTCTTTGTAGGCATCTAAATATACAACTCGTGTAATTCCTGATTGATGTATCAATTTGCTACATTCTCTACATGGAGATAATGTCACATACAATGTTGCTCCTTTGCAAGATTGTGTAGAAGCTGCAACTTTTAGAATAGCATTGGCTTCAGCGTGAAGCACATACCATTTTGTATATCCTTCATCATCTTCACAGAAATTTTCAAATCCAGATGGGGTTCCGTTATAACCATCGGAAATAATCATTCTATCTTTTACAATAATCGCACCAACTTGTTTACGCTTGCAATAAGAGAGTTTCCCCCATTCTTTTGCCATGCGTAAATAGGCATGGTCGTATTTAGTTTGTTTTTGTTTTGGCATCCTCAAATTTATCTTTTTAGAGCGAAAAAAAGTAACTGCAAAAGCTGCTTATTTAGTTTCATAACGAAGATATCAGCTTTCTGATGGAATCACAATAACTTCGTTGTTAATTTTTTACCAAAATCTTGCTTTGATAAGTTCTGGAATTAATACACCTATTACAATGGAAGAAACAACCATTATCCAATCGCGTTTTGAAAATCTGAATATGGTCTGAAAAATAAAAGAGATAATCAGTACGACAAAAACAACTATGATTTGAGCTACTTCAATTCCTAATGTAAATTCTAATAAAGGCAATAATTTATCATCAATACCAGCAGCCACCATCGATTTGAAATCTTTTGCAAATGCTAAACCGTGAATAATCCCGAAAAATAATGCAGATATAATTAGTACAATTCCTTTTGTTTTGTTTGTATTTTTGCCTGCAGTAAAAATATTGTATAGTGCCATTATAAAAATGGTTACTAATACAAAGAACTCTACAATGCTACCATTAACTTTTACGGCACCATAGGTTGCTAAAAGTAAGGACAAAGTATGACCAAGTGTAAAAGCACTTACCAACCACAATACTCTTTTCCAATCGTTAAAAGTGTATGCAATTATTAGTACTACTAAAAAAAGAATGTGATCTAATCCTTCAATGTTAAGAATATGATGTATTCCTAGTTTAAAAAAAATCCAAAAGTCGCTCATGAGTAATTATAGGTTTTTGGTATGGGGGTTTTTGTATTAGGTTAGTTAATAAATTGTTTTTAAAATTAAGATCCGCGTTCTTTTTGTAAATGCTCATAGGCTTTTTGTACACGTTGAAATTTCTCTTCGGCTCCTTTTACGTGTTCTTCTCCTAAATGTTGTAGCTTATCTGGATGGTATTTTTTTGCCATTTTACGATATGCTTTTTTGATTTCGTTATTGGTCGCAGATTTGTCTATTTCCAGAATGATGTAAGCACTATCTGTAGCACTGTAAAACATTGCTTTGATTGATTGGTAATCGCGATCATTAATATATAAGTATCCTGCAATTTTTTCAATCAATTCCACTTCTTCTTCACTTACATGACCATCTGCTTTGGTTACTCCAAACAAATAGTGCAATAATTGCAAGCGTGAAGAATGATCCATGTGTGTTTGGATTTGCTGACATACTTGGCGTGTAGAAATATCTTCTTTTTTAAGTAAGCCATTGAAAAGTTTAAACGCATTATTAGAACGTTCTTTTCCATACATTTTTACAAAATAGTCACGTACATAATTCTTTTCAGATTCTGAGACTTCTCCATCAACTTTCATAATAATGGCAGAAAGCACTAGTAAACTTACTTCAAAATCTCCGGATTTGGTTTGTGATTGTTTTTGTGCAGTTGTAGTTCTACGTCGTCTTCTCTTTTCATACGTAGGTTCTGCTCTTCTTCTGCGTTGTCTTCGTTCTCTTTTTGGTTCTTCAAGTAATAATCCTTTTGAAGTTGCTTTATCAACGGCTGTTCCAATGGCAAAACCAATAGCGGCTCCAATTGGACCACCTAGTGTCCAGCCTAAAGCGCCTCCAATCCAGCTTGCAAATCCACTCATATATTTGTTTTTTACCAAAGATACATTTTCCCAAGAAAAAATATACAATCAAAGTGTAATTCTGGCAAGTTTATAAGATACGAACAGTACGACCACAATGTTGATATGTAGTTTGCAATCAAATCTGCGGTATAATTGTACATATTGATAGTAGTATCAATGAAAAATCAACGACAATATTTTTAAGATGCTAGCGAGTTTTATTTTATATCTTTTAAAAACTCTTCTAAGGTAATTTTGTGAATATTGGCAATTCTGATCAAACTTGACACTTTAAAATCATAACCCGATTCCCATCGCCACATTTGTTTTGGTTGAATATTATTATCAAATGCGAATTGTTCATGACTATTATAACCAGCTTTTACCCTCAATTCTTTAACACGCATACCAATTTTTTTCAGCATCTCATCTTTCTCTAGTGCGTCCATAGACGTTAAAATTCTCTATTCAAGGCGCAATAATTTACGTCATATATGACGTGTTTGATATATATTTTCTATTTTTAAGTCATGTATGACGTAAATTTTTACCTACCATGTCTTATTAAGCTTAAAAAATATGAGTGATAAGGATCAAAGTGCGATCTCGAAAGAAAAAGAAAATAATTATGAACAGAATAATATTACAAATAAATACAAAGAAAAGCAACGAAGGATAGTTGGAAAAGAGTCGATGTTTATAACGTTTTTTGCGACGCTTTTTCTCATCGATTTAATTTTTATGATTGTCGTCGATGTTTCAATTGTAGATTTTATTCTTTGTAGTGATTTTTGTTTTTCCACAAATTTTAGTCGCAGCAATCTAGGTATTTTTACAAAAATTTTTTTGTTCGGAGGAATTATTGGCTTGCTTTTAATTTTCTTAAAAGGTGTTTTTGATTTTTTTTCTAAGAACTAATTTTACAAAATATCTTCGTCTATCAATTATATAAATCATTCTATCAATAAAAACTGTGAATATTTGGTCAGTTTCAACGAAATTTAATCCGTATCTTTGCTACATTATTAATGAATTTAATTTAAAAGATTATGTATCCACCAGAATTGGTAAAACCAATGCGTGAAGATTTGACTGCAGTTGGTTTTGAAGAATTACATACGGTAGAAGCTGTTGATACTGCATTAGCAAAAGAAGGAACAACTTTAGTAGTTGTAAATTCTGTGTGTGGTTGTGCTGCTCGCAATGCGAGACCTGGCGCAGCAATGTCTTTAGATAACGATAAGAAACCTGATAATTTAGTGACTGTTTTTGCAGGAGTTGATAGAGAAGCTACAGATAAGGCAAGAAGCTATATGATTCCTTTTCCTCCATCTTCTCCAAGCATGGCTTTGTTTAAAGATGGACAATTAGTTCATATGCTAGAGCGTCACCATATTGAAGGAAGACCAGCTGAAATGATTGCTGAAAATCTTAGAGATGCATACAACGAAAATTGTTAAGCATTTTACCATACAAGTTATAGAAACCACGCCTTGGGCGTGGTTTTATTTTTTATTTTAAATAAATATTGTGAAGTTTTTATCTTACATACTTTCTAGTATTTACATGCCAATTTTTGGATTATTATTGGTTATTTTTCATCCCATACAATGGATTTTCTTAAAAATAGGCGGAAACAAAGGACATAACCTAAGTGTAAATGCCTTGCAATATAGTCTTATGTCTTGCCATCATATTTTAGGGATTCGTTATAAACTTCGTAATGATCATAAATTGGATTTAGATAAACCGTTGATTATTGTTTCTAATCATCAAAGCATGAACGATATTCCTCCGTTGATTTGGTTGTTTCGAAAGCATTCTCCAAAGTTTATCAGTAAAAAAGAACTAGGAAAAGGTATTCCAAGTATTTCTTTTAATTTACGCAATGGTGGCGCCGCTTTGATTGATAGAAAGAATCAAAAGCAAGCGATCGCTGAAATTATACGATTTGCAAAATCAATTCATAAAAACAATTATGCTGCCGTTATTTTTCCAGAAGGAACAAGAAGCAAAACTGGCATTCCCAGAGCTTTTAAAACAAAAGGATTGGAAGTATTATTTAAGTATATACCAAATGCACAAATTGTTCCTGTAACTATTAATAATTCTTGGAAAACCACCAAATACGGAAAATTTCCTTGTGGTTTGGGAGCAGAAATTACCATAGATACACATCAGCCCATTTTATTGAGTGAATATCCTAAAGCTAAGTATGATGAATTGATTGCTCATTTGGAAAAAATTGTGACATCAAATATTATTGTTAATTAATCTTACATATCAATACTACATGCATTTATCTAAAGAAGAAGTTATACATAAAACCATTGATTTTGTTAAAAAAACATTGGCAAATGCCGAAGGTGGACACGATTGGTTTCATATTGAACGTGTGTATAAAAATGCGCTCTTGATTGCCAAAGAAGAAACCGTTGACGAGTTTATTGTAAGCTTAGGTGCATTACTACATGATATTGCCGATGCAAAATTTCATAACGGTGATGAAACCGTTGGACCGAAAGTAGCACGTGCTTTTTTAGAAAGTATTGCTGTTGCTGAAACAGATATTGTACATGTAGAACAAATTATTTCTAATATTTCGTTTAAAGGAGGAAATTTTAATCAGCAGTTTCGTTCTCCAGAGTTAGATGTAATTCAAGATGCTGATCGTTTGGATGCCATTGGCGCTATTGGTGTAGCACGTTGTTTTAATTATGGAGGCTTTAAAAATCGTAAGATATATGATCCTGCCATTAAGCCAAACCTTAACATGACCAAAGCAGAATACAAAAAGTCTACAACACCAACAATTAATCATTTTTACGAAAAGTTGTTATTGCTAAAAGACAAAATGAATACTGAAACAGGAAAGAAAATTGCCGAACAACGTCACATTTTTATGGAACAGTTTTTAGCACAATTTTATGCTGAGTGGAATGGACAGGTATAGACTTTTTAGACTTTTAGACAAACGTAGCTTTTTTAGCTATTTGGAGTTTCAAATCATTTCGTTTTGGTAAACCATCAGCAGCATTCTTTTTAATTACTTCTTTGAAAGGCTACTTTCGATTCGTTATTAATTTACAAATCAAACTATTATGAAAATAACGGAATGAAAACCTTAAAACTTACTAAAAAATCAATTTCTAATTTATCTGCAATTGTTGGTGGACTTGCAGATGGAACACCTCCTGCTGGAGAAGATTGGAATGCTACACCAAGTACTGCAGGACCAAGCTGGAATTGTGATAGTAAAAAAGTGTGCACACGCTAATTACATAAAAATCAATCTTATAGTACAAAAAAGTCTTTTTGAAGGCTTTTATATTAACCTTAATCATATTTCTTCATAAAAATGGGTAATGAAAATTCATAATCAACCCTAGTCTATAGAAAATGAAAACTTGAATTATTAATCTTAACTAGTAACATTATGAAAACTAAAGCATTTCACTCATTACGATTAAACAGAATATCTATTTCTAACTTGTCTTCAATTAATGGCGGTTTAGCAAATAATAATCAACAACCTATAAAGGGTTCTCCTAGTACATCTGGACCAAGTTTAAATTGTGGTTATAGTAATGGATGCAAAACAAAAGGTTGCGGAAACGGCTAATTCTAAAATTACTTTTTTAGCACAGGAAAATTACTCACATCATACTTTAGAATGTGAGTAATTTTAATAACAGTTTAATACTGAATATTGATTACTCCGTTTACAAAACTATGTACTGGAACATACCAAGTGTCTACTAATGTAATTTTAAACGTTCCTTCCATTTTAGTATCTGTATGCATAGTAATAGAAGTCTCTCTAGGACCGCCAAGTACTCCATCGGATAGCCAATTAACGTCATCTACTTGAAAAAGAAACTGTCCTATTTGATTGGTTTCTTCAACTTCTACAAAAAATACAATCTTTTTGGTATCGTTGTCAAAAGATGCTTCTACTCTTCTGTACAGACTATTTGTTGGATCAATTTCTGCGGAATAGTCCGTTAAAAAATAATCCGTTCCATTCAAATTAAAACGAATTCCATGTTCTTCAATCACTGAAGTGTTTTCATCATCTGATGAACAAGACAAAATGGCAAATGCCATAATGCATAATAGTACTTTTTTCATTGTGCTTATTTGTTAGTTATACATTTTATGCACGTTGAAAAGTGGGAATATTTTTAAATATAAAGTAATCTTTAACACAACACTCAAATTAATTGATAAGCGTCGTATTTTTTTTGTAAGCGTAGTTAAAATAGTGAATATTGCCCATATTTGTATTGCTCATGCAACTCCGTATTGAGTCTGGGCATTTTTTTGTTTTTGAAATATTTCAATCTGGCAAGTTGAATTAAATTTCGAATTTGTTTTGCAATTTTTCCTTCACCTCGCATTCGATGTCCATAACGGCTATCGTTTAAAGTGCCGCCATGACAGCTTTCTATTTGATGCAATACTTTATCTGCTTTGTCAGGCATTGTTTTGCGAATCCAATCGGTAAAAATTTCCCCAATTGCACCATTGAGTCGCACAATTGTAAACGCAATGGAGCTAGCTCCTAATTCAGATACTTTTTTTGCCAAAGGAAGAATTTCATGACTGTTGATTGATGGAATGATTGGCGCCAGCATCACATTTACAGGAATTCCGTTTTCTGCTAAAACTTTCACTGTTTCCAATCGCTTTTTGATACTTGCTGTACGTGGTTCTAATACGCGACGTGTTTCTTCGGACAAAGAAGTAATAGAAATATTCACACCTATGAGATTGTCTTCTGCCAATGTTTTCAATAAGTCTAAATCACGTAATATGAGTGAATTTTTAGTAATAATAGCTACAGGATGTTTATATTGTAGGCATACTTTCAATAAACTTCTCGTGATTTTCAATTCTTTTTCCGCTGGTTGATAACAATCCGTATTTCCTGAAAGTACTATTGGATGTGCTTTCCAGCTTTTCTTTTTAATTTTTGCTTCTAATAGTTCCGCGGCATTTCGTTTGACTAATATTTTTCGTTCAAAATCTAAGCCTGCACTAAATCCCCAAAATTCATGACTGCTTCTAGCGTAGCAATAAATACAACCGTGTTCACAGCCTTGGTATGGATTGAGCGAATATTCCATCCCAACATCAGGACTTGTTACTTTATTAACAATCGTTTTAGGGAATACATTAATGTAAGTTGTTTTGTTCTTATCGGCAACTTCTCCTTCTTTTCTGCAATATTCTAAAAAGTCTGAACGTACTTCATGCGCGTCTTGTAAAAAACGATTGTGTACATTTTTTTGTGCACCTCTACCCTTTATTTTTGTTGAATTTTCCATAACCTGTCTTTCCTTTTTCAAAAATACGTTCTATTGTAAATAATCATTTAGATTGCTTTTTGTTTTTAGTGCAACTACAGAAATCAAATTTTGTCTAGCATATTACTTTCTTTACATCAGCTAAAAATTTAGTTTTTTTAAGTATAGATTCGATTCCCTTAAAGCTTCTTAAACGCAAAAAGTAATTCAAAACATCAAAATATGAATGCTTATGATAGAGGCTGTTATTATAGAAGATGAACCTAGAAGTAAAAACTTACTTCAGCATCTAATTTCTAATTATAGAGAAGGCATTCGTATGTTGGGTTCTGCAGAAAAGGTATACGATGCTATTTCTCTAATACAAACAAAAAAAACACAATTAGTTTTCTTAGATATTGAATTAACTGACGGAAAAGCATTTGAGGTTTTAAATCATTTTTCACCTAAAGATTTTATGACCATTTTCATTACAGGTTATGACAATTACGGTATTGAAGCCATGAAAAGAGAAGCTTTGGATTATATTTTAAAACCGCTTTCATTAAAAGAGTTACTGAAAGCTATTGAAAAGGCTAAAAATAAAATTAAAGAGTAATATATTCTTTCCAAAGTATATCAAACTAAAGATATAGAACTCTTACAAAAAGATGTCATTGTTTTAAAAGAAGGAAAACAACGAAAAGTAGTGGATCTTCATACTATTTTCTATTTAGAAGCCTATGGAAAATTCACTAAATGGTATACTGAACAAGGAATTGTGGTAACAAGAAACGCATTGTCTAATTATGCCGAACTTTTATCTAAGACCTTTTTTCAAATTCGCAGGTCCTATATTGTAAACTTAGCACAAATAGCAAGTTGGGAAGAAGGTTCAACATATATTGCTACCTTAAAAAATGACAGTAAGCTTTTGGTGTCTTATAGACAAAAGGCAAACTTTCTAAAACAGATGCAAAAAATAGTACGCTTACACCAAAAATAACAACGTTTATTCCCTTTTCTCTTTCATTTTTTCATAATTGATTATCAGATGATTACTATAGCTTATGATAATTTAAAAACTCTAATCATGAAAAAAAGAAACCTTACATTATTAAAGATTAACAAACAGCGAATTTCAACTTTTAAATCAAAGGAAATTAATAATATCGTTGGAGGATGGATTTTTTACACACACCATTTTCCAAGCGGCGGTACTAATTGTCCTGCATCTATGTTAGTTGACGATTGTGACATTATGTAATTTAAAAAGCTTTCTGAAAGTTTGAATTTTCAGAAAGCTTTCTCTTTCCAAATAGCTGTAAATTTTTATCAAATCCTAAACAAAAATCACTGTAAAACAGTTAATTATCAAAAACTAATAATGGAACTAGCTACTATCTTCAAAAAAGCTAAAAGATACTGAGTTGCATTAACATTTTTCTATTGCAATTTTAATATCTTTAGCCCTCAAAAAAATCAAAACATGAAGAAAGCTTTTCTATTTATGATTGTATGCATTTTTATGATGCCTACATCTAATGCCAATGAAGGTATGTGGTTTTTAATGCATATAGAGCGTTTAAATCACAGAGATATGCAAAAAATGGGGTTACAATTAACCGCCGAAGAAATTTACAGCATTAATAACAACAGTTTAAAAGACGCTATTGTGCAATTTAATGGTGGTTGTACGGCAAGTATAATTTCTGACCAAGGTTTGGTATTAACAAATCACCATTGCGGATATGACGCCATTGCTGAATTATCTACAGAAGAAAAAAATCATTTAAAAAATGGATTTTGGGCAAAAAGCCTTGATGAAGAACTAAAGCCTCAGAGTTTATCTGTTCGTTTTTTCGTGCGAATGGATGATGTAAGCAAACGAATTTTAGCAAAAGTGAATGATAGCATGACAGAAAAGGAAAGACAAGCTGCTATCAACAAGGAAATTGCTCTTATTGAACAAGAAAATAATGAAGGTGGAAAGTATACTGTTTCTGTACGTTCCTTTTTTCAAGGAAATGAATTCTATTATTTTGTGTACGAAGATTATGATGATGTTCGTTTGGTAGGAACACCAACAGAAAGCATTGGGAAATTTGGTGGAGACACTGATAACTGGGAATGGCCACGTCATACAGGAGATTTTTCATTATTTAGAGTATATACTGACAAAGACGGAAATGCTGCAAAATATTCAGAAGATAACATTCCTATGAAACCTAAAAGACACTTAGCTGTAAATTTAGGCGGTGTAAAAGAAGATGATTTTGCTATGATTTTAGGGTATCCAGGACGTACAAACCGTTGGATGCCAGCAGAAGGAATTGCTCAAAATGTAAACTACGCGTATCCTGCTTGGGTAGAAGCTTCAAAAACAAGTATGGATGCTATGAAAAAGCACATGGACAAAAGCGAAGACATCAATTTAAAATATGCTTCAAAATATGCTGGAATTGCAAATTATTGGAAAAATAGACAAGGAATGATTGATGCCTTAACCAAGCATAAAACTGCTGAGAAAAAACGTGACTTGGAAAAGAAATTTAATCGTTGGGCAAATAAAAAACGTAACAAAGCAACCTATGGAAATGTCGTTAATGATATTAATAACTATTATGCTTTAACAAATGACAAAGCACGTCATGACAATTATTTAATTGGTGTATTGCGCGGAAGTACTTTCGCTGTATCGCCAGCAAGATTGGGAAGAAATTTAGAATATTATTTAGATCAGAATAAAGCAAAACGTGACGAATTACGTCCACGACTACAAGGACTTATTGATAATATGTTTAAAAATGCATACATGCCTTTAGAAAAGGATGTTATGGCTGCACAGTTGAAATTATATGTTAAAAAATCTGGATACGAATTACCGCCATTAGTGAAACAAATTAGTGCTGAAATAAATAATGACTTCAAAGGCTATGTAGATGCTATATTTGAACTAAGTATTTTTACTTCTAAAAAGCGTTTGGAAGCTTTCTTAATGTTCCCAAATAAAGCGTTGCTTGAAAATGATCCTTTATATTTATTATCAAAAGATTTATTGACGCAATATAGAAGTCAACCTGAAAACATTGCTGCTGCTAAAGAAAGTTATGATAAAGCGTATAGAAAGTTTGTTCAAGGATTGCGCGAATCAAAATTAAGTAAGGTAAAATATCCTGATGCAAACTCAACTTTACGTTTATCCTATGGGAAGGTAGTTGCATTACCAAAAGATACTCGTAATGATGCAAAAATTAACAATTATACTACGATGAAAGGTATGATTGCGAAATACAAGCCAAACGATCATGAATTTGATCTTCCTGCTGATGTATTGGATTTATACAAAAAGAAAGATTACGGACAGTATGCTGATAAAAACGGATACATGCCAGTAAATTTCTTGACAAATAATGATATTACTGGTGGAAATTCAGGTTCTCCTGTATTAAATGGAAAAGGAGAATTAATTGGATTGGCGTTTGATGGAAATATTGAAGCTATGGCTGGTGATGTTATTTTTGACGATAAATTACAACGTACCATTAATGTAGATATCAGATATGTATTTTGGTTGGTTGATAAGTTATCTGGTGCTGACAATATTATTAAAGAATTGACGATTAAAAAATAATCTACAATACAGACTTAAAATAAAAATCCTGTTCGTAATGAACAGGATTTTTTTATGTGATTAATTCACTTTTTTACTGTTTGATGAATTTCTTAATCACAGTACGATTTTTATCATCTATGACTCTCAAGAAGTACACTCCATTTTCAAGGCACTTATATCAATACGGGTAAAATCATTTATTGAAATAGAAAGTTGTTTTCCTAAAATTGAATGTAGCTCCACAGCTTTGATATTTTCAATTCCTTCAATATTCAATACATCTGAGGTTGGATTTGGATAGATTTTCACACCTGTTAATTCATTTTCTGATGCAGATAATATTCGTGAAAAATTAACTGTACTACAATCATTAGAAACCGTAACAAAACGCGTTTGCGTATTTGGCATGCTAAATATACAGGCGTCTTTTAAGACAAAAGACCATATTTTAAATACATCACAAGCTACTACAGGAGCTTGTTGTGGAGGCAGTTCAGAGGTTTCAATAGTGTAAATAATTCCATCATAGCTACAAATATTATCATTGTAAAAAGCTAAATCGTAAATCAAATCTTCTGTGATTGCATTCTGCAAATCGTCACATAATGCATAAGTGTTTATAAAATCAAAGGTCAACTCTAATTCGAAAATAGTTTTTCCTGCATAAGGAGGAATTGTCCAATCATTAAAAGATGAAACAGAAAATTGATATTGAGATAAGATGTTGTCAAAATCTGTAATTCCAGTAGTTCCTGTGTCCTTCAATGTTTGAACCCAACTGGCATTTGTATCTACATTAAACAAAGTATTATGGTATTGTAGGGTCATTGGATCCACATGAAATTGAAATTCATTAAATAAAGAATCAATATCCGCAGAGTTTTGCGGATTGTTATACATTGCTGAAAGTTGCTCTAAATAATAATTGATACGAGGTTGTGATAATTCAGGATTATCATAATCTGGATCGCTGGGATTGTTTTGAATTTAGCGTCAAATTCATAATTGGATGAATGCCGCATTGCGCACTTACCCCAAGAATATATATGCAAAATGCACAGCTTAGTAGTAGTTTTTTCATGTTGGTTGTTTTAGTAAATTGGCTTAGGTAGATATTATAATAACATCAAAAAAAATACTTTTCCCTACTGTAAATTATTATTTTTCTATAATAAACACCAAAAAATCGTACATGTTCATAAAAAACACGAAGAAATATTTGTATGTATCTCAAGGTGTAAATGCTTCTTATTTACTTTATTTTGAAACAAAAAAAAGCCATGATTAAAAAAACCATGACTTTTTATATATTATTTTTTCTTGTCTATTTTCCTGGAAAATCTGCTTTTCTTTTTTCTAAGAAAGCCGTTGTTCCTTCTTTAAAATCTTCTGTTCCAAAACAATTTCCAAATTCTGAAATTTCTGTTTCATAACCATTTACACCATCAGTATAATTTGCATTAATGGCTTTGATAGCGCCGCGAATCGCTACTAAAGAATTTCGCATGATTTTACTAGCCAATTTATATGCAAGTGGTAATAATTCTTCTTGTGTAGTTACATGATTTACCAATCCGCATTGTTTTGCTTCTTCAGCACCAATCATTCCAGCAGTCATGACCATTTCCATGGCTTTTCCTTTTCCTACCAACTGTGGCAAACGCTGAGTTCCACCATATCCAGGAATTACTCCTAAAGATACTTCAGGCAAGCCCATTTTAGCATTATCACTAGCTACTCTAAAGTGTGCTGCCATTGCTAATTCCAATCCGCCACCTAGAGCAAATCCATTTACAGCAGCAATAACAGGCGTGCTTAAGTTTTGTACAAAATCAAACAATAATTCTTGTCCTTTTGCCGCTAATTTTCCTCCTTCTTCTACAGAGAAATGTGCAAATTCACTAATATCAGCGCCAGCAACAAAAGCTTTTTCTCCACTTCCTGTCAGGACAATTACTTTTGCATCTACCGAAGCATCCAAAGCTTCAAAAGCATTGTGCAATTCTTGAATCGTATCTCTGTTAAGTGCATTTAGTTTTTTTGGACGATTAATAGTAATCGTTGCAATTCCGTTGTCTTCTTGTACTAATATGTTTTCGTAGCTCATGGTTTTATTTAGTTTTTTGGAAATGACACCCTAAATGTTGTGCCTTCATTTTCTTCAGATGTAAAAGTAATACTTCCATCGTAAGTTTCTACAATATTTTTTACCATTCCGAGTCCTAATCCCATTCCGCTTGTTTTCGTGGTAAACTTTGGCTCAAATATTTTTGGTTCGTTTTCCTTTGTAATACCAATTCCATTGTCTTTTACAGTGATGATAACCATATTGTTTTCTTCAAAGACACGAACATCAATACGAGGTGGACGATCATCTGAAATGGCTTGAATGGCATTTTTTACCAAATTAGTGATAACTCGTATAAGTTGCGTACGATCAAATTTGGCAATAATTTCTTCTTCATCGTACGAATAGTTAATATAACTTTCATTAAAAAGTTCCATCGCCAAACGCGTAATTTCAACCACATTCAACATTTCATTTTGCTGTGCTGGCATTTTTGCAAAGTTAGAAAACGCTGACGCAATGTTACTCATAGTATCTATTTGCTGAATAATTGTCTTGCTATATTCATCTACTTTTTGATGAATTCCAGAATCATTTGGATCAAACTTACGTTGAAAACTTTGTACAGTCAAGCGCATAGGTGTCAACGGATTTTTAATTTCATGCGCAACCTGTTTTGCCATTTCGCGCCAAGCTTGTTCACGCTCGCTTTTTGCCAGTTTTACGGCACTTTCTTCCAACTCATCAATCATACTATTATATGCCGTAATTAGGTTGAATATTTCTTCTCCTGCATTTTCAACAATAATTTTTTCATTGCGTTTATTGAAGCGAGTTTGATCTAGTTTTTCCCCAATTTTCTTCAAGGACTTGGTAATATATCGCGATACATAATAGGCAAATGCAATGGCAATGATAAACATGATGAGATATGCAAAAGCTAAACGTGCTAAAAACTCATTTAATTCATTTTCGAAAGAATCGTCTACCTCAAATTGCAGATTGATAATCCCTAATGGTTTTGATTTTGCATCAGTAATGATATTGTAAGAAGATTGGTATTCTATTTCATTTACAAAAATACTTTCATCTTTAAATTTTTTCTCCTCGCTATCTTGTAAACCATTCAACACTTTGGCAGGCAAACATTCTACAATATTTTCACTTCGTATGGAAGTATCGGACGTAATGATAAAATCGCCTTCAAGACTATATAAGTTGATATTTAATTTAAGAATATCCGCAATTTTGTAGATAGCATCTCTATCTTGGAAAATATATCCTAAGTTTTCAGCATTTACAACATAGGTTGTTTCTTTATTGATTAAATGCTCTACATGCGATTGTACCTGCTCTTGTTTTCTATCTAGTCTTCTATCGTGATATTCACGTGATTGTTCTCTATATTGTTTAATAGTAACAATCGCTATCAAAATAGATGCTACAAGAATCAGAAGAATCATATAAGCAAATATTCGAGAACGTAAAGAAAGTCTAGCTGGTTTCATGAGTGCGGGTTTATCTTCCTTGCTTTCGCGCAATAATCAAGCCAAAAATAAGAATTTTAACATTCACAAAAAATCGTTGAAAATTGAGTCTCCTAAGCTTCTGGATTTTTCTCGCGTATGCGCTTGTAAAGCTTAAATCCTAGCATTAATAGAATTCCTAATACAAAGATTCCAATCACACCAAAAATCCAATTGATGGAGCTTTTTAAAATCACTAAGAAAATTACCGCAAATAAAATTAATGTAGCTCCTTCATTCCACAAGCGCATAAAAGTAGAACTATATCGAACGTCATCGAGTTGCAGCTGCTTATACATTTGATGTGATTTTAAATGATAAATCCATAAGAGTACTATAAATGCCAGCTTAACATGCATCCAACCTAATTGCAATAATGATGAATTGGCCACAAGTAGCAACACTCCAAAAAAAGTTGCCAATATTGACGAAGGCCATCCAATAATAAACCACAAGCGTTTTGCCATGATTTTGAGTTGTTTGCCCAAAATTTCCTTTTCTGGCGATGGTTTGTGAAAAGCTTCAATTTGATATACAAACAAACGCGGAAGGTAAAATAATGCCGCAAACCATGAAACTACAAATATTAAATGTAGTGCTTTTATGTAACCGTAATATTCTAACAACATTTAGTCTTCTATAAATAAGTAATTTAATTTTTTTGCATTAAAGGCGTCGTTAAAAGCTTTGATTTCTGTGTCTACCAACTCATTGAAAGTATTCAATTCTTTATTGATTTTTTGTGTCAATTCATTTTTTACCGCAATGTCTTGTGCCGTTGGCGCAAAATCACCCATGCTTACCAGTGAATTTAAGTGTCCTAATTTGTTCGTTAAACGAATTGGGAAATTCAACGGATCTTGTCCACTACGATTTTTTGTTTGATACAAAGCTTCTTCAATAGTTGTGAATTGTTTTTTCAATTCTTTCGCTTTTTTCACCAAATCTTTTACATTCTCATCATCTTTATATTGCGTTGCAAAAGAACTCAATTTTGCATTAATTTTTCTAATTTTTTTGATGGATTTGTGTGCGTTGTCCATCGTTGCATTGACATCTTTGATAAAATCAAATTGCTTTTGCATATCGGCAAGTGTACTTTCTGCTCTAGGATCTGCCAAAATTGTAAATGGTTTTGTGATTTCTACAGCGTCTTGCCCTTCTTTTTTAACCGTAAGCTTCACTTTGTATTCGCCTGGCACTGCTCTTGGGCCTTGTAAACTTGCCCACCATAAAATCATCCCTTTTAAGCGTTCTGTTCCTTTATAAATGGTATTCCAAACGAACAAATTTGCTCCTTTTTCGACGGTAAGCTTGTCTTTCTTTTTATTTTTTGTGCTGATTTTTTTGATCACATCACCATTTGCTTCCATGTAAGTTAATGAAACCTCATCTGTTGCATCATAATCATTTAGATAAAAATATGTCATCACACCATTTGGATGATTTGTTCCTTCAGTTTTACTACCTTTTCTTGAACCACCTCGCATTCTGTACATATCTTTTGGTTTGTATAGAATGTTTTCGTTTTTAGTGATATTGTATTGTTGATGAATCACGGTTAAATCGTCAATAACCCAAACACTTCTTCCTTGTGTTGCTACAACTAAATTGTTGTCTTTTACGATTAAATCTGTAATGGGAACTATAGGAAGGTTCAATTGGAAAGATTGCCAGTTTTTTCCATCGTTGAACGAAATGTACATTCCTGTTTCCGTTCCAGCATATAATAATCCTTTGCGTTTTGGATCTTCACGAACCACACGCGTAAAGTGTTCCGAATTGATTCCGTTTGTAATTTTTGCCCACGTTTTTCCGTAATCGGTTGTTTTGTATATGTATGGTTTAAAATCTCCTGTTTTGTATTTTGTTCCTGCTACATAACAGGTTCCAGCATCAAACGCACTTGGCTCAATACTATTGATCATCATCCATTCAGGCATTCCTTTTGGTGTTACATTTTCCCAGTTTTGTCCACCGTCTTGTGTAATGTGAATCAATCCATCATCACTTCCAACCCATAACAATCCTTCTTTTAAAGGTGATTCTTGTGCAGCAAATATGGTACAGTAATATTCTACGGAAGTGTTATCCTGTGTAATCGGTCCACCAGAAGATTTAAGTTTTTCTGGATCGTTTCGCGTTAAATCAGGACTGATAATTTCCCATGATTGCCCTTCATTTTGCGTAACATGTACATGATTGGAAAATGTATATAAGCGATTTGGATTGTGCTTTGAGAAAATAATTGGGAAATTCCATTGAAAACGATATTTCATGCCTTCTGCGCCATGTCCCATTGGATTATCTGGCCACACATTGATAGCGCGTACTGTTCCTGTTTTGTGATTGACTCTGGTTAAGAAACCATCATAACTTCCACCATATACAATGTCATTGTTTTTCGGGTCTACTGCAATATGTGCTGATTCGCCTCCTGCAGTACTTTCCCAATCTTCATCCGAAATAGAATATCCATCCGTTCTATGTGGAATTCGTATGGTAGAATTGTCTTGTTGTGCTACATAAATTCGATATGGAAAGCTATTGTCAGTCGTTACACGGTAAAATTGTGATGTCGGTTGATTATGATACGTGCTCCATGTTTCACCACCATCATATGTAACTTGTGCTCCACCATCATCTCCAATAATCATACGTTTTGGATTTTCTGGTGCAATCCATAAATCATGATGATCTCCATGCGGAGCGTTATACGTATTGAATGTTCTTCCTCCATCCGTACTTTTATGATAACGAACGTTTAGTGCGTATACTACATCTTCGTTTTCTGTATCTGCATATACACGCGTGTAATACCAAGCACGCTGACGTAATTTACGTTCGCTATTTACTTGCGTCCATGTTTCGCCACCATCTTCACTTCTGTATAATCCACCTTTGTCTTTGTTTTCTACAATTGCCCAAACACGTTGATTGTTTAGTGGAGACACCGTAACTCCTATAATTCCTAACGTTCCCGTTGGAAATCCTTTTTTGGTGGAGATTTCCGTCCATGTTTCACCACTATCAGTACTTTTCCACAAGGCAGAACCATCACCTCCAGAACTCAAACTGTACGGAGTTCTTCGAACACGCCATGTAGATGCGTATAGAATTCTTGGATTTGTTGGATCAATTAACAGATCAACAACACCTGCATCCGCATTGGCAAAGAGTGTTTTTTTCCAAGTTTTTCCGCCATCTATACTTTTATATACGCCTCTATCATTGGACGACTTATAGATATTTCCCATCACACCAGCGTATACAATATCTGAATTCGTTGGATGAACTGCCATTCTTGGAATGTGTCTTGAGTTTTTTAATCCAGAAGCTTTCCATGTTTTTCCTGCATCTACACTTTTCCATACTCCGTAACCAGAAGATACATTACCACGCACGGTTTTTTCTCCACCGCCAACATACATTACATTTGGATCACTTTTAGAAACTGTAATTGCTCCAATACTTCCTCCAAAATATCCGTCAGAAATATTTTCCCAAGAACGCCCTCCATTGGTAGTTTTCCAAATTCCTCCACCTGTAGAACCAAAATAATAAAGATTTGGCTTGTTAGGGACTCCAGTTACAGCAGCACTTCGCCCACCACGAAATGGACCGACAAGTCTGTATTCTAGATTTTTATAATAAGTTTCGTCAAAATTTTGCGCTTGTGCTTCAAATTGGCTCGCTATGGTAAGAAATAGCGCCATTGCAATGGTAAAGATTCGCATTTTTTAGGTTGGTTTGGTTTAGCTACTAAAAATACGGATTATTCTTTTTTTGATTATAGGCTTTACCATTTTTTTAAGATTCTCTTAACTATTGATTTGCTTCTTGAAGGATTTGATATGCTGTTTATCGTTGATTTGATTTTTTGTCAATTTACGGTACTCATAACTCACATCTTGCTAGTAGTTTGACGAATTCACGAATGATTTTATACGTACTCATTTGATGATTGTACTAATTTTCAATGGTTTCCCTAGTCACTCTAAAATATCACTGAATATCACTTAAGTGTGCGTCGTACTTCTCTATTCAGATACCAACCTGTAACAATCGTAGAAAGTAAATCCGCAATTGGGAAAGCAACCCAAACACCAAAGATTCCATAGTATTTTGGCAATATTAAAATTAAAGGAATCAGGAAGAATCCTTGTTTTGTAAGTGTGAGTAATAATGCAGGAATAGCTTTTCCAATGGCTTGAAAGTATCCAGAACCAATCATTTGTACGGCAATTAGTGGTGTGACTAAAAATACCCATCGCAACGCATTTGGAGTATCGCGAATGACCGTTTCGTCATTGGTGAAAATTGCAGTGATTTGTTCTGGAAAAACCATGATGATTGCAAAAATAATCAAGGCTAAACCTGTTCCGTATTTTATTGAAATGTTGATACTTTCTTTGACCCGCACTAGTTTTTTTGCTCCATAATTAAATCCTGCAATTGGCAGAAATCCTTGCGAGATTCCCATCACAGGAAATAACGCAAACATCAACATTCGACTTATAATTCCATAAATGGTTACTGAAGTTTCTCCTCCGTATTGAAATAATGTATGATTCAAAATGATAGAAAGAATACTCACCGTTCCTTGTCGTGCCAAGGTTACGCCGCCTAACTCTGTTATTTCTTTAACAATAGCATGTTTTAGTTTGAAACATTTGAGTCGGATTTTAAGCTCGCTGTGTTTTGAAAGGAAAAACCAATAGATAAATAGAAAACAGATAAAATATGAAATAGACGTTGCCCAAGCCGCACCAGCCATACCCATATCTAACACATTGATAAATAAGTAATCAAAGAATATGTTTCCGATAGAAGGAAGTATCAACGCTACCATCGCAAATTTTGGTTTGCCTTCTGCGCGCACCACAGGATTTCCTGTCATACATAACGACAAAAACGGAATTCCGTACATGACAATGACATAGTAAATTTCCGCTGGAGCGAGAATTTTACCATTCGCACCAAAGAGCGCTAAAGCTTCTTCTTTAAAAATCAACCCGATGATCACAAAGAAAACCGCCAAACCAAACGACATAACTATTTGATTTCCAAATGTATCCTGTGCTTTGTCATGATCTTCTGCGCCTAAAGCTCTGGAAATAATGGACGCACCACCGACTCCTATCGCCATTCCAATAGAAGCAATTAAAAAAGTTAACGGCACCACTACCGTAATTGCAGCAATTGCCATAGCTCCAATCCATTGTCCTACAAAAATGGTATCGACAACCATGTTTAAAGACATGACTAAGATTCCTATCGATGCAGGTAAGGCTTGCGCTATGAGAAGTTTTCCTATGGGCGCAATGCCAAGTTCGGCAGATTTGTTCGTTGCCATTAAGCGGTTGCTTCTTCTTTAGAAGCTACACTCCATTCATTGATCCAGCGTGTCATTACTTTTACCCATGCGTCATCATCATTTAAACAAGGAACATGCTGATACTGTTCTCCACCAGCTTCTTTAAATTCTTCTTCACCTTCCATCGCAATTTCCTCTAGTGTTTCTAAACAATCGGCTACAAATGCTGGTGTGATGACTACTAAATTATTTTTTCCTTCTTCAGGGAAACGTTCAAATTCTTTATCAGTATAAGGTTTTAACCAAGGGTCGCCTCCTAAACGAGATTGGAATGAGTTACTATATTTTCCTTCTGGTAAGTCTAAATATTCGCCCACTAATTTTGTGGTTTCAAAGCATTGATGTCTGTAGCAAAACTCATGTGCTTTTGATGGTGTATTGCAACAACTTCCATCCATTTTGCAATGCGATTTTGTGGGATCTGTTTTACGAATATGTCGTTCTGGAATTCCGTGATACGAAAACAAAATATGATCGTAATCAATGTCTTTGATGTGTGATTTTATTTTTTCAGATAATACTTTGATATAATCTGGATGATTGTAAAACGCTGGCACAAATGTCAACTGCATGTTTGGAAAATGCTTTTGTTGTTCCTCTTTGGTTTTTACAATTACAGTTTCCGAAGATGACATTGCATAATGTGGATACAAAGGTATTGCTAACACTTCATCTACACCTTGGTCATGTAATTCTTGCAATCCTTTTTGAATACTCATAGATCCATAACGCATTCCTAACGCAACAGGAACTTTGGCACGCGCTTGTACTTTTTCTTGAAAACGCTCTGAAATGATGATTAGCGGAGAACCTTCTTCCCACCAAATTTTTTGATATGCTGCTGCTGATTTTTTGGGGCGCGTATTTAAAATAATTCCTTTTACTAAAAATGTACGCAACCATTTTGGAACGTCAATGACACGTTCATCCATTAAAAATTCAGCTAAATATTTCTTTACGTCTTTAGGGTTTGGAGTATCTGGCGAACCAAGATTAATGAGTAATACACCTTTCATCTGCTTGTTTTAGTTTTCAATCTTTTTCTTAAACACAAAAATACGACTCTATCTTCAATAAATAAACAGACAAGTATAGGAAATCTTTATACACTCATTAAAAAGCCTTTTTTACGCATTATGATTCTGTTAACATGATAGAATTTTTATCTTTAGTACATTAGTTGACATTTTACCGATGACACTTTACCATTAAATTTTCTACTTATTTTATGAAAATATATATTTCACTCTTATTTCTGTATTGCACATCCTTTTTAATTGCTCAAGAAGAAAGGCAAAGTCTTCTCTGGGAAGTTTCAGGAAATGGTATGGAAAAACCTTCTTATTTGTACGGAACGATGCATGTAAGTAAGAAAGTTGCTTTTCGATTGGACGATGTTTTTTTTAAGGCACTCGCTGAAGCGGAAACGATTGCTTTAGAATCTGATCCAACAACATGGCTTGCGTATAATTATGAACAAATGTCAGATACGGATGCATCTTCGAGAACTTATGGTGGTGAGAATTTTTACAACCGAAATTTTAATCCGCGCTTTACAAAGAAAGAAGCCGTACGACGCATTATCCGATTTGACAATAGAATTATTAATGGCTATTTGTACCGAAAACAAGCTGGTGCAGATGATTTTGAAGAAGAAACATACTTAGATATGTTTATTTATCAGGCAGGAAAGAAGCACAACAAACCTATTATCAGTCTGGAAGACATCAAAGAATCTAGATATCTTACTTCGCGCGCTGCCTATAATATTTTAAAGAAAAAACCAGACGAATGGGTTCAAAAAATGTTCAAGAATCAAAACAGATATACAGTCCAAGAAGATGTGTATAGAGACCGAAATATTGAGTTGCTCGATTCTATTGGCGCGGCTGTAAATACCGATTTTTATCGCGAACACATGCTGTACAAGCGTAATGAAAATATGGCCATTGTAATGGATTCATTAATGCAGCATAAAACTGTTTTTGCAGGAGTTGGCGCGGCACATTTAGCCGGAGAAAAAGGTATGCTTCAAATGTTAGAAGATCGTGGTTATACGATAAGACCATTAACCTCTGAACAAACCGATTTTGCACTGAAAGCCAAAGTAAACTTAGAAGATTTACATGTACAACCGTATTTGAATACCTATAGCACACCCGATGGTTTTATTACCATTAAAACCTTTGATGAGCTCAGAGAATTTGTATATAAAGAACAAAAGTTCTACTTAGCGCCCGATATGACAAATGGTGCTTATTTGACTATTACACGCTTAAATACCTACGATCAATTCCCGAATGAGGAAAAAATTACCTTGGAAGAAATTGATCCATTATTATACGAAGATATTCCAGGTGATATTATTTCAAAAGAAGCAATCACAAGTCCATTTCCAGGATTTAGTATTGTCAATAAAACCAAAAAAGGCGACTATCAAAAGTATCATATATACAAAACTCCTTTAGAAATCATCATCATAAAGTTTGGCGGAAAAAAGGATTTTGTATTGCAATATGAAAAGGAAATTTTCGATTCTATCAAGTTTCAAAAACCTTCTGATGCGTTGAAAACATATACTTCTGAATACAATAAATATGAGTTTATATTTCCAGTAAATTATATTTCAGACAATACCAAAAATATTGGAAATAAGTTGCTACAAGCTGCCGTAAATGATGAGTATTATTTCTTTAAAGAAGTATTCAATAATGATACTCGTTATATTGAAGAAGATGCTTTTGAAGCGGAGTACATTCATGATAATTTTTATAAAAAGTTAGACATAAAAAAGCTTGATGGTGCATTTAAAAATTACAACTATAAAAGCTATGAATCGTCTGGAATTATAGATACTATTTCGAAGAAAAAAATCTACCTCAAAACTGTCATAAAAGACGAAAGTTATTATTTACTAGGAATGATTAGTGATGATGCAAAAAAGGCAGAAACGTATTTTAATTCGTTCAGAATTAAAACTCCAAAGTACAAACGATTCAAAACTGTGATTGATACTTCATTATATTTTTCTGTACTTACAAACACCAAACAACCTACTGTGAGACCAGCGTATGATTCACAATACAATTTGGATAAAAAAGCATACGATCAAGAGAAAAAATACATTTCATACACTTCCAAAAGCAATGAAAAAATACTAGTCCGAAGAATAAAATATCACGACTTACAAATGTTTCACAATATTGATAGTTTGTGGGCTGGCATGGAACGTTTTTATGAGTATAATTTTTTGATTGAAAATAAAAAAAGTGCACAAAAAGACGATATGTACTACAGCACATATATACTCAAAGATACTGCTAGTGCAAAGCGTATATATCACAAGAACATTTTGAAAAAAGGTGTTTTATACAGTCTTTCTACACTCGAAGATTCTATTTCGGATCGTTCTGAATTTGTAAAAAACTTCTACGAAACGTTTACGCCGCTTGACACCTTGCTAGGAAAAGATGTGTTTGTTGACAAAACCAATATTTTCTTTGATGGTATTAAAGAAAATGACAGTATTGTTCTTAAATCGTATGCAAAAATTAAATTCAAGGATAAACACGCGGATCCAATTATTTCTTTGCTAAAAGAACATGATTTTCCAGACGATCGTGAAAACATCAAAAACTATTTAATCTTTTCTTTAGGAAAGCTTAAAAATCCACGAATCTATCCTTTTTTAAAAGAATTGTACGTAGAAGCGTATGATAAGCCAAAAACGCAAACAGCCATATTGAGAACTTTGCTAAAACACAAGGAAAAAGATTCCTATGAAATGATTCTGGAGTTATTAGAAAAAGATTTTCCTCTAGATTCAAGAGCAACAAACAGATTGTTTAAGACAGGGAAAGACAATTTGGAATTGAAAAAAGAATTGTTTCCCGAGTTGCTAAAGTATTCAAGTATACAAGAGTATAAAACTCCTATTTATGAACTGTTAACGCAATTAAGCGATAGTAGTCTCATTAAACCAAAAATCTATAAAAAATATAAAAACCAATTGTTGAATGACGCCAAAATTGAAGTGAAGCGTAACTTAGGAAAATCGTCATACAATTACAAAAGTGGTTTGGCTTTAGAACGATATGTAAAATTGTTATTTCCGTTTAGAAAAGACAAAAACATTAAAGATTTTTACCAAAAATTGATCAAAACAGAAGCAAGATCGGCATTGACAACTTATGTTGCTTTATTAGCCGAAAACAATGAGCATATTCCGCAAAAACTCAAAGAAAAAACATTTTTTAATGACAAAGCTTTAGCTTCGACTTTATGGAAATTGGCTGAAAAAGACTTGCTTGCTATTGTACCTGATTCACTGAAAACACAGCAACGCTATGCAAAAGCAGGATTGGTTAGTCGTATTGGGCTCGATAAAGAGAAAGACACTATTTCGTTTGTAAAAACGATTAAAGTGCAGAACCAAGATGGAGATATCACCATTTATTTCTTTAAAGTAAAAGAAGAAAATCGCTACCGTGAAACAAATAAACTGTATCATGTTGCGTTCCTAGACAAACCAACATTGAATACAGAACCGTATTTGGTCACCAAAACAAGAGGTGAGCGTATTTATGGCGAAGAAATTGATGAAGAAATGTTTGAAGATGCTATAGAACAGGTGAAATATAAAAGACGAAAACGCATTAGTGCAAGCGGAAGGTATTGATTTTATTGGACGAATTTAAAGCTTTATATCTCTTAAAGCAAAAGCTTTTCAATCCGAACTTTATTCAGTATTTATTTTGTTATTGAATAATTCAAAACGCTCACTGTTGAATGGCAAATATATTCTCGCATATAAATTTTTGTAATGGAAAATTGTCTACCACGAAGGCAGTATTATTACTGTATGTTCCTTTGGAAGATCAAAAACATAATTTATTCGAAAATATTTTACAACTAAGTTATACAAGCAAAGACTTAATTTATGTGCTTGATATCGGCTGGCATTTTGAGGATTTTGAAGTCTCTAAAGACAGCTTTTTTGCGGTAAAAGTTATTGTAAATGAAGACTGGTCTAATTTACTATATTATAAAAAAGCTAGCAGTGTAATCGAGTTGAAAAACTTAATGGAAACAGCAATTAGTTTAATAACAAAGCAGCTAGCGCAAGTTTAAAACTTGCACTAGACTTAATATATTAGTTTAACACTCATACTCTTCCACTGATATAGCATTCAACTCTTCCATAGTCATGTCATGATCTTTGATAATAAAAGTGGCAATCTTATGTACGACTGCGGAAATTTGAGCTGGTAAATTCATAATATGTAGACAAATTCGAAGCACTTCTGGATGTGGATTGTCTCCTTTTCTTTCTGGAATAAAACCTACTGCGAAACGATTTGCCTCTCCTTTTTTACCATATAAACAGTCATATAAATCTTTATGGTTAATGGTGTTTCTTGGGGTGACAATTGTAAAAACAGTAACACCATTGGAAAATTTACTAGACATTGGTGTTGTATGTACAATTCTGACACCTAATCTTTGTGCCATAACCACTAATTTTCTTAGCAAATCATTTTGAAGAAACTTAATTCTAGCTTCAATTCTTTTGGATCATTTCCATTGATTTTATTATGTTTTGCAATGGTTTGTCCAAATGCGTAAATATTTGCTTCATCTCATTGTCGAAGCAATTCAAATCGAGATGTGTCTTCTGGCAATTTATCTTCAAAGTCAATTTTGCCATCATAGGCATGAATACAAATATCAAAATTTTTAGTTCGTTCAGGTTTCATATAAAAAATACCTGTTTCAAAAGGTCCCATTAACCATTTATGTGAGCTAGAAGTAAAGCTATCACAGTCTTCTCCTTGTATTCCGTTTTTCTCTTTCAAATTAATTTCCAAACCGCCCCAACTCACCGCTCCATCTATATGTATATGAATATCTGGATATACTGCACGTAGTCTTTGTACAATTTCTTTGGAAGGCATGCAAATCCCTGAAATATTGGATACTTCCGAAAAACTCAACAATACAGTTTTTCCTTCTGTCTTTCTGATAGTATTTATAATAATATTGCAAATTTCAGTTACAATCCTTTCATCAATCCAATTAAAACAGTCTATTTCTTTAAGTGAAAACATTTTGACTTTTTTTGTACGAGTAGCTCTCAATTTCCAGACATTATTATTTGTAGGATGATTTTCGTCCCATAAAAGCACAGTATTCCCTTCCCAAAGTTTAAATCCTTTCGAAAGTTGATTATTTCCTCCGCTTGTATTTCGCACCAGTGCAATATTTTTAACATTTGGTTCAGATACGGCGCCAACATGTTGCCCAATTACTTTTCGGATTGCTTCTAAAATAATTCCGTAACGTTCTTGTCATGACTGCATAGAAATATCTGCATTAAATTGAGAATGCAGTTGACGAATTCTATTTAGTACTGGAACAAACCTAGGACATAAATTTGCAGAGTTCATTGGCTCTACTTCAAACTTAGGATCAACTCCGCTATTAAAAAATAACTTTCTAACCTCTAACCAATCAACAAAGCTTTCTTCGTATGAATGCGGTTTAAAATCTTCCTTTAATGCATTATATTGTTCGTGAGAGATTAATGATTTTTGCTCAAACTTCTTTAGAAGTTTAAGCATTTCGTATTGAATCATACTGGTTTCCATAGTTTTTTATGTATTTGTGTTTCTTACTCGTTTAAGATTTTTCAGATTTCACCTTTGTAATCAAACACAAATTTGAATGGAAATTCATCAATAAAACAGACCGAAAATACGGAAAATGCCATTGCGGCTTATACTTATACAATACCGTATTTATACTTAAAATGTTATGAAAGAATTGAAAGCTGACTTTAAATAATAAGCCTAGATAAAATACTTCTCGATACAAAAGAAGAGACTACTAACCTACCAAAAGGCGAGGTCAATAACAAAGCGCGCTCACGGAGCTTGTCGAAGTGAAGCGTATCTAACAATCTAACTAGCAGACAAAATATACTTCTTAGGTGTAGTGCCGTATTTCTTCTTAAACGCAGCAATAAAATGACTTGCAGTACTGTACCCAACTTTAAGCCCGACTTCATTGACATTATAACTACCAGATTCTAATAATTTACGCGCGTATTCCATTTTATAATCAAACAAAAAACTGAACACAGAATCTCCGTAAATTTGTTTAAAACCTTCTTTAAGTTTTTTAATATTCAAACCGACTTCATTTGCCAATTCTTGTAAACTTGGCGGTTCTGCCATATTTGCAATCACAATATCTTTAGCACGACGAATTTTCAAAACATTATCTTCATCCACTAAAAACGGACATTGTTCTATATCAGCATCTTCACTTCTATTAAAATATAAGCTCAATAACTCGTATGCCTTTCCTTTTAGGTAGAGCTTTTTAATAGATTCGTGCATGTTGTTATTTAACATTTGATTCAGCACAACAGCCATCATTGGCGTTATTTTTTTATTATCGTAATACTTTTTATCTTTCTTATCGGCGTCTAAAAAGTGAATATAATTGGCTTCTGTAGAAAATAATGAATGGAACTTTTTAATAGGAATCAACACAGAAATCAACCAGGTTTTGGGCTTTATATCTACATTAATGGGCAAATCGGTTTGTGGATTGTACAGCAATAACGCATGTTCATCCAACACATTAAAAGAATACCTTCCATTATTAAAATTAAACTTGCATTCTCCTTTTACACAAAAATGAAACTGTATAAAACTACTGTCAATTTCACGTATAAGTTGTTGAGTATCATTACCATCATTTTGAAGCTTTAAAATATAAAAGCCATCTTCAACCTGAGTCTCTTTCAAAGTACCTTGAGCGTTATTTTTTAGTTCCATAAGTAGAATTACCTGTTTTTATCTTATTTAGAATGATTCTATGTTAAACAGCCTAAAAAGCCTTATTTTGCAGTAAAATTACAACATTCCGCAAGTTTTTAATAAGAAATGCATCTAAAAAACTTATAGCGATATAAAAAGTCCTTTGAGCGTTATTTTTATTTCGTGTTGAATGATACTTTTGTTAACGATTTTGAATCCCTATGAAGCAATACAATATTTCAAAACATAATTCTTTCTACTGTGTTGGATTAAGTTACCAAAAAGCGGAAGCACACATCCGTGGAAAGTTTAGTTTGTCTGATAAAGCTCAAGCTTCTATCCTTGAAACTACAAAGGTGGAAAATATTGGAGATGGTGCATTGATTATATCTACTTGTAACCGAACAGAAATCTATGGCTTTGCTCCGCATCCTTGCGAGTTTATCAAATTACTTTGCGATTATTCTAATGGAAGTGCAGAAGAATTTCGCGATGTTGCTTATATCCACAAAAATAAAGATGCCATCAATCACTTATTTAGAGTTGGTACTGGATTAGACAGTCAAATTCTAGGAGATTTTGAAATCATCTCACAATTAAAGAAAGGATTCAAAGCTTCTCAAAAAGTAGGCCTGATCAACGGATTCATGGAGCGTTTGTTAAATGCAGTGATTACGGCAAGCAAGCGTATCAAAAACGAAACAGAAATATCTTCAGGAGCTACTTCGGTAGCATTTGCTTCGGTTCAATACATCTTAAAGAATGTAGAAAACATCTCTGAAAAGAATATTTTATTATTCGGAACTGGTAAAATTGGAAGAAACACTTGTGAAAACTTGGTAAAACATACCAAAAACAATCACATTACACTGATCAATAGAACCAAAGACAAAGCGGAGAAAATTGCTGGAAAGTTTAACTTAACAGTGAAAGATTACGCAGCACTTTCTGAAGAAATTCAAAAGACAGATGTGTTAATCGTAGCCACAGGTGCAGAACGCCCAACAGTTTCTAAAGACGACATTCTTACCGATAAGGAATTATTGATTTTAGACTTATCAATTCCTGAGAATGTATCAAGTAATGTGACGGAATTAGAAAATACAACCTTAGTTCATTTAGATGCTTTATCGCAAATAACCGATGAAACTTTAGAACGTAGAAAAGCAGATGTTCCAAAAGCTGAAGAAATTATTGATGAAGTAAAAGCTGAATTTACAGCTTGGTTAGAAACCAGAAAGTTTGCACCAACAATCAAAGCGTTAAAGCAAAAACTAACAGCCATCAAAAATGCTGAATTGGACTTTCAACGTAAAAAAATCAGTGATTTCGACGAATCTCAAGCAGAAATCATCAGCAATAGAATCATTCAAAAAATAACCACACAATTCGCAAATCATCTCAAAGATGAAAACACAACTTCGGAAGAAAGTGTAGCATTAATACAAAAAGTATTTCAATTGGAAAATAACTCGTTATGAGTAAACTTATCAGAATCGGGACTAGAGATAGTGAACTCGCATTGTGGCAAGCCAAAGTTGTACAAGAACAACTCGAATTTTTAGGTCACAAAACCGAATTAGTTCCCGTAAAATCTACAGGCGACTTAGTCTTAGACAAACCATTATACGAACTCGGAATTACAGGAATCTTTACACGAACGCTCGATATTGCGATGCTCAATAATGATATAGATATTGCCGTGCATTCTCTTAAAGATGTTCCAACAGTATTACCGAAAGGAATTGTACAAGCAGCCGTTTTAAAACGTGGAAATGTACGTGATACCTTAGTTTTTAAGAAGAACGAAGAGTTTTTATCGCAACGTGATGCAGTGATTGCTACGGGAAGCTTACGCCGAAAAGCACAATGGCTCAACCGATATCCAACACATTCTATTGAAGATTTACGTGGAAACGTAAATACGCGTTTGCAAAAATTAAAAGACAACGAGCATTGGAATGGAGCAATTTTCGCCGCTGCCGGGTTGGGTCGTATTGGTTTACGACCAGAAGAATCTATCAATTTAGATTGGATGATTCCTGCGCCAGCTCAAGGAGCTATTATGATTACTGCTTTGGAAGCCGATGAAGAAGTAAGATCAATTTGTGCAGAAATCAATCATGAAGAAACAGAAATTTGCACTTCCATTGAACGTAAATTTCTAAACTTATTAGAAGGCGGTTGTACAGCACCAATTGGAGCAATTGCCTATGTAAAAGATGAAGTAGTAACGCTTGAAGGTGTTTTGTTAAGTACTGACGGAACAAAACGAATTTATACAAAACGTTATGAAAAACTAGGCGAACATCACGAGTTGGCAGAATACTGTTCAAACTACATCATAGAAAGGGGCGGAAAACGCTTGATGGATGAAATCAAAAATTCTGGAAAGCAAATCAATGTGTATTCTACCAAGTTATTGACAGAAGCACAACGCCAACTATTTACGGAAGGAATTGTTTCTGAAAGTAGCGATTTCATTAAAATCAGCTTAAACAGAATGAAGCCACAAGTAGTTCGTGAGCCAATTAAAAATGTAATCATTACCAGTAAAAATGCAGTAGAAGCTTTAGCAAATAATTTCTCTTCTGACGAATTACAATTTGAAAATATTTACTGTGTAGGACGAAGAACCAAAAAACTCATTGAGCAGAAAATTGGTCCTGTGGTAAAATCGGCACGAAATTCAAAACTATTAGCAGAATATTTACTTGAGTATATTGAAGGTACTACGGCAACGTATTTTTGTAGTGACATTCGTCTGGACGCTTTACCAAGTATTTTGGAAGAAAATCATATAGAAGTTACCGAAGTACATGCCTATAAAACCATGTTAGACGCTGAAAAATTACAAGACGGAATTGAAGGCGTTATGTTTTACAGTCCATCAACAGTACAAAGTTATATCTCAGCAAACAAAGCCAAAGGAATTGCTTTTTGCATAGGAGAAACAACTGCTAAAGAAGCAAGACAACATTTTGAAGATGTTCGTATTGCTAAAGTTCCAACGGTAGAAAGTGTCATTGAATTGGTGAATGAGCATTATGTGTAATAGGTATTAGTTTCTAGCCTTTAGCTATTGGCTCAGTTGTGATTTTCTGAATATATTTATGAATAAAACAATAAGAAGCTGGAAAATCAACTAAAATTAAAAAATAGCTATAAAAGCAGATAATGAGGGACTTTAAAAAACTTGAGATTTGGAAACAGGGAATCGAACTTGTAAAACAAGTATACAAACTATCTGAAGATTTACCTTCAAGTGAAAAATAGGGTTTTAAAAGTCAAACAACTCGTGCCGCTGTCTCTATTCCTTCAAATAAAGCTGAAGGTTGCAGTAGAAATAGCGAAATAGAATTCAAAAGATTCTTGGAGATTGCCATGGGCTCTTTGTTTGAACTAGAAACACAAATGATTATCATTATTGGACTTAATTTGATTGAAACCGCTAAAGTTGAAAAGGTTTTAGTGTTGATTCAAAAAGAAGGGAAAATGATTAATGGATTAGTCAACAGAATTAAAAATAGCTAAAGGCTAGAAGCTAATAGTCAAAAGCTTATTAAAATGAACGGAATAACCTATATAGAGAATTTCATCAAACAACCAGAAATATTGTTTGAATTTCTAAAAAACAATGTCTCTTGGGATGTACGCATGGCTGCACGAAAAACAGCAAGTTTTGGTAAAGCTTACAATTATTCTCAAATTAGTTATCCGTACCAAGTATTTACAAATGAAATACAAGAAGTTGTAGGTCTTATTGAGAAAGAACTCAGCTTTGCGCCAAATAACTGTTTGATTAATTATTATTTAGATGGAAAATCACACATGGGTTTTCATTCGGATCAAACAGATATATTAGTTGAAGACACAGGAGTCGGAATTGTTTCAATTGGAGAAACACGTACATTACGATTTCGCCATATTGAAAATAAAGACATTATAAAAGATTTTGAATTACCTTCAGGTTCTTTTTTGTATATGACCAACGAAGTACAAGACGAATGGCAACACGCAATTCCTAAATCGAACACCGAAAACGGAAGAATGAGTTTGACGTTTCGTAAAATGAAATGAAAAACACAAATGATCATTATTACTAAACTATATCTAATTGAAGCTTCTAAAATAAGTTCAATTTTAGAATTGATTCAAAAAGAAGGTAAAATGATTAACGGATTAATAAAAAAAATTAAAAACGGCTAACAGCTAAAAGCAAAGAGCCAAAAGCTACATCTATGCTAAAAAACGATTTATTTTTAAGAGCGTTAAAAGGAGAAACGGTAGAACGTCCACCTGTTTGGATGATGCGCCAAGCAGGAAGATATTTACCAGAATTCATGGAAATTAAAAAGAAGTACGACTTCTTTACACGTTGTCAAACACCTGAATTGGCTAGTGAAATTACCGTACAACCAATTCGTCGTTACGGAATGGATGCAGCCATTTTATTCTCAGACATTTTGGTGATTCCGCAAGCAATGAATATTGAAGTGCAAATGAAACCAAATTTTGGTCCATATTTGCCAAATCCTGTGCGTTCTCAACAAGATGTAGATAATGTAATTGTTCCTGATCCTGAAATTTTAGATTACGTTTATAAAGCCATCAAAGCAACAAAAGAGTTGTTAAATGATGAAATTCCATTGATTGGTTTTGCGGGTTCACCTTGGACAATTCTTTGTTACTGTGTACAAGGACAAGGAAGTAAAAACTTTGATAAAGCCAAAAAATTCTGCTTTACAAATCCAGTAGCAGCACATCAATTATTACAAAAAATCACTGATACTACGATTGCTTATTTAAAAGAAAAAGTAAAAGCTGGTGTCAATGCTTTACAAGTATTTGATTCTTGGGGCGGCATGTTATCACCAACGGATTATCAAGAATTTTCTTGGCAATACATTAACCAAATTATTGAAGCGCTAAAAGATGATGCTCCCGTAATTGCTTATGGAAAAGGTTGTTGGTTTGCCTTCCAAGAAATGGCAAAATCGAATGCAGCTGCTTTGGGTGTGGATTGGACCTGTTCTGCACGAAATGCACGTTATTTAACAGGTGGAAACATTACGCTACAAGGAAATTTTGATCCAACACGTTTATATTCGCCACCTGCAGAAATCAAAAAAATGGTGCATCAAATGATTAATGAATTCGGAAAGGATAAGTACATTGTCAACTTAGGTCACGGAATTTTGCCTGACATTCCATTAGACAATGCCAAAGCTTTCATTGATGCTGTAAAAGAGTATAAAGCTTAAAAAGAGTTTCTAACAATACATTAAATCCGTTGTTTTCAAAAGTGAGTAACGGATTTTTTTATGTTCAGATGCATGTATAAGGGTAACAAAATTATCAAAAGATAACTCTCTTATATAAATCATTAAAACTTTACACTATGAAAAAGTCAATTCAAAACATGCAAAAACACAAGAAAAACAGTATTCTAAACACAGCTGTATCAAATCAGTTAAAAGGAGGATCTGGAAGAGTAAAAATACGCAGGAGCACTGCTAGACATTAAAATTTTACATCATAAAAAAAACAAAACCGTTGCTTCTCAAGTTGGGTAACGGTTTTTTTACATTAGAATTTGCACTACATTTACAAGAATGCAAATACAATTTTCCATAGCGCTTTTAGAACAAAAAGACAGCAAAGCACTTTTTGAATTGGTTCAAGCAAATGCCAAACGCTTACATCAATACTTTCCTATTACTGTTAGAAGTGTATGTTCTCTAACAGCAACTGAAGATTATATCCATAAAAAAATACGTGAGGTAGCAGCAAAAGAAAACTTTACGTTCAAAGTTATTGCGAATGATTCGCAAAGTTTGATTGGCTTATTAATTATTAAAAAAATTGATTGGCAAACAAAAGAATGTGAATTCGCTTATTTTATCGACAATGCGTATGAAGGAAAAGGCATTACCTCAGCAGGAATTTTAAAACTCATCAACTATGCTAAAGAAGAACTAGCATTACAAAAAGCAATTATTAGGATTGGAGAAGACAACCCCGGAAGCCTTCGTATTGCCGAAAAACACAATTTTATTCTTACCAAACGTGTCAAAGATGGACATGAGGATTTTCACGGAAATATCATGGCTGTATTACATTTTGAGCGTGTTTTGTAACTGAATCACTACCATCTGGAAGATGGTAGGTTCGGAATCACGACTAGAAGTCGGTTATCACTCTAAAGAGATGTTTGCCTCATTCTCTGGCTTATCGCCATCAAAGTGATTATTTATATA
>Ga0189286_100091_pt1 | contig 60118 bp, 54 predicted proteins | sample UW69minimetaG_FD_130330 | JGI IMG/M metagenome (GOLD analysis project Ga0189286, IMG submission 130330) | Marine microbial communities from the Costa Rica Dome - UW69 mini metaG | ecosystem: Environmental > Aquatic > Marine > Oceanic > Photic zone | place: Costa Rica: the Eastern Pacific...
CCCCCCCCCCAACTTGATTTTCCATCGTGACGTCATACCGCGCTGCCATCCTGCCTGCGTGCGCTTTTTTGTCGTGATGTGATGAATATTGTGGGGCGATTGCAGGAGGACAGATCCCGCAACCGCCCCAGACGTTGACGCACCAATGGGGATGTGAGTGCGTCAACGGATGTTGGTGGGGGGATGACCCATCATCGGGGAGTGTACTTTGGCTGACGGGTTAGGCCGTCACGCAATACCCCCGCACGCGGTAGGCCTCCGCAATGCGGAAGCAGACGCCCCGGAAGGTTACTTCGCGGGTCAGCGCCGCCTGATCCGGCACGGCGCCGTCGCGCAGGAACGCGGGAGAGGCGAGCACTATGGCGTGCAGCGCTTCACCGGATGTTCCGTAGCCGAAGTAGTCGGCAACCGCGTCTTCGATGTCGAACGGGATTTGGGCAAACTCCGGGTGTTGCGCCAACATAGTTTCGAGAAATTCGGTCCAGATGTTGCCTTGAACGCTGAAGATCTGGTCGGTGTCGCTCACGGTTCGCGGGGCAAAAGTCGCGGCGGAACTATTTATGCCGGGCACCATATGCAGGGCGTTGACGGGCTTGGTGGCCTCAGGCGCTTCCTTGGCGCTTTGCAGGTCACTCAGCGTGGCAAGCCTCAGGTCGAGACGCTCCAGCACCCTGTCCATATGGCAGGCCAGCGCGCAGTCCCCTTCCGGCCAGTCATCCCCTTCGCCTGCCATATGCAGGCCAACAGCATCGCCGGTGTCCGGATCGATCCAGCAGGCGCCGCTGTCTCCGGGCAGGCTGAGCGCCGCTTGCGGCGCGGCGAGGTCCTGCGGGATCAGGCGGAAGCCGTCGATCTCCACCGTCTTGCGGTCGCCATTGGGCAGAGTGTGTACCACTTTGTAGGTGCCAATGCCGTCAACCCGCGCGCGGGTCAGACCGGTGGTGCGGCCGTATTTGCACAGAATGCGGCCAAGCGCAGCCGGCGCCACGCCGGTCAGTGGCAGATTGAGTTGTTTCAAGGTGGGATGCCAAGGGGTAGCACCGGAGAGGGTGGCAAAGGCAGCATCGCCGTGGCGCGACAGCATGGATTTTTTCAACCGCGCAATCGGCAGGGCGGCGGTGCTATGTCCATAGACCAGATCACTGTCGGCCCCTTCGGGGGAGGACAGCACGTGCCAGTTGGACAGGATGCCGGGTTTGCCGGTGGCGCGGTCCATGGCAATGGCGCCAATGGTGCCCGCTTTGGCGCCGCGGCGCTGGCAAGGGCTGCCAGACAGAAGAGTGGTGGCGCCTGTGTTCTGACTGTCGCCCTGGTCGCGGTGCACCTTGTAAGTGCTGGCGACAACATCCACCGGAAATCCGTTGATACGGCGTACGATGCGTGTGGCCGGATCGAGTTCGTCTTCGGGCAGTTTGGCGTCCACATGCACCCGCAGGCAGACTTTGGTGGTGGCCAGACCACCAATCCGCTTGAAGCCGATGTCATAGCCGGTCACATCCGCGCGGTTGCAATACATGTCGCGCAGCGCCACGAGCGCCGCCTCACGGGCATCCGTGGTGGCGGTTTGGGCGGCGGTTATGCTCTCTGTCGGGCTTGGGCGGGACATGGGACCCTCCTCGTTTGTTTTCCTTGAGCAGAATTTGCCACCCTCCCCGTTATTTTTGCGTGATTTGCGATTTGCGCCTTATTTTATTGATGTATTGGGGCGAGGTTGGAGGTCGCTTTGGGGGCGCATGTTGAGAATCGGAGCGGGGAAATCACGCCGCTGAATCAGGGGACGTGTGGCGCAATTCATCCATGGCGGGAACTGTCGCTATTTATTAGGTCGGCTAAGGTGATTTGCTGGAAGGTATCGGGGAAGGCAGGATCGGTATTTTTTGATCCGGGTTGCAGTTGAGGGAGCTTTCGGCACGTTAGGGCGACAGACCCGGTACTGTATTCAGGCGGTTGCTGCATTGGTCGGAGCCACATGGCGAATGCAGCGGTTTCGGTACAAATGAAGTTGGGCCAAAAACCAGTTTTGCGGTGCTTGCGCCGAACCAGAGCCAAGAATCTTCATTTTTGATTTGATACTTCACTCACGGGACAGGCGAGGTGTGCCATGAGGGTCTAGGATGAAATCCAGGGGGGCTGCGCTCTGATTGCTGATTGCGAAGCCACGGGATCTTGCGCTTTGAGGGGCGAACATTGTCAGGTCCGGGCAAAGTTGACTGTGGTTTTCAAAAGGTGCGGTCACCGGTTTGTGTGTCAAATCTCCATTGGAGAAATGATCCAAAGCGCGTAGTCTGTTTCTCAATTGAGGGGAATGCCGCAGAATTTGGCGTTGTTGTTTCCATTAAGGTGCCAATAGGTGTGCCAAACGGCAAAATTCTTGCGCGGCGTTTCAAGCTGTAGAACGATTAAACGACCTATTAACCATAATTTCTTTTCACGGCCCTTTTGGGAGTGCAGGCATGTGTGTTCCTGCGGACGACCAAAACCTTAGGAAGACAATTGTGCGTTGGTTTGGCCTGCTGGCCGCCTGCGTGGTGGGAACTCTCGCGCCGGTGGTATCGGCAGACGTGGACCCGTTGGAGGTGCCTTACACCGAAGTGGCCTATAGCGGCGACGAGACCCTGCGCGATTTTGTGGCGCAGCACCTCAACGATCCGGACCTTTGGCCAACGGTTTTGCAGATCAACAAGTTGGCGTCTCCTGCGGACCTTGTGCCGGGGGCGGTGTTGCAGATGCCGGTGGCGCAGGTGGCTGCGGCGGATGCGGCCTTGGCCGAGGCTTTGGTGGCCATTCAAAAGGCCACATCCGAGGGCGCGCGATTGTTTGCGCCGCAGGAGATTGGCGCCGCGATAGCGGATCGTGACGCAGCGGTTGGCGCGCGCGGGGAAGGTGCCTGGCGCAAGGTGGTGCGGTTTGCTGGGTCTGCGACGGGGCACGCCACTGAGGCGTTTGAGATTGCGCTGGCGCAACGGGATCGTGCGGCGGAGGCGTTGATCACCGACATTCATGGGCGCGTGGAAGGACGAGAGCCTGCGGAGGCGGCATGGTCGGATCGGGATCTCAACGACGTGTTGATTGAATTTGAGAAAGTGCGCACGCTGACCAAATCGACCACACAGGTGACGTTTCGCGATCTGAGCCGGCTGCGCCTGAACCCCAATTCCAATGCCACCATTCAACGGATGCGCTCTGATCCTCTCACCGGCAAAGAGGTCACCAAAGTGTCGCTGGCGAATAGGGATTTCTATGCGCTGCGCAATCAGCTGTCGGATCGAGACAGCTTTGAGATTGATGTGCCGGGCATTCAGACCACCACCGACAGCGATGATTTCTGGATCAAGAAAGAGGCCGATAAGGCGCTGTTTGTGAACTACGACACGGCGGCGCTCGATATTGAGGCCGACGCTACCAAAGTGTCGCTTGGCCAAGACGAGGGGGTGGTGATCACGGAAGACGGCGTGGCCACGCGGGCGCAGGTGTTGGAGTGGCCGTTGTTGCGCGCGCCGATAGACCGCGCGGATGTCTATGGCGCGGGCGTTCAATTGGCGTGGCAGGAGTATCCCGAGGCCAGCGGTTATTGGTTTGAGGTCGCGGGCGATCCGGCGTTCAACCAGATGATTACCACCGAGTGGGGTGTGAAAGATCTGAGTTTTGATGTGGGCGGGCTTGCGCCCGGTGCGCATTATTGGCGTGTCGCGGCGCTGGACGGGCTCGGGTTGCCCGGCAAGTGGAGCGAAGTGCGCCGGTTTGAGTTGCGTCAGGACAGCACGCCACCGTTTTTGACCCTGTTGGCGCCGTCGGACGGCGTGTTGGTGGAGGTGCCAGACGTTGCGGTGCTGGGCGTATCTGAGGCGGGGGTGACGCTCACAGTGAACGGCGTTGCGGTGGATGTGGCGGCGGATGGGGGATTTGAGACCACGCTGACGCTGACCCCCGGGGCCAATCAGATTGTGCTGGTGGCGACCGATCCGGCCGGCAATGTCTCTGCGAAACGCGGGCAGTTGCGCTATGTGCCCCGGGTGGCAACGACGATGACGTTGAACCCGGATTTGGCGCGGGATGGTGACGGCTAATTGGTGAGCCGCAATGCCGAGATGACGGTTGTGGCCGCGACCTCGGCCAAGCCGGGTCAGGAGGTGATCCTGCGCGATACGGCAGGGACCGAAGCCGGTCGCACACGCATTTCGGCCGGCGGGGTTTTGGCAATCACGGTGCCGGTCGTTTCGGAGCCGCGCGGGTTCAGTGTGGAAGTTTTGTCCGAAGGCGGGGTGTCCACGGGGACGTTGGCGTTTGACGTGGTTCGGGACAGTGCCGCACCGGAGCTGGTGCTGGATGTGCCGCCGCCACGCGCCACCACGGACAAAGCCATCGACCTGACCGGCACCCTTGGGGATGCGGTCACGTTGGAGCTCAACGGCGCCAAGCAGGACATCTTTGATGGCAGCTTTGCGATGCAGGCGGCGCTTACCGAAGGGCAAAACCTGTTGGAGCTGCGCGCGGTGGATGCGGCGGGCAATGTTGGGGTTCTTGTGGTGGAAACGCTTTTGGACCTGACGCCACCGGAGATTTTGGACGCAGGGTTGTCCCGGCCACAGGGCGAGGGCGGACCGGTTGAGATTGTGGTTACGGCGCAGGATGTGAGCGGGTTGCGTCAGGCCGCGCCGTATCTGGTTGAGATCGGCGACGAGGAGTTTGAGGGCTACCTGCGCTGTGACAGCACCCGCGGAATATGCCGCGCAAGCCTGCCGCCGACACCGGGAGAGATGCGTCTGATCGAGGTGGTGGTGCAGGACTACGCTGGCAATGAGGTGATCCGATGAAGAGGAGCGCGCGCATGACTTGGCTGAAACTGATGGTGGCAGTTTTGTCGGCTTGGGGGCTTTGGCAGGCACAGGCCAACGCACAGGACATGGCGCCGCCCGCAGACCATGGACAATTGGTTGTGTACGGCTCCGCCGCGCCGACGCGGGAAGGCGACATTGATCATCGTGAGGTGATATTTTTCAGCATTCCAAGTGAATTACGCGACAGAGTTTATGTGCGCGTGTTTGATCCGGAAATGCGCGGGGAGCATGATTTTCGCTATGGCGGCGGGGGTAATTCCCGCACGATCTATCGGGTCTACGGTGGCGACGGCGCGCGCAGTGGGGTGCCTATGCCTGTACCGGTTGCGGATCGCGAGACGCCCACCAAGGTGACGCGCGACGCGGTTTTGGCCACGCGGGTTGGGGAGGTCTTGCGCGAAGCCGAGTTTGGGTCTGAGGCAGAAACCGATAAGCAGTGGGTGTCGCTGGGAAGTGTGCGGGCACGGCAGGGTGAGGTCATTGGCGACCGCGCGTGGTTCCGGCTTGAAGTGCTTGGGGCGGACGGGGATGACGGCAATGGGTTCAACGTGGATGTGAGCCTTTTGAGAGATGCGCATCGGCGGCCTGAGGGGCTGGAGATGATCGCCTATCAGCCGACCATTCGCTGGCCTGGCTCTGGGCCTGGCACGCGGGTGGAGTTTCTGGCCACCGCAGGCGATCTGACGGTGCAGAATTTTGACGGGGCGCGGGGCGATTTGCGGCTCAACCGGATGTATTCGGACTATGCGCTGCGCGCCTCGGGGCAGAATGTCTGGGCCAGTGAGGTTGTGCGTGCCAAAGAGCTGGCAGGCGAAGACATCCTGTCGCTGACGCTGCAGGGTGGGTTTGAGACGCCCAATGATGTGACGCTGAGTCTGTTTGATGCAGACGGCCAGGCGGTGCCGATGCTGATGCCACCACGGCTGGCGCCGGTGCCTGCGCGGCCAGAGGCGCTGCCACGGGCGCGGGAGCTGGCAGATTGTTCCAGCGTGGCGTTTGACGGCAGCTTGACTGAGGGCGATCCTTTGTTGGCCTACCGCTGGGAATATGGCGATGGGGCCAGTTCGGAAGAGCCGGTGATTGTCTACAGCTACGGCGCACCAGGGCGGTATGATGCACGGCTGCGGGTGCGCTTGCCGGGCACGCGGGCGGCACGCGGGGCGGAGGCTGAGGTGCCGGTGCATGTGCGTGTGGCGCCAAGGGCCGTGGCGGGCAGCGCGATCACGGTGGCGCCGGGCGATGTTGTGCCGTTTTCTGGCGCGGGGTCGTTGCCGTCTGACAGTCCGATCACCCGTTATTTGTGGAGTTTTGGCGACGGGGCGGCCGCAGATACGGTCGAGGCCCGCCATGTGTATACTGAGCCGGGCGAATACCGCGCGGTTTTGCGGGTGAGCGATGACGCGGTGCATCCCTGCAACTTCGGCGTGGCGACCCGCTTGGTGATGGTGAATTTCCCGCCAGTGGCCGAGGCGGGCACGGATGTGAACACCATTGTGGGGCGGGCGGTCACGCTGGACGGGGCGGCGAGCTATGACGTGGATGGCGCCATCACCGGCTATGTTTGGGACTTGGGCGACGGGACAGAGCGCGACGGCAGCCGTGTGACGCATGTGTATCAGCAGCCCGGGATTTATCAGGTGGCCTTGGCCGTGCGCGATGACAGTGGCGTGGCCAATGCGACAAGCATTGATCGGTTGACCATTCGTGTGAATGCGCCGCCGGTTCCGGAGATCGATGGGCCGGGGGCGCCGGTGGCTGTGGGCGAGGCGGTGATCCTGGATGGCAGCCGCTCCAATGATGCGGATGGCGTGATCCTGTCGCATCTCTGGGACTTTGGCGACGGCGCCATGGGGGAGGGGCCGGTGGCGGAGTACGCCTGGGCCACTCCCGGCGTCTACGAGGTGACACTCACCGTGATTGATGACAGCGGCACGCAATCGGCGACGCAACGGACCCGGTTTGAGGTGGTCGTGAACACGCGGCCGGTGGCGGAAGCCGGACCGGATCAGTTTGTCACCGCATCGGAGGTACAATTTGACGGCGGCGGATCGCGTGACATCGACGGGCAGATCGCAAGGTATGTCTGGGAGTTTGGTGATGGGCACACGGCGGAAGGATTAAGTCCGCTCCATTTTTATGAAATTCCAGGGGTCTACGAGGTGGTTTTAACAGTCACCGATGACAGTGGAGCGCCCCAAAGTAGTCATCGGGACACGATGCAAGTTGTGGTCAACAGCCGTCCCATTGCTGACGCGGGTCCTGCGCTGACGGTTGCGCCAGACGAAGAATTTGTGCTCGACGGTGGGGCCTCGGTGGATCCGGATGGCGCGGTGGCGCAGCATCTTTGGCTGTTTGAGGATGGCAGTTCGCAAGATAGCGAGCGTGTGGCGCAGCGCTTTGAAACGCCGGGGCTGCATCGGGTGCGTCTACAAGTGACCGATGATTTTGTCGGTGGCGGCGCGGTGGATGAGAGCGAGGTGTTGATCACTGTGAATGCGCCACCAGTAGCGCAAGCGGGGCCGGATCTGCGCGTGGCGCCAGATGACACGGTGCGGTTTGATGCGCGTTCCAGTTTTGACAAAGACGGGGTGCTGGCGGGATATCTCTGGGAGTTTGACGACTTGCAGGCCCCGTTGGAGGCCGCAGTGGTGGAGCGGGCTTGGCCGGTGGCGGGCGTCTATAACGCCCGGCTTGTTGTGCGGGATGGCAGCGGCGTGGCCAACTCCACGGCGCAGGACAGCGTGACCATCCATGTGAACCACCGCCCAGAAGCAGAGGCGGGTCCGGTCATTGATACGGATCGGTTGCTGGTCACCTTGGATGCCGGGGGCAGCAGCGATGCGGATGGCGACGCGTTGATGTATCTCTGGGATTTTGGCGACGGCTCCCAACCTGTGATTGGCAAAACGGTGAGCCACGTCTTTCCCAAAGCGGGCAGCTATCCAGTTACACTGCGCGTGGATGATGGTACGGGTTTAACCAACGCGCGGGATGTGGACGCCACCACGGTAATCATCAACGCCGCGCCGGTGGCGGATGCCGGAGGCAACAAAGATGTATGCTCTGGCCAGTCCATTATCTTTGATGCCTCGGCCAGCGCAGATGAGGATGGCGACCTGTTAAAGTATCTGTGGGACTTTGGCGATGGTACGTTGTCTGAGGTCATCAATCCGACCAAAACTTATGAAATGCCAGGTACTTACCCGGTCACTCTTCAAGTGGAAGATGAGAGCGGCAGCACGCGTGGGTCTGATCTGGACCGGATCGCGGTGATTGTGCGCGAGGGACCGATTGCCAATGCCGGGCCGGACATGACGGTCTGCGTCAATCAAGAGGTGCGCATGGATGGCAGTGGCTCCACCGATGCGGATGGATCTGTGAACGGGTTTGAGTGGACCTTTGGTGATGGCAGCCGGGCCAGCGGGGCGACACCGATCAAGAGCTTTGAGCGAGCGGGCGATTATGCGGTCACGCTCACCATCACCGGAGACGCGGTTGGCGAATGCAGCCCGCTGGATACCGACACAGTCAATGTAAAAGTCTTGCCTGCGCGCAGTCAGCGCATTGACGCGGTGGAGCGCGCGCCGGTGAGCAGCGCTGTGGCCTTTGCGGCCGTATTGGGAGACGAAGCAGGTACGGGTGAGCCGGTGCGGTATGACTGGATCTTCTCGGATGGCGGCACAGCCGAAGGGGCGGAGGTGACCTATGCCTTTGCCGAGCCGGGGGCCTATTTGGCGACGCTGACCACAACACTGGAAGGTGGCACGCAGGATTGCGGGCAATTGGTGACCCGCCACAAGATCCTCATCAACGCCGCGCCAACGCCTGACGTGGATGCACCTGCACAGGTGGCAGCAGGCGTTCTGGCGCGGTTTGATGCCACCGGCGCGGTGGACAGCGACGGGGTGATCACCCGCTACCTCTGGGATTTTGGCTATGGTCAAACGGCGGAAGGCGTGTCGGTGGTGCATCGCTATGAGACGCCGGGCGTCTATGCCTTGTCGCTGGAGGTCATCGATGATGCGGGTGTGGCCAACAGCAGCGCCACATGGACCCGTGAGATGCAGGTGAACCCGGCGCCGTTGACTGGCGTGGATGTGGCCGGGGCCCTATGCGCGGGAGACGACAAAGCCTGGGAACTGTCGGTGGGTCCGGGGGTGGCGGTGGCCTGGGACTTTGGCGACGGGGGCACGGGCAAAGGCGCGGCGGTGACCCATCGCTACGCCACACCGGGGCTGTATCCGGTCACGGTGTCCACCGATGATGGCAAAGGCTTGGCGAACTCCAGCCAGTTGGAGCAGGTCTATGCACGGGTGAATGCGCCGCCATCGGCCGACGCGGGACCGGACAGGGTGGTATGTCCGGGCGAAGAGGTGGCGTTTCGCGCGGGAGCCTATGATCGGGATGGCAAGATCACTGATCTGTTGTGGCGGTTCTCCGACGGCGTAGAATTGTCCGGAGCAGATGTCAGTCGGCGGTTTGATACCGCGGGGCCTGTAACCGCAACCTTGATTGTGACGGATGACAGCGGTGCCAGCTGCGCGGTTGGGCAAGACACGGCGCAGATCTTGGTGAATGCCGCGCCGGTGATCAGCGCGGGGCAAGACCGCGAAACCCCGGTGGGGGCGGCGCATGATGTGCTGCGCTTTGATGTGAGTGATGTCAGCGACCCGGATGGGCACGGTGTTGAGGTCAGCTGGCAATTTGGCGACGGGGCAGGCGGCTATGGCGCCGTGACCCGCCATGCTTACGGCGCACCGGGCACGTACACGGCTACGGTGACCGCGCGTGACAGCACCGGGTTGGCCTGTGGCGTGTCCACCGACAGCGTGCAGATATTGGCCGTGGCCCGGGGTGAGGGCAATTGATGCGGTTTCCGCTGCCGCTCAAGTTCTTTCTGTTCGCTGCGTTGATCGCCGTGGTGCCCTTGGCGCTGGTGGGCAACAACTTGGTGCAGATTGCCCGCGAGGAACTCAAAAGCGCGGTGAATGAGGATCTCACCGGTGTTGCGGGCCAGTTGCGCAGCGAGTTTGACAGCCTATATCAGGGCCGTTGGTTGGCACCGTTGATGGTGATCCGCTCTGGTGTGGACAACCCGGAACTGGATGTGGCCCTAAAGGTGGCGCTGTTGACCGAAGGTATGGCGCAGTTGCCGGATGTGGTGTCCTTGCAGCTGAGCGTGGAAGGCTCCGACATTCCGGTGCTCGTCAGCAATGAGGATTTTGCTGCGCAGCTGACCGAACTTGGCCTTGATACGGTGAAAACCCTCTCGATCAGCAATGAGGTGCTGGCGAATATCGAAGGCACGGGCCAGTTTGGACGCCCGCTGCTCAGTCAGCTGCCAGACACCGGGGACTGGCTGGCGACTTTGGCTTTGCCGATGGAAAGCACGATTGCCGGGCGTAAGCTCACGTTGGGCGCGCGGATCAACCTGAGCACCTTGCAGCGCAGCGTGCTGCGCCATCCGTTTGCTGCACGGGGAGAAATCACCATTGTGGACCATGCCGGGCGCGCGGTTTTGGTGGAAACCCCAGAGGTTTTGGCAAGTCGTGCAATAGTATCCTCGGCCATGCCGCTGATCGTTGCGGGGGCGCGGGCTGATGCGCTGGAGGCGTATGCGCGGCCGGATGGCACGGCGATGCTGGGGGCCTATGCCTTTCCGGATTGGTTTCCTTTCGCAGTGATTGCCGAGCTGAGCGAAGAGACGGCCTATGCCGTGGTCACACAAATGATGCGGCGCATTTTGATTGTCGGCAGTCTGGGCTTTGCTGCGGCCTCCATCGGGGCGCTGATTTTCTCGCGCCGGCTGACACGTCCGATCTTGAAAATTGGCCGGGTGGCGGACGCCGTGGGCGAGGGCGATTTCTCGCAACGGGTGCAGGGCGTGCGCTCGCGCGACGAAATTGGCGATCTGGCAGGGCGGATCAACGTCATGGCGGGGCAATTGGGCGAACGGCTGGAGCTGATGAAATTTGTCAGCCACGAGACGGTGACGGCCATACAAAACCGGGATGGCGACCGGATGCGACGGGGGGGGAGAGCGGCGGGACGTCACCATGCTGTTCTCGGATATTCGCGGTTACACGGCCTTTTCGGAAACCGTGTCGCCTGAGGAGGTGATTGAGGTGCTCAACCGCTATTTTGAAATCCAGTCAGAGATTGTCGAGCGCCATGGTGGCGATATCGACAAATTTGTCGGCGACGAGTTGATGGCGATGTTTGTGGGCGAGGACAAAGAGGATCGCGCGGTGCGCTGCGGCGTGGAGATCAAAGAGGCGCTGGCGGCGTCTTTTGGGACCCAAAGCGCACGCGAACTGGCCGTGGGCGTGGGCATCGCCTCGGGCGACGTGGTGCTTGGGGCCATGGGCGCGCGCGACCGGATGGACTATACGGTGTTGGGCTCAACGGTGAACCTGGCGGCGCGGCTCTGCGCCAAAGCGGGCCCGTGGCAGGTGCTGGTGGATCGAGACACCAGTGATCTGGTCGATGAAGGCATAACCCTGCATGAGCTGGCGGCCGTGCGCCTCAAGGGCTACACCGATCCAATCCCGGTATTTGCCGCGCAAGCCGAGACCAAACAGTTGGAATACCTGCCCTGATCTTCTCATTGCCCAAATATCCTGGGGGAGGCGCAGCCTGCTGCGCCGGGGGCAACGCCCCTTTACTCGCTGACCGACGCGCCAAATGCGCCTGGAGACAGCACCACCTCCTGACGCAACGCGCCTGTGATGCGGTCATGGATCAGGATGCGGTTGTCCTCGGTCACAATCGCCACCCAACCGTCGCCCATGGTGACCGCTTGCGCCGCAACGCCCTCTTCCAGCGCCAGGTTTTCCGGCAAGATCGGGCCATCGTCACGGAAGCGCATGACAAGCAGGACAACCAAGGCTAAAAGCCCGACAACCATCACCACCGTCATGCCCGTCACCAACAGGCGCAGGAAGCGCAGGTTGGCGGGTTCAATTGGTTCCGGAGTAGAGTCCATGGCTGAGGCCCTTGTAGAATTTGTGATTGCGGACAACCCGCCCAAACGTCTTGATAAGGCGCTTTCGCGTGATGTGCCAGTGGAAGCCAGTCTAAGCCGCACCCGTTTGGCGAAGCTGATTGCCGAAGGCAGCGTGACGCTCAACGGCGCGGTTGTGACCGATCCCAAGCTCAAAGTTGTTGGCGGTGAAACGGTGTTGATCACCGTGCCGGTGGCCGAGGAGAGCCATATCGGGCCGGAAGACATCCCGCTGGAGGTAATCTGGGAAGATGACGATCTGATTGTGATCAACAAACCGGCGGGCATGGTGGTGCATCCGGCGCCGGGCACACCCAATGGCACGCTGGTGAATGCGCTGCTGCATCATTGCGGCGATACGCTGTCCGGGGTGGGCGGCATGAAACGGCCAGGCATTGTGCATCGGATCGACAAAGAAACCAGCGGCTTGCTGGTGGTGGCGAAGACCGACGCGGCTCATCAGGGGCTGGCAGCGCAGTTTGAGGCTCACACCGTCGAGCGCTACTACCGCGCGGTGTGTTACGGCGTGCCGGATGCCAATGACCCGCGTTTGCGTGGCGTGCGCGGGGTGAACTTTGAGCCTGGCAATATCATGAAAGTCACCACCCATCTCGCGCGACACAAGACCGACCGGCAGCGTCAGGCGGTGCTGTTTGAAGGCGGGCGTCATGCAGTGACCCGGGTGCGGATCGTGGAGCCGTTTGGCAATCCGGCGGTGGCCTGTCTGGTGGAATGCTGGCTGGAAACCGGGCGCACACACCAAATTCGCGTGCATATGGCCCATGCGGGCCACGGGCTGATTGGTGATCCGGTTTATGGCGGGCGGCGCAAGCTGGGCGAAAAGGCGATTGGCGTGACAGGCGCGGCGGCTGCCAAAGCCTTTGCGCGGCAGGCCTTGCATGCGGCTGTGTTGGGTTTTGAGCACCCGGTGACAGGCGAAGACTTGCGGTTTGAGGCGCCTTTGCCGGCAGACATGGCACAGCTGATCGCGGACCTTAGCGGGCAGTGATCGGCGCTTTCCTGCCTGTAACAATCTGCACGTGGCTGTGAGAAACCCTGTCAGCCATGGAAAGCCATCAGCGAAAAACTTACTGTGAGAGTCAGAAATTTGCGCGCCGAGGTTGAAACCGTCCGTTAGCGCCCTACATGGATGTTAAAGATTTAAACATACGCGCAACGAAGCAGCGTAAGACAGACAAGGGAGGCATTCGCCATGAGCAACTACAAAAATCTGCCGGCACCCACACCAGAAGGTGGCCTCAACCGGTATCTTCAGGAAATTCGCAAGTTCCCGCTTCTGGAGCCAGAAGAAGAGTACATGCTGGCCAAACGCTGGGTCGAAGAGCAAGACGCTGATTCCGCGCATAAAATGGTGACGTCGCACCTGCGCCTCGCAGCCAAGATTGCCATGGGTTACCGCGGCTATGGCCTGCCACAGGCGGAGGTGATTTCCGAGGCCAACGTCGGTCTGATGCAGGCGGTGAAGAAGTTTGACCCAGAAAAGGGCTTCCGTTTGGCGACCTATGCCATGTGGTGGATCCGCGCGAGCATTCAGGAATATGTGCTGCGCAGCTGGTCCATGGTGAAGCTTGGCACCACGTCGGCGCAAAAGAAGCTGTTCTTCAACCTGCGTAAGGCGAAAGCCCGGATTGGTGCGTTGGAAGATGGCGACCTGCGTCCGGAGAATGTGCAACGGATTGCGACCGACCTTGGCGTGACCGAGGACGAGGTGATCTCTATGAACCGGCGCCTGTCCGGTGGGGACGCTTCGCTGAACGCGCAGGTCGGCACCGAAGGCGAAGGCACCATGGAGTGGCAGGACTGGCTGGAGGATGAAACCGCCAACCAGGCTGCGGACTATGAGGCAAAAGACGAGCTGGACGCCCGCCGCGAGCTTCTAGTGGAGGCCATGGACGTGCTGAACGATCGCGAGAAGGACATTCTGACTCAGCGCCGTTTGGCGGAGAAGGCGGTCACCTTGGAAGACCTGAGCGGTCAGTATGATGTGAGCCGCGAGCGGATCCGCCAGATTGAGGTGCGGGCCTTTGAAAAACTGCAGAAACGGATGCGCGAACTGGCGGGATCTCGTGGGATGCTGGCGGCGCATTAAGCGCCTCGAAGATGAAAAATCGAAACCGGCCCCGCAATGGGCCGGTTTTTTGTTGTTCGCTGGAGCGGAGTGGCTAGGGTGGGCGCACCAAATGGGAGCGCTATCATGACCACCTCACCTGTCCGTTGGGGCATCCTCGGAGCCGCCAATTTTGCCAAGACCACCATGGGCCCCGCGATCCATGCCGCCAAGGGGGCACAGCTTGCCGCTGTGGCGTCTTCCAGTGCAGACAAAGTGGCGGGGTTTGCGGCTTTTGCGCCCGGGGTGCGGCATCATCAGAGCTATGAGGACATGCTGGCAGATCCGGAGATTGATGCGATCTATGTCCCGCTGCCGAACCACCTACACGTAGAGTGGGGGATCAAGGCGCTGGAGGCGGGCAAGCCTGTGTTGATCGAAAAGCCAGTGGGCATGGATGTGGCGGAGATCGACAAATTGATCGGGGCGCGGGATGCGGCCGGGTTGTTGGCCGCGGAGGCTTATATGATTGTGCATCATCCGCAGTGGCAACGAGCGAAGTCACTGTTGGCCGAGGGCGCGATAGGCAAATTGGTGCATGTGAATGCGGCGTTTTCGTTTTTCAACGATGACACCGGTAACATTCGCAATCAGGCGGCGGCTGGCGGCGGCGGGCTGCGCGACATTGGGGTTTACGTGATGGGCGGCGTGCGGTTTGCCACCGGGCAGGAGCCGGTGCAGCTTGATTACGCGCGGCTGCAGTGGGAGCACGGTGTCGACACCTTTGCCGACATGGGCTTCACCTTTGACGGCTTCACCTATCAGGCCTACACCTCGATCCGTTCAGCGCCGCGCCAAGAGGTGCATTTCCATGGCGAGAAAGGGCTGATGACGCTTACCTGTCCGTTCAACGCGGGCAAGTTTGATCAGGCGGAGTTACACATGTCGATGCCGGATCAGACCAAGCGGATCGAGCGCTTTCCGGTGGTGAACCAATATGTGCAGCAGGTGGAGGCCTTTGGCCGCGCCATTCGGGAGGGCGAGACCTATGCCTGGCCGCTGGAGCAGGCGCGAGGCACGCAAGCGATGATGGATCAGGTGCTGGCGCAGGGCTGACGCTGCGCTGTCAGGCACCTGTCAGACAAAAGAAAACCCCTCGCAAGCCGGCGCTTGCGAGGGGTTCTGTTTGCATTGAAGACCGGATTATTCGGCGGCGTTGCTCTCTTCCGCAGGCGCGGCCTCCGCAGGGGCCTCGGCCTTTTTGGAGGAGCGGCGCGGTTTCTTCTCGGATTTCTCTGCGGGTGCGTCGGCCTTGTCTTCGGCTTTCTTACGCGGTGCCCTTTTGCGGGGTGCTTTCTTTGGCGCAGGCGCTTCGGCCTCTGGTGTCTCCACCAGATTGCTTTCTGCCACATCCACGATCAGGTCGGGTTGATCCGCTTCGGATGGGTCCACTACGGGCTGCGCGTCGGCTTCGACAGGGGCAGGTGCCTTATCGCGGTTGCCGCCGCCGTTGCCTTCGCGTTCCTGACGTTCCATGCGCTCGCGGCGTTCGCGGTCACGCTCGGCCTGACGCTCACGGTTCTGGCGGTCTTGTTCTTCGCGGCGCGCTTCTTGCTCGCGCTGCGCTTCGTTCAACATGCGCTGGTAATGCTCGGCGTGCTGCTGGAAGTTTTCCGTGGCAACGCGGTCATTGCCCAACTGGCTGTCGCGGGCGAGCTGGTTGTATTTGTCGATCACCTGCTGAGGGGTGCCGCGCACCTTGCCCTCTGGGCCGGAGCTATCAAACACGCGGTTGACGATATTGCCGGAGGGACGGTTGCGGTTAGATTTATTCCGCGAACGTGACTTCGAAGATCTCATTGTTTTTGTAATCCAGCCTTGGTCTATGGCAATCGCTCATCCCGTTTCACGCCTCGTGCGCTCTGTCTTCCGGGGGCGACAATTTATGGCTTGATGTCCAATCGGGACCGCCCGCGAAAGGGGCATCCACCAAAAGGACACGAACTTGATATTGCGCCTTGGGTGTTCGCACAAGTGCTTTTATCGCGCCAAAGCTTGCAAAAAGGAAAATTTGCGTGGGTTTTAGGCCTTTTGCCCGATTACCACGCGATCCCGCCCGTCCAGATCGGGCTTGATGGCGACGTTTGTCAGGCCCGCATCCTCAAAGAGCGCAGCCACTTCTGGGCCCTGTTGCCAGCCAATTTCAACCATGATCCAGCCGTCGGCATTGAGGTGCTCTGGCGCGCCAGCGACGATCTTGCGATAGGCGGTAAGGCCGTCGGCTTCGTCGGTGAGGGCCATGCGCGGCTCGTAGGAAAGCTCTGGGGCGAGGGACGGCATCTCGTCGAGCGCGATGTAAGGCGGGTTGGAGACGATCAGGTCGAAGGTGCCACCGACGGCGGCGTACCAGTCGGATACTTCGATGTTCAGGCGGGAAAGAACACCATGTGTCTCGGCGTTTGCCGTCGCAACTTCAAGCGCACCGGGTGACAAGTCCGTTGCGATGCCTGTCGCGGTTGGGCGTTCGTCCAGAAGCGTGACGGCTATAGCACCTGATCCAGTGCCTAGGTCCAAGACTTCAGAAAACGGTTTGGATAGCGCCTCTGCGATCAGGGTTTCGGTTTCCGGGCGTGGGTCGAGCACCTTGTTGTTCACATGAAACCATCTGCCGTAAAAACTGCGGCCGCCAAGGATGTGAGACATTGGTTCTCGGTCAACGCGGCGGCGAATAAGTATCCAGAAGTCTTCATACCGCTCGAGGTTCAACTCGTCATGGAGGTGCAAAGTCATACGGCTGGGTTCAATGCCCAGTGTCAGAGCCATCAGCTTGCGCGCGTCAGTTGTGGCAGAGTCCCCAACTGAGTTTTTTAGCGTTCGGACAGCTTGTGCGAGTTCGTAGGAGACTGAGAAAACAACGTCTTCATTCACCCGTTCATCTCCGCTAGGGCTGTGGCCTGTGCGTCAGCCGTCAGCGCATCGATGGTTTCGTCCAAATCGCCTGCCATCACCTGATCCAGCTTATAAAGCGTGAGGTTGATGCGGTGGTCGGTCATGCGGCCTTGCGGGAAGTTGTAGGTGCGGATGCGCTCAGAGCGGTCGCCAGAGCCAACCTGACCGGCGCGCTCGGCGGCGCGTTCATCGGTCAGGCGTTGGCGCTCCAGATCGAACAGGCGGGTTTTCAAGACCTGCATGGCGATCTCGCGGTTGCGGTGTTGCGACTTCTCTGAGCTGGTCACGATGATGCCGGTGGGCAAGTGGGTGATGCGCACAGCGGAGTCGGTGGTGTTCACGTGCTGACCGCCGGAGCCAGAGGCGCGCATGGTGTCGATGCGGATGTCGTTTGCGTCGATCTGGATGTCCACGTCTTCGGCCTCGGGCAGCACCGCGACGGTGGCAGCAGAGGTGTGAATGCGTCCGCCGCTTTCGGTGGTGGGCACACGCTGCACGCGGTGCACGCCGGATTCATATTTCATGCGGGCAAAGACGTTTTCGCCTTTGATATGGGCCACCACCTCTTTGATACCGCCCAGTTCAGTGGCGTTCTCTTCGAGGATTTCCAGCTTCCAGCCGCGAGTTTCGGCGTAGCGCTGGTACATGCGCAGCAGGTCTCCGGCAAACAAGGCCGCTTCGTCGCCGCCGGTGCCCGGGCGGATTTCCAGAATGGCCGGGCGGGCGTCTGCGGCGTCCTTGGGCAGGAGCGCAAGTTGCAAAGCGTGCTCGGCTTCGGGCAGGGCCATGCGCAACTCTGGCAGTTCTTCTTCGGCCAGATCTTTCATGTCCGGATCAGAGAGCATCTCTTCGGCTTCTTCGATGTCGTTGAGAAGCTTTTGGTAGGCCTGCACCTGCTCGACCACGGGTTTGAGGTCCGAGTACTCTTTGGCGAGCGCAGCAATATCGCCGCTGCCCTCGGCCATCTGGGCCTCAAGGAACTCAAAACGTTGGGTGATCTGATGCAGTCGTTCTATCGGTACCATGCCGCTAAGTGGGACAATACGCGGGTTTGGTCAAGGGCAGGGTTTGCGCTATACTAAGCGTATGAAACAGCTGACCCTGATATTTGCCCTTTTGGCGAGCACCGCCACAGCGGATGGCATGATCAACGGCGTGCCGGTGGATTGCTACTGTACCGACAAACAAGGCCAGCGCATCGAGATTGGCGAGACCATCTGTTTGCAGGTGGATGGGCGCATGTTTATGGCGCAGTGCCAGATGTCGCTGAACGTGCCGATGTGGCGGGAGATTTCGCCTGGGTGCCTGAGCTCCAGTCTAAACGCGCCGTTACAGAGCGTCGACCCAAGCCTCGACGCGGTTGGCGTTCACGCCAAAATCCTTGCGTCCAAATCGTGAGCGGCCGTAAATCTTGAGCATGTCACCGTCCTGATAGGCGGTGGTGTAGTCCGGGTAGGCCAGGAGTTTTGAACGCGTCACATAGGTGACCATGCCCTCGTCGACAGAGCCCGCAAGCACGGTGGTGCGCGGCGTGCCGACCGCCACTTGATGAAAGCGGGCCAAACCGTCGCGGCCGGACATTACCAGTCGGCGAACGGAGTTCTCATTGTCGCTGTTATGGGCGACCTGCGGTTCCTTGTGCCACTTGGCAGGGTCGCTTGGCGCAACGCGCACGTAGACGGCAAAGCCAATGGCCAGCACAACGATCAACCAGAGAAATGTCATTTTCCGCACCCCACACTCACAGACTTAAGCGCTGCGCCCCCGTTTTAGAGATCATACGCATTGACGCGCCGGGTAGATCACCCGACGCCTGCAACCTAAGGGGCGGTTGTGTTGGTTTCCAGAGGGGTGCGAACTAACGCCGCGTCCAACCCCAGAGGCAGATCAATTCCAGGGCAATATGCGCTCCGGCTACGGCGGTGGCGCCGGTGGTGTCAAATGGGGGGGAGACCTCGACCACGTCACCTCCGACCAGATTGATGCCGGCAATATCGCGCAGGATGATGCTGGCCTGACCACTGGTCAAACCGCCCCAGACCGGCGTGCCGGTACCCGGTGCAAAGGCCGGGTCCAACCCGTCGATGTCAAAGGTCAGATAGGTAGGGTGGTCGCCCAGAATCTCGCGGATTTTTTGCGCCACGGCCACCGGGCCAGTCTCATGCACCTCGCGCGCGTCAATGATGTTGAAACCCAATGTGTCCGGGTTTTCGGTGCGGATGCCAACTTGCACGGAGCGTTTGGGATCAATCAGACCGTCTTTGACGGCTTTGTAAAACATGGTGCCGTGATCAATGCGGTTGGGCCCGTCATCGGTCCAGGTGTCAGTGTGGGCGTCAAACTGCAATAGACTCAGCGGGCCGAACTTCTCTGCATAGGCTTTGAGGATGGGGTAGGTGATGTAGTGATCTCCGCCCAAAGCAATGCTGGCCGCGCCACCGGCGAGAATGCCGCGAATGTGGTTGGTCAGCGCCTCGGGGAAGTCGGCCACGCGGGCGTAGTCAAAGGCCACATCGCCATAGTCCACGATGTTGAGCGCGCTCATCGGGTCGTAGCCCCAGCCATAGGGCGGATCAAACGCCTGAATGGCGCTGGCCTCGCGGATGGCGCGCGGGCCAAGGCGGGTGCCGGGGCGGTTTGTGACGGCCTGATCAAAGGGGATGCCGGTGACGGCAATGTCGACGCCGGTGAGGTCTTTGGAATAACGGCGGCGCAAGAAAGACGTGGCCCCGCCAAAGGTGTTTTCAAAGCTCAAGCCGCGCGGGTCGTCGCGGGTGAAGGCCATATCAACTTGGGTTTTGGCATCTTCCAGTGCCATAGGCGTGTTCCTTCCTGCAGAATTTGATCAAATTTCGCAAATTCACCGGAAAGGTCAAGCCTGAAGAGGCTCTGTGGGCGATCTTGTGACAAGACCGCCCGCAAATCGCTTACAGCGGCTGCGCTGTTTCCACCAAGCGGGCAAAGAAAGACGCGCCGATTGGGGAGATGTCGTCATTAAAGTCAAATGCCGGGTGGTGCAGACCAGCCCCTTCGCCTGCGCCCAGGAAGAGGTAGGCACCGGGGCGGGAGTCGAGCATGTATGCAAAATCTTCTGCGCCCATTTCCATACCCTGATCCGCGTTCACCGCTACATCGCCCGCGATGCCCCGTGCCACGTCAGCTGCAAAAGCGGTTTGCGCCTCGTGGTTCACAGTAGCGGGGTAGCCGATGTCGATGTCCAGCACGGCCTCGAGCCCATAGGCCGCGGCGGTGCCTTTGGTGATTTCGTCCAGACGGCGGTGGATCATGGCCTGCACCTCTTTGTCAAAGGTGCGGATGGTGCCGTTGATGAAGCCGCCATCGGGGATCACGTTGTCGGCGGATCCGGCGTGGATTTGAGTGACAGAGACCACACATTCGTTGCGGGTATCGTGGTTGCGGCTGACAATGGTTTGGATGGCGTTGACCATGGCCACTGCGGCCACCACAGGGTCGATGGTGTCTTGCGGGTAGGCGCCGTGGCCACCTTTGCCTTGCAGCTTGATGGTAAAGCTGTCCACGGCGGCCATGATCGGGCCGGGCGTGGTGTGAAATTCACCAAGCGGCAGGCCGGGCACGTTGTGAATGGCGTAGATGTCTTTCACGTCAAAGCGCTCCATCGCGCCTTCTTCCACCATCACACCGGCGCCGCCGCCATCTTCTTCCGCAGGTTGGAAGAACAGCGCCACACGACCGGAGAATTTGCGGGTTTCCGCGAGATATTTGGCCGCGCCAAGCAGCATGGTGGTGTGCCCGTCATGCCCGCAGGCGTGCATTTTGCCGTCCACAGTGCTGGCGTGGTCTAGACCGGTGATCTCATCCATCGGCAGCGCGTCCATGTCGGCGCGCAGGCCCATGGTCGGGCCATCGCCCTGACCGTTGATGATCGCCACCACGCCAGAAGTCGCAATGCCCTCGTGGATTTCGTCGACGCCGAACTCTTTCAGACGCTCCACCACAAAGGCCGCAGTCTCGTGGCAATCAAACGCCAGCTCGGGGTGGGCGTGCAGGTGGCGACGCCAGCCCTTCATTTCGTCGGAAAAATCGGCAATACGGTTTACAACAGGCATGGGTGGACACCTTCTCTGAATGGTCGTTCAGTTAACATCAAAAGCAAATTCCGGAGCGCGACGCAATGACCGAAGATCCCCTTATCCTCAATCCCAACGGCGGATTGCCGCGACTTCTGGAGATCATGCGACGTTTGCGTGATCCGGAGACCGGCTGCCCTTGGGATATTGAGCAGGATTTCGCGACCATCGCACCATACACCATCGAGGAAGCCTATGAGGTGGCGGATGCGATTGAGCGCGAGGCCTGGGACGAGTTGAAGGGAGAGCTGGGCGATCTGCTGTTCCAGTCGGTGTTTCATGCGCAGATGGCCACAGAGCGGGGCTTGTTCACCTTTGACGAGGTGGCGGACACGATGTCGAACAAGATGGTGGCGCGGCATCCGCATGTGTTTGGCGACGAGAGCCGAGACAAGTCTCCTGAACAACAGACCCGCGATTGGGAAACCGTGAAGGCGGCGGAACGGGCAGGGAAAGCGCAACAAGGCACGCTGGACGGTGTGGCGCTGGGGTTGCCAGCATTGCTGCGCGCGGTGAAATTACAGAACCGTGCGGCGCGGGTTGGGTTTGACTGGCCGGACATCTCGCAAGTGGTCGACAAAATCGTTGAGGAAGCCGGAGAACTGGCCGAGGCACGGGACACGCTGTCGCAGGCGGAGATCGAAGAAGAGTTTGGTGACATGCTGTTTGTGATCGCCAATCTGGCGCGGCATTTGAAAATCGAACCAGAGGCCGCATTGAGGGCCACAAATGCCAAGTTTGTCAGGCGGTTTGAGGGGGTTGAGGCCAAGCTCAAAGCCCGCGGGAAGACGCCGCAGGAGAGCGACCTTGCCGAGATGGATGCGCTTTGGGACGAGGTCAAGGCGGAAGAAAAGGCCGCTCGCGCAGGATCGTGATCTTGGTCGCATTGACCTGACTAAAAAACTCGGGCAAGGCTTGGTCATCGTAACTTTCACGTGGGTGATGACATGACAAAAGTGTTTACAACGTCGATCTTTCTGGCGGCCACCGCAGCGCCGGTTCTGGCAGATGAGGTCAACGTTTATTCCTACCGCCAGCCAGAGTTGATCAAGCCTTTAACCGATGCCTTTACCGAAGAGACCGGTATCAAGGTGAATGTGGCCTACCTGAAAAAGGGTATGGTTGAACGCCTGTTGGCTGAGGGGGAACGCTCTCCTGCGGACCTTGTGCTGACCGTAGACATTTCCCGTCTGAACGCGGTGGTGGAGGCGGGTGTGACCCAGCCGGTCACCAGCGATGTGATCACCGCGAATGTGCCAGAAGCCTACCGTGACCCAGAAGGCCACTGGTTTGGTCTGACCACCCGGGCGCGCATCATCTACGCCTCCAAAGACCGTGTTGCCGAAGGTGAAGTCACCACCTACGAAAATCTGGCAGACCCGAAGTGGAAAGGGCGCATTTGCACCCGCTCCGGCACCCATGCCTATAACGTGGCGCTGACCTCCGCGATTTTGGAGCACCACGGTGCAGAAGAGACCAAAGCCTGGCTGGAAGGCGTGAAATCCAACCTTGCACGCAAGCCACAGGGCAACGACCGGGCGCAGGTGAAGGCGATCTGGGCAGGCGAATGTGATCTGGCCGTGGGCAACACCTACTATATGGGCAAGATGCTCAAAGACAAAGAGCAGCAGGCCTGGGCCGACAGCGTGAACATCGTGTTCCCAACATTTGAGGATGCGGGCACCCACGTAAACATCTCCGGCATCGCGCTCACCAAAGCGGCGCCCAACAAAGAGAACGCCATCAAGATGATGGAATTCCTGACGTCTTCCAAGGCCCAGGAAGTCTACGCGACCGCCAACTTTGAGTACCCTATTGCGCCGGGCACCGAAGCGGACGCATTGGTTCAAAGCTGGGGTGACTTCACGCCGGACGACGTGAACCTGATGACGCTAGCCGGCCATCGCGGTGAAGCGCTCAAGCTGATCGAACAGGTTGATTTCGACGGCTAAGCTGGCTGATGAACGAGACGAAGAGGGCGGCCTTTGGGCCGCCTTTATTGTTGCGTAGCCTACGTCGCCAAAAGTCGGCACGGGCATGGTAGCCAGTCAAGGCTCTAGGTGGCTCTGCGCATAAACCAAAATCCCAATATACAGGCGAGCAGACCCGGAATAGCGGCCGACAGACTGGTGTGCCAAGGGACAAATGTTGAGGCGGAGCCTAGATCGGAAAAGGACAGGCCTGACATGTTCCACCCCCTGTAGGTTCGCAAAGACTCAATAAGTGCAGCCAAAGCAGCGTACCCCAGCCCCAATCGGATCACCCAGGTTCCCAATCCCTTTACGGAGTTTAGTTTGTCGGCCTCATCCAATCCGCCCATTTCTTCCGATGTGCGACGCGCTTTGGAAAGCTTGGCCGCGTTGCCGCAGATCACGCCAAGCAGGAGTAAAACGATGGCAGAAATGACCCATTTCTGAACTGGGCCTGCCAGCAGAATGAACACAGCCAGCGGAGCCATGACATCGGTACCGTGAAGGCTGAGGGCCTGCCCAGCAAAGATTGTCGCCGAAACAACAGCGCAAAAGGCGCAGAGGTAGAGAAAATAACTGAGTGTTTTCATTTTTTGAAAATCCGGAAATCGACGGTGTGTGGGGAGATGCGTTTACTTCTTACGCTTGAGGCTCTTGCCAAATGAGCGCCCGTGAAAGTTGTTAACGATCATCTCCAACACTGGCAAAAGAACGAATGCACTCACTGTGCCAAAGATCAACGCCAGGGCTTTCCTTACGGCGTCGAGCGCCTTGGTGTCATCGGACCGACGGGAAAGCCAAAAATACATTGTCAAGCATGAGCATAGCAAAAAAAGAACGACGAATAGCATGGGGCCTCACTGGTTAACTAAAACGCGTATTGCGATCAACCTTAGCGGGCGTTTGTGGCGATTTTTGGGCGATGTCTGTGACAACTGCTGTGTGTTGCGTGGGAGGCAGGTGAAGGGGGGGCAGAACGGAGAGCGCGCGAGAAAGGTCGAAACGCCATGGGGGCGTTTCGGCGACTGGGAGTCCTGACCTGGGGCGTCCTCTACTCCAACCGCGCCCGCAAAACCCGCAGCATGTTCTCCCCCATGACCTTGCGGATTTGTGCCTCGCTCAATCCCGCGTCCATCAGCGCTTGGGTCAACGCCACCAACTCGGAGGTGTCAAACGCCGTGCCCACGGAGCCGTCAAAATCCGAGCCCAGAGACACGTGGTTTTCCCCTAGCAGGTCCACCGCCGCTTTCACGGTTTTGGCCACGCCCGCCGGGCTGTCGTCACAGGTCACGTCGGCCCAATAGCCGATGCCCACCACGCCGCCGCCCTGATCCATGCCGTTTTGCACAATGGCTTGCATCAACGCGTCCTCGTAGTTCCGCTTCACTGGGCAGTTGCCGTAGATGCCGGTGTGGCTGACGATCATCGGCATGTCGGTCATCTCGATCACCTCACGCGCCACCTGCGGGCTGGAGTGGGCCACGTCGATCACCAGATTGCGCGCCTCCATAGCTTTCACCACCTCGCGGCCAAACTCGGTTAGGCCTTTGTTGCCAATGCCATGCAGCGAGCCGCCAAGGGCGTTGTCAAAGAAATGCTGCAAGCCAATCACGCGGTAGCCGACGTCTTGCAGCTTTTGCAGGTTGTCGAGGTTGCCTTCCAGCGGGTGGGCGCCCTCGATACCCAACATGCCGGCGACCACGGTTTTGCCAGCGGCGCGGTCGGCCAGTACCGCGTCCAGCTCGGCTTTGGTGCGTACGATGCGCAGTTCACCGTCAGAGCGGGCCTCTGCGTCATGCAGACGCTCGGCCTGATACACTGCGCGTTCAAAGATGCTGTCCCAGGTGCGGGGCGGCCACATTTGGCCCACGGCCAGCAAGGTGATATTGTCGCGCGCATCGGCGGAGTTGCTGTCGTAGTTTTGGCCTGCAGGAGATTTGGTCACGGCGGTGAAGACCTGCACGGCGACGTTGCCTTCGATCAGGCGGGGCAGGTCAACGTGGCCGCGATTGGCGAGTTCCAATGGGTCGCGTTTCCACAGCAAGGTGTCAGCGTGCCAGTCGCCCACGGTGAGGCTGGCGTGCAGGTTTTTGGCGGCGTCGCTGACCGCGTAAGGCGCGTGGTCTTTCACTGTGTTGCGCGATTTCTCCACATGGCCCGGCGCAACGATCAGAAAGGCCGCCACCGCCACCACAACAACCAACAACAGGCGTCCCAGCCATTTCCCCAAGGTGCGCATGTTCTCTCCCCCAATGCGTGTGTTTCACCGCAGCCTAGGAGCCGTGGCGTGTTTGTCAAAGGCTGACGTTGGGGGACGTGCGCTTGGTTACATGCGCACGCAGTTGATTGGCGCTGTGTCGGCGGACAGGATCATGTAGTTGTCGGAGGTGAACGTCACTTTGGCGCTGGCATCGCTGCCTTCCAACAGAGCCTGGCGCAGGCTTTCGGCATGTTCGCTGCGACGCACATCTTGACCGTCGATGGTGAGCTTGCTGACGTAGGCAGAAACGGGCGTATCGCTGAGCGTGCTATTGACCAGTTGATAGTCAGACCGATAGCGCGCCTGAGCGCTGACCTCCTGATCCAATCCAAGGAAGTCGATGTTCACCAAGGCATCCAGACGGCCACTGTCCGTGAAAGTCACGTTGGATACAGCATCGTTGTCTGTGGTGGAGCGCACGCAGGTCCAGGTCCCGACTATTGATTGTGCCGAGGCCAGAGGCGCGGTGCAGAGGGCAAGGGCTGCGGCGGTAAACAGGGCTTTCATATCGGGTCTCCCTTGGGACAACAGGCGCACAAAACACGCAGAGACTGGTCTTGCAAAGCGTAGAACAGAGGCGGGCGTGCTTCAATCGTTGAGTGTGATTGTTTTAGGGGCTGAGGCGCGGGTATGGTGGCGGTAGAATAATGGCCAAGGGGCGGACATGGCGCAGGTTTTGATTGTTTATCACTCCCGCACAGGGGGCAGCCAGCAAATGGCGGAGGCGGCCTTTGCGGCGGCGCAGACCGAGGGGGAGGCGCGGCTGATGCAGGTGGAAGAGGCGAGGCCTGAGGATGTGCTGGCGGCGGATGGCTATCTGTTTTGCGTGCCGGAAAACCTCGCCGCGCTGTCGGGCGCAATGAAGGAGTTTTTAGACCGTTGTTATTATCCGGTGCTGGGGCAGGTCGAGGGGCGGCCCTACGCGCAGATGATCTGTGCTGGGTCGGACGGTGAAGGCGCGGCCCGGCAATTGGCGCGGATTGCGACCGGGTGGCGGTTAAAGGAAGTGCAGCCGCCGCTGATTGTCTGTACCCACGCGCAGACGGAGGCAGAGATATTGGCGGAGAAGGTGATTGGTTCTGCTGATTTAGAGCGCTGTGCAGAGTTGGGCGCGGCGCTGGGGGCTGGTCTGGCGATTGGGGTGTTTTGAGCGGTCAGTCGGAGGTGCGCTGACACGCAATAGTGTCGCCGTAGGAGGCCAACGTCATTTAGTTTTGGGTCAGGCTGACAACCTTTGTGGGGGTGTCGTCTTCGGCAAGCAGAAACTCTTGCAGTTCCTTGGTGTCCGAGTGGTTTTTGATGTCAAAACCGTCAGCGGTCAGGGAGACCAGCTCTTTTGTCAGGGGTTTGTCTTTTAGGACACCTGAGGGCAAAAGTTCATAGGTGCTGCGCGCTTTGACCACACCGCGGATTTCAATCCGGCTTTCCTCGAAGGCAAGTTCCAGGCGGGTGTCCAAGTGGCCGTCTGTGCCGAAAGTCAAACTCACGTCCAGCTCGCCTTCGAGGTTTTTGTCAAAGCAATGCCACGCGCCCAGGATGCGGTGCTCCGCAGCCTGCAACGGCGCTGCAACTATTGTGGTTATTGCAAAAATCAAAATGGCGCTGCGCATCGTGAAATCCTTACCGGTAGATCGATGGAGGAGTCGTACATTGGTGTTTTGACTTTCGATAATGCACGTATCGCAAGTCATTTTTGAAGGGCGTCATACTCGCTTTGCGCCTGTTTGATGTCTGCATCATACTCTACCGCCCAATTTGCCAAACCGGTGATATGGCTCAGTAGCGAGTACCCCAGTGGGGTCAGGCTGTATTCCACAGACGGCGGGCGGGTATCGAACACTTCGCGGTGTACAAGGCCGTCACGTTCTAAGCCGCGCAAAGTGACGGTCAGCATCCGCTGAGAAATGCCCGCTACGGCGCGCAGCAAGGCGCGAAACCGCTCCGGCCCGCGCCCAAGACGCAGCACCACCAACACGCTCCATTTGTCGCCAACGCGGTCTAAAACATCCCGTACCGGACAAGCACCGCTAAACTCATTGGCGACCCATTCGTCGACGCCGTCATTCATCGCCTGAATGTCGGAGGCGGTTACTTCTGTGTGCCTATCCAATGAATTAGTGCCTCCTTTTGGTGTCAAACCAAGTCTCCTAAGTGTGGTTCCCAACAGTAACCACCATATCACGGAGAACCATTATGAACCAGACCGTTGCAATTTTTGGCGCCACCGGCGCGCAAGGTGCCCCCGTCGTGCAGGAAGCGCTTGCCAAAGGGCTGACTGTCCGCGCAGTTGCCCGCGACGTTGCCAAAATCTCGAAAATGCATGGCGAAGCGCAGGCTTATGCCGCGACTTTGGATGATGTTGACGCCATTGCCCTCGCTTTGGAAGGTGTAGATGCCGCGTTTTTGCACCTGCCAGCTCCAACCTCGCCTGACGATCCACAAACCTGGATGACCGCGTTTTTTCAGGCAGCCCATCAAGTGAAATTGTCCCTGTTGGTGTTTACCACCGGCGGCTCAACTGGCGACCGCTATCCATCCTCTAAGATGATTGATGGCATGACGGGCGGTATGAGGGCGGTTTTGAACAGCGGTATCCCTTCAATTGTGTTGCAACCAACAATCTACTTGGAGAATTTTCTGCCCGGCTTCCTAACACCCCGCCTGCAAAGCGAAGGTGTGTTGGATTACCCGCCGCTGCCAGAAACGATGAAGGTGACCTGGACCTCGCATTTTGACCAGGCCCGGGTGGCGGTGGCAGCACTGACGCGTCCGGATTTGGCCGGGCAGAGCTTTGAAATTGGCACGCCTGCACCGCTGACCGGTGGTCAATTGGCGGAGTTGCTGTCTGGATGGGTGGATCGTCCCGTGTCCTTTGTTCCCCAGACGGCAGAGGCGCTTGGCGCGCAGGTGGCGGAGGCGTTTGGAAACCCAGGCATGGGACATATGCTGACCGATATGTACGGTACGCTGGCCACAATGGGGGATGACGACATGTGCATCGATACGCAGCAGATTGAGGAGATCTTTGGTGTCACCCTGTCCACTGTCGAGGACCACATCAAAAGCTGGGTCAAAGCGGTAGCAGCGGCCTAGTCAAGCACACTGTGACGACGGCGCGATGCGGCTCGGTCGTCACGATACGCTTGTTGGGAGCGGTCTTCGGCCTGAGAGTGCTCCCAACTACAAGATCACCGGCTCAAAATGATTCCAGATCTTGCGCGAGTTTGGTGAACGATGTGTGCTCGGGTAGGAAGATGCCAGGTTCAACTTCATTCAATTTGGGCCACGTATCCTCGCTCAGGTAATAGGCCGACCTATCACCAAAACTTCTGCCTCGAAAAAAGGGGCGCGGCGTCCCGAAAAATCCGCCTCTTGCGAAAGTTCTACGCAGATACATCGTGAAGGGAAGCGCAATGCCTTCAGCAAACACCATTGGATCCACCCGATAGCTCGGCAGCCGTAAGTTGGGGTTCCATGCACCGCTGATGTTGGCTTTGTGTTCAAAACTTCCTGCGAAGGCAGGTTGCAAGGCAAGGCCACCTTCCGGAAGCGGATGAAGCTCGGCTTCTTCCTCGCCGATCCCGTATTGCAGAAAGTCAAAATCAACTTCCAGAGGGTCCCAATCCCCAAGTGTTTCCAGAATTGGATCCGTGGGCTTGTCGAGTTGATCGTCGGTCAGTTGCTGCCGAAGATCGACGTTGCCAACCAGCTCCGCAAACAGTGAGAGGGCAATGGGAAAGGGGCCACTGCCGGTCACTTCAAGGTCGTCAAATCGCTCCAGTGTGTTGGTGCGGGCCAGTTTTGCAGCTGCGAGCGCAGGCCTGCGCGGAGGACGCGGCGATTTCGCCTCCGCCTCGCAGGCAAATTGGTAACCAATGTCGCGCAGGCGCGACACCAGCCGATCCACGTTTCGCGCCACTCTTTCAAAGGTCAGTGTGATGACTTCGTGGGTTTCTTCCTCACTGGGATGAGCGGCAAATCCGAGTTCAAACTGTTCTTTGATTGGAAGGAGAGCAAAGTCCAGCTCGCGCCAAACTTGTTCATGCTCTCCTTCCCGGTAGCGTTTAACGAGTGACTTTGTCACTCCATCGCCTCAAGTTCGTCGATCATCGACGAAATCATGCTCAGGCCCTTATCCCAGAACTTCGGATCAGAGGCGTCCAGGCCAAAAGGTGAGAGAAGCTCTGAGTGATGCTTGGAGCCACCGGCTTTGAGCATCTCAAAGTATTTGTCCTCAAAGCCTTCGTCGCCTTCGGCATAGACCGCATAGAGGGCGTTTACGAGGCCGTCGCCAAAGGCGTAGGCGTAGACGTAGAACGGCGAGTGTACGAAGTGCGGGATGTAGGCCCAGAAGGTCTCATAGCCATCCATGTACTCAAACGCCTCGCCAAGGCTTTCGGCCTGCACCGACATCCACAGGGCGTTGATGTCCTCCGGCGTCAGTTCGCTTTCGCGACGGGCCGCGTGCAGTTTGCATTCAAAGTCGTAGAAGGCGATCTGGCGCACCACGGTGTTGATCATGTCCTCCACCTTGCCGGCCAACAGGATTTTGCGCTGCTCCTGGGTTTCGGCCTTGTCCAGCATGGCGCGGAAGGTCAGCATTTCGCCAAACACAGACGCGGTTTCCGCCAGTGTCAGCGGGGTGGAGGAGAGCATCTCGCCTTGCTCGGCCGCCAGCACTTGGTGCACGCCGTGGCCCAGTTCGTGCGCCAGCGTCATCACATCGCGTGGCTTGCCGAGGTAATTCAACATCACATAGGGGTGCACATTGGTCACGGTGGGATGGGCAAAGGCACCGGGTGCTTTGCCCGGTTTCACACCTGCGTCGATCCAGCCTTTGCTAAAGAACGGTTCGGCCAATTCGCCCATGCGCGGGTCAAAGGCGTTGTAGGCGTCCATCACGGTTTTTTGGGCGGTGTCCCAATCAACGGTGGTGGGGTCCTCCATCGGCAGAGGCGCGTTGCGATCCCAGACCTGCATCACCTCTAGACCGAGCCATTTGCGTTTCAGTTCGTAGTAACGGTGGCTGAGTTTTGGGTAGGCGGCGACCACCGCATCGCGCAGAGCCTCGACCACCTCCGGTTCCACATCATTGGAGAGGTGGCGGCCGGTTTGGGCGGTCGGCATGTTGCGCCAACGGTCAATGACCTCTTTTTCCTTGGCGGCGGTGTTGTGCACGCGGGCGAAGATTTTGATGTTTTCGGCAAAAACCTCAGCCAATTCCCGCACCGCCGCTTCGCGCTTCTCGCGGTCCGGATCGGTCAGGAAGTTGAGCGTGCCTTCGATGTTGAGCTCTTCGCCGTTTACGTTGAAGGTCAGGCCCGCGATGGTTTCATCAAACAGGCGCTCCCAGGCGTTACCCACCACGCCGAGATCGTGCAGGAACTTCTCCAGCTCATCAGACAGCTGGTGCGGTTTCATTGCGCGGATGCGGCGGAACACCGGCTCATAACGGGCTAGCTCGGCGTTTTCTGCAAAGGCGGCGGAGAGCTTGTCGTCTTCGATGCGGTTGAGTTCCAGCGTGAAGAACACCAGGGGCGTGGAGAAGTTTGTCAGCTTTTCCTGCATGTTGGCCATGAACTGCGCCCGCTCAGCGTCGGTGGTCAGCTGGTAGTAGCGCAGACCGGCGTAAGACATGATGCGGCCGGAGGTCTGGCTGATCTTCTCGTTGCGCTGCACACAGGTCAGCAGATCGGCAGCGGACAGATCGGCCAGCTTGCCTTCGTAGTCGGCGGCAAAGGCAGCGCATTCGCCTTCCAGCCATTCGAGATCGGCGGTGAGTTCTGGTGCGTCATCACCTGTATACAGGTCGCTCAGGTCCCACTCGGGCAAGTCGCCAAACGCGTTTGCGCCGGAAGAGGCGTTTGCATCGCGCAGAAGATCAGGGGCGGGGAAGGGAAGGTTCAGCATGGACGCGGCCTTTGTTCAGAAAACTGTTGTGGATCAGATAGGCAGAGCGGGGCGGGAGGTTCAAGAGGGGGTTGCACTCCTTTGCGCGGCGCGGGAGCATGGCGGCAAGTCAAAGACGGAGGATGAGATGCGGTTTGTGAGATATGGAGATCGCGGTTCGGAAAAGCCGGGTGTGTTGGATAAAACGGGTCAGGTGCGGGATTTGTCCGGTGTGGTGGCAGATTTGGCCGGGGATGTGCTGGCAGATTTGCCGGACGTAGACCCGGAAAGCCTGCCGCTGGCGGAAGGCGATCTGCGTCTGGGCGCGCCGGTGGGGCAAGTGGGCAAATACCTGTGCATCGGTCTGAACTATTCGGACCACGCCGAAGAGGCTGGGATGGACATCCCCAAAGAGCCGATCCTGTTCTTAAAAGCCACCAGCGCTATTGTCGGTCCGGATGATCCGGTGATCCTACCGCGCGGGTCGGAGAAGGGCGACTGGGAGGTGGAGCTGGCGGTGGTGATTGGCAAGGCGGCGAAATATGTCTCCAAGGAAGACGCGTTGCGCCATGTGGCGGGTTACACCATCGCCAATGATGTGTCTGAGCGCAGTTTCCAAATCGAGCGTGGCGGGCAATGGACCAAAGGCAAAAGCTGTGACAGCTTTGGGCCGCTGGGACCGTGGCTGGTGACGCCGGATGAGCTGGGCGATGTGCAGGATCTCGCATTGACACTGGACCTCAATGGGGAGCGGGTGCAGACCGGCTCCACCGCGTCGATGGTCTTTGGCGTGGCGGAGATTATTTCGTATCTCAGCGAAATGATGACCTTGCATCCTGGCGACGTGATCGCCACCGGCACGCCACCTGGTGTGGGTATGGGCTTTAAGCCGCCGCGCTATTTACAAGCGGGGGATGTGATGGAACTGAGCATCGCAGGGCTGGGCAAACAACGTCAGCGGGTGATGCGCGACGGGTGAGGTTTGGAGCTAAAGAGGTGAGGGGCCAGCCCCTCACACGCCCCGAGATATTTGGAGAATGAGAAAGCTAGGCGTTGTGGCTGTCATAAAAGGCGGCGCAGGCGTCAAAGATGTGGGTGCGTGTTTCCGGCACTTCCATCAGGACTTCGTGTTCGCCGGCTTCAATCAGGTCAAGGGTGCCATTTGGCCAGCGGGCCATGCGTTTGTGCACGTCCTCGGTGTTCACAATGCGCTCGTCGTTGCCAAGGAAGGTCAAGCAAGGGATGTCTGGCGAAGGGCGTGCGCGCAGGCGTCGGCATTCTTTCAGCGCTTCATAGACCCAGTTGATCGCAGGCCCGGCCAGCGCGAGATCGGGCTGACCGGTCATCTGACGCTGCATGTAGGCATACATGTCGGGGTCTTTGGTCAGCGTGTTGTCGTCAAATGGTTGGTCCAGTACCAGAGTGACCGGCGAGGTGGAGGGCGCGAGGCGACCGTGCACTCCCAAAGGTTTGCTGACGGCACCGACAACCCAGGCGGCCGCGCGCAGGTAAGGCGCCAGGCCAATGCCCCACATCGGGGCGGAAAAAGAGGCTGACTTGACTGGCAGGCCTTCGTGCAGGGCGCGCAGGCCAATGCAGCCGCCCATGGAGTGGCCCAGAAGGTGCCATGGTTTGGGGAGGTCGAGTTCCGACAGGGCGGTCAGCACGGCGGCCACGTCGCGTTGGAAATCGTCAAAGGTCTCGACATAGCCGATATAGCGCGGGTCGACCATGCGGTCCGCCAATCCCTGGCCGCGCCAATCGATGGCAATCATCTCGTAGCCGCGCGCCACAAAATCTGCGGCGGCACGGCCGTATTTTTCGACATATTCTGTGCGGCCGGGAAACAGCAGCACAGTGCCTTTTGCAGGACCTTGATCGGTGTCCAATGGCCAATGGGCAAAGCGCAGGCGTACTCCATCATCCGCGGTGACCCAATAGGCTTGTGCCTGAGGGCCTTCGGCGACGTCGTGATGGAACGGTGCGCTTTGCAAGGACATCAGGCCAGCACGCCGCCCAGTTTCATCGCTGCGCCCATGTCGCCGTCGATGGTGAGCTTGCCGGACATGAAGGCCGCCGTTGGGTTCAACTCGCCTTCGAGAATCGCCTGGAAGGTGTCGACATCAGCGGTCATGGTCACATCTGCGTCGTCGTCGCCAGCGCGCACGCCGTCTGCGTCGATGATGATCGCGCCTTCGCCTTCGATGGCAAATTTGGCAGAGCCGTCAAAGCTTTCGCCACCCAGTTTCGCGGTCAGGGCCTCTACAGCGGAGGAAATGATATCGCTCATCTTCTTGATCCTTCAAATTCTTGTGCACATCTTGGGAATCAGACAGGCACGGGCTACACTGATTTACGTTATGGTCAACTTACGACATCTTCTCAAACCTACCGTTGCGGCATTTGTGCTCTCTGTCACGGTATTTCAATCGTCGGTTGCGTTTTCTCAGGAAAGTGACGCAGTTGTGACAGGCGCAGGCGATGAATTGCCGCGCCTGATGGCGGAGCTGCGTGTGGCGGAACCGGCGCGCGCCGAACAGGTGGCGGGGCAGATCCGACATTTGTGGGATGCCTCAGGCTCAGCGACGGCGGATTATCTGCTGCGTCGCACCCGCAAGGCCATCGACATTTCCGAGATGGACGTGGCGGTGGAACACGCGACGGCACTGGTCGATCACGCGCCGGAGTTTGCCCAAGGCTGGGCGGAGCGCGCGCGGGCCTATTATGCGCTGGATCTCTATGGGCCAGCATTGAGTGATCTGGAGCAGGTGATTGCCCTGAACCCCACGCATTTTGACGCGATCATGGGGCTTGCCATCATGCTCGATGAGATGGGCAAGCCGGAGGATGCCTATGAAGCCTATCAACAGGTCGAGGCTATACATCCCCATCAGGCGGGCCTAACAGAAGCCTTGGAGCGACTCGCGCCGCTGGTGCGGGGGCAAGAGCTTTAAGCAACAAATACTAAGCCAGACGGGGCAGACAGATGGCCGGACAGCGGCAGATCACGGCGGTGTTGGGCCCCACCAACACAGGCAAAACCCATTATGCCATCGAGCGGATGCTGGGCTATCGCACTGGGGTGATTGGCCTGCCGTTGCGGCTCTTGGCGCGTGAGGTGTATGACCGCATTGTTGCCGCACGGGGGCCGTCTGTGGTGGCTTTGGTCACCGGCGAGGAGCGTATTGTGCCGCCGCGGGCCCAGTATTGGGTCGCGACCGTTGAGGCGATGCCTGAGGGCTTGGGCGCGGATTTTGTGGCGATTGACGAAATTCAGCTTTGTGCGGATCCTGAGCGAGGGCATGTGTTCACCGACCGCTTGCTCCGGATGCGCGGCACCCATGAGACGTTATTTTTAGGCAGCGACACCATGCGCGGCACCATTGCGGAATTGGTGCCAGAGGCGCAGTTTATGCGGCGCGAACGTATGTCGACCCTGAGCTATTCCGGCAGTCGGAAGATCAGCCGGATGCAGCCAAGGTCTGCGATTGTTGGGTTTTCGGTGGACAGTGTTTACGCGATTGCGGAGTTGATACGCCGTCAAAAAGGTGGTGCTGCCGTGGTGATGGGAGCGCTGAGCCCGCGCACACGTAACGCGCAGGTCGAACTTTATCAGAACGGCGATGTGGACTACCTAGTGGCGACCGATGCCATTGGTATGGGGTTGAACCTCGACATTGATCACGTGGCCTTTGCCTCGACCACCAAATTTGACGGGCGGCGTATGCGGCCTTTGGCACCCAACGAGCTGGCGCAGATCGCGGGCCGGGCGGGGCGGGGCATGAGCCACGGTACCTTTGGGGTGACCGGCGAAGCGCCGCCGCTGGATGAGGGCGTGGCTGAGGCCATCATGGAGCATCGCTTCACCCCGGTGCGCAAGCTGAATTGGCGTAATGCGGCGCTGCAATTTGGCACGGTGGATGCGTTGATCAAATCCCTAGAAATGGGCTCCGATGATGAGCTGCTGATCAAAGCGCGTGAGGCGGACGATCTGCGCGCGCTTAAAACTGTGTCGCGTGAGGCCGAAGTCATGGCGCGGGCCAGCGATGGGCGGTCGGTGCAATTGCTGTGGGATGTGTGCCGCATTCCGGATTTCCGGGGCATCAGCCACGCGGAACATGCGCAGCTGATCGAGAACATTTTTGGCTTCCTGCACGAAAAAGGCAAAGTGCCGGACGATTGGCTGGCGCGGCAGGTGAAACGGCTGGATCGCGCCGATGGCGACATTGACACGTTGTCGAAACGTCTGGCGTTTATCCGGACGTGGACATATGTCGCACAACGTAAAAACTGGGTAAGTGACGAAAACCATTGGCGCGGGGAAACCCGCGCGGTAGAAGATCGCCTATCAGATGCTCTGCATGAGCGTCTTACTCAAAGATTTGTGGATCGGCGCACATCGGTTTTGATGCGCCGACTCAAGCAGAAGGAGGCCCTTTTGGCCGAAGTGAATGATAAAGGTGAGGTGACCGTCGAGGGAGAATTCGTCGGTCGTCTTGAAGGATTCCGTTTTATTGCGGACAAAGAAGCCAGCGGTCAGGAAGCCAAGACGCTTAAATCAGCGAGCTTGCAGGCACTGGCGCCGCAGTTCCACCTGCGCGCGGATCGGTTTTATAACGCGCCGGATACGGAAATTGACTTTACCGAACAGGGTGGCCTCATGTGGGGCGAGCACGCGGTTGGCAAATTGGTGGCCGGCGCGGAACCTCTGAAGCCGATGATCGACGTGTTTGTCGACGAAGAAGCCGGCGCCGATGTGGCGCAGAAGGTGGAACGTCGTCTGCAGCACTTCATCGACCGCAAAATTGCGGCCCTGTTTGAGCCTCTGCTGAACCTGAGCAAAGACGAAGAACTGACCGGTCTGGCGCGCGGCTTTGCCTTCCGTATGGTTGAAAACCTCGGCATCATTCCGCGTGGCGATGTGGCCACCGAAGTGAAAGAGCTGGATCAGGACGCGCGCGGCACGCTGCGCAAGCATGGCATCCGCTTTGGCCAGTTCACTATCTTTATGCCTCTGCTGCTGAAACCGGCGCCAACCCGCTTGCGTCTGGTGCTTTGGTCGCTGGCGCAAGGCCTGCAGGACTTCCCGGAATCGCCGCCCCCCGGTTTGGTGACTGTGCCAACCGTCAAAGACGCGCCTCGTGGCTACTACGCCATGTCCGGCTACCGCGCCGCAGGCGAGCGGGCAATCCGCATCGACATGCTGGAACGGTTGGCCGATATGCTGCGCAGCGAAGACAGCCGTGGTGGTTTTGAGGCCAAGGCGGATATGTTGTCTATCACCGGCATGACACTGGAACAGTTCGCCGATCTGATGCAGGGCCTTGGCTATGCGGCAGAAAAAGGCGAGCGTGCGAAGGTGAAAGCGGCGCCAGAGGCGGCTCCGGCTGAAGAAGCGGCTGCTGAAACACCTGCAGAAGCGACTGACGCACCCGCGGCGGAAGAGGCACCTGCAGAAACTGAAGCTGCACCAGAAGCTGCTGCGGCCGAAGCACCTGCAGAGGCCGGACCGGCCGAAGAGGCTGCCGAGCCGGAAGTGGAAGTGTTCTACACCTTCACATGGGCTGGCCGTCAGGGTGGCAACCGCAACCAGCAACGTCGTGGCGGTGGCCAGGGCCAGCGTCGCAACGACCGTCAGGGCGACAAGCCACGCGGCAAGGGTGGCAAGCCAAAAGGCAAAGGTGGCCCGCGTCGTGACAATGGCCCCAAACAGTTCCAGGCCCGTCCTCCGAAAAAGGAGAAGGCGATTGACCCGGACAACCCATTTGCCGCAGCGCTTATGGGGCTGAAAGGCAAGGACTGAGCGCGTGAGCGCTCCGTCCCCCAAACTTCGGGCTGACAAATGGCTTTGGCAGGCGCGGTTCTTCAAGACCCGTGGCCTGTCGGCCAAAGTCATCACCGGCGGGCATCTTCGCGTCAACGGACAGAAGATTGCTAAGGCCAGCCATGGTGTGACAATTGGTGACGTTTTGACCTTTCCACAGGCAAAACGTGTCCGGGTTATCAAGGTCCTGGCGCTTGGCGAACGACGTGGTCCAGCGCCCGAAGCCCAAACATTGTATGAAGATTTGACGCCTGAGGAGAAACCTGTTCCGCGTAGCCCTGGCTCCGACGGAAAAGGGCGTCCGACCAAGCGCGATCGCCGCAATCTCGATCTTATGAAGTCTTCCCCGCTTGAAGAATAGGTAACTCTGATTTAGTCAAACCAGTGAACCGACTACAAGTGAGCTAACCCAAATGACCTATGTCGTTACCGACAACTGCATCGCGTGCAAATACACCGACTGCGTAGAGGTATGCCCGGTAGACTGTTTTTACGAAGGTGAGAACACGCTGGTTATCCACCCTGATGAATGTATCGACTGCGGTGTGTGCGAGCCGGAATGCCCGGCAGACGCCATCCGTCCGGACACAGAGCCGGATATGGAAGAATGGGTGGAGTTCAACCGCAAGTATTCCGAACTCTGGCCGGTGATCATCACAAAGAAAGATCCAATGCCAGGGTATGAGGAAAAAGACGGCGAGCCTAACAAGCTTGAGAAATATTTCTCTGAAGCGCCGGGGGAAGGCGGTTAAGCTCTTCCTGACAGGCCGATTCGGCCTGAAAAAGGGACAAGTTTACTGTCCAAGATGTACAATTCGGCCATAAGAGGCTGACACAAAAGCACAAACTGCCTGTGAAAGTCTGTCGCGCTTTCAAGGGGGCGTTTTTTGTGTTATGTTTCCGTTACAGAGGACATAACTGCCTAAGAGCCATCCCTGCATTTGCTGAGGGTGGCTTTTTCTACCAGAGGACATTCCGCATCGGGAAACACCCTTTCCCGAGCGCAATTTTTGTCTGGCAGGATGGGGGCTCACAAAGGAAGTACTGCATGAGCAAATCCAAGAAGAACGAGTTCAGCCCGAACGAATACGTGGTCTATCCGGCCCACGGGGTAGGGCAAATCATTTCCATCGAAGAGCAGGAAGTTGCGGGGATGCAGCTGGAGCTTTTTGTGATCTCGTTTGAAAAAGACAAGATGACCCTGCGGGTGCCAACCAACAAAGCCACCGAGATTGGCATGCGGTGTCTGAGCAGCCCGGACGTGATTGACCAGGCGATGAAGACCTTGAAGGGCAAAGCCAAGGTCAAACGCGCTATGTGGTCCCGCCGTGCGCAAGAATATGAGCAGAAGATCAACTCCGGTGATCTGATCGCGATTGCCGAGGTTGTGCGCGACCTGCACCGCACCGACGATCAGCGTGAGCAGAGCTATTCTGAGCGTCAGCTGTACGAAGCCGCGCTGGAGCGTCTGACCCGCGAAGTGGCTGCTGTGGCTGATGGTGACGAGGCGGCGGCTGCGAAGAAAGTCGACGACGTGCTGGTGTCCCGCGCCGCATAAGCGTTCATTGAGACCTTAAAAGGGATCGCGCCTTGAGCTGCGGTCCCTTTTTTGTGCGCAATCAAACCGTTGCGCGGCTCTCTGTGTTGGCGTTTACTGCCGCTAAGGAGAGAGGCGACATATGGAAAACCTCAAGGCAACGGTGGAACGGCTCTACACGGATCACACGCCGGGCGCGGTGAAGTTCCGCTATGCGCTGATCATTTTCGACTTTGTCACCATCCTGTTTTTCATCGCCACCGCCCATGTGCCTTACGGGCCGGGCCTGATCCTTGCCAGCCGTTTGACTGGGGTAATTATCTTCCTCGACTTGGTTGCCCGCTGGTGGGTGGCGGAGGACCGGCGGTTTTTCCTCACGAGGATTTACACGATTGCCGATGTGGTGGTGATCGGCTCGCTGTTCATTGACCCGTGGCTGTCCGGCGATCTGGCCTTTCTCCGGGTGCTGCGTGGCCTGCGTCTAATCCACTCGTATCACTTGCTCTATGACTTGCGCCGAGACAGCCGCTGGTTCCGCACCCATGAGGACGCCGTCATTGCAACCATCAACCTGTTTGTGTTTGTGATGGTGACGTCCGCGTCGTCGCTGGTGTTTTTCATCGACAAAGAGGCCACCGCCACGCCCTTTATCGATGCGATGTATTTCACCGTCGCAACGCTCACCACCACGGGCTACGGCGACATCACTTTGGACAGCCCTGGCGGGAAGTTGTTTTCGATTTGCGTGATGGTCGGCGGCGTGGCGCTGTTTGTGCAGCTGGCCCAGGCGATCATCAAACCGCAAAAGGTGCGCCACAAATGTGAAAGCTGTGGTCTGCTGCGGCATGACCCGGACGCGGTGCATTGCAAACACTGCGGCGCTACGATCTGTATCGAGACGGATGGCGCTTAGAAATACTGCGCCAGGATCACGAGGGTGAAGAGCAGGGTGATCTCGGTGATCTGCTGGGTTGCGCCCAACACATCGCCGGTCTGACCGCCAATTTTCACCCGCGCTGTGGCGGAGCACAGTGCTGCCATGACAAAAGCCACACCCGCGAGGATCACGCCGGGCACACCAACACAGCCAAAGGCGGTCACACCGGCCAGCGCAAAGCCGGTGAGCGCGCCAGTGCGAGGCGCGCGGCCCTGAGAGTGGCTCAATCCGTCGCTGCGGGCATGGGGCAGAGCAGCCATCACCAAGGTCATATTGGCACGAGACAGCATCGCCACGGCCAGCAGGCCAAACAGCCAGACGTCCGCCTCGAGCAGGATTGTGATGGCACCCCAGCGGGCGGCAATGGACAGACACAGGGCTATGACACCGTAGGCCCCAATGTGACTGTCACGCATGATCTCCAGCCGACGGGCTTTGTCCCAGCCACCCCAGAAGCCGTCTGCGGTGTCCGCCAGCCCATCTTCGTGCATGGCTCCGCTCATCACCACCATGGCTGAGAGCCAGACTACGGCGGCCAAAACCGGGGGCAATCCGATAAGCAGCAAAGCGGCGGTGGGCAGGGCTGCGAGCAGCGCCAGTGCCGCGCCCGCAATGCAATAGGCCCAGGCAGCGCGCGCGCCACGGGAGAAATCCGCCTTCACCGGCAGGCGCGTCAGAAGCGCCAGAGCGGTGTTGATGTCGCGGGGGCGAAACGGTGACGTGTCGGAACTGGCCATACCTGCGTCTTTTTCCTCACTTGCCGGGGGCTGGATATGAGGTAAACAGCGCTAACGTTAAAAATTCAACAGGAGCCCGGCCAATGTCCGCAGAATTCACCTCTTTGGCAGAGTTTCAGCAGCTTGTGGCGGCGGCGCTCGGCGTCGATCAGCAGGCCATGGGCGAGGCCGAGGCGCGCAACGGCCAGTTGACCAAACCCCCCGGTGCGCTCGGTCGTCTGGAAGATATGGCGATTTGGTATGCAGGCTGGCGTGGCAATCCGCGCCCCAGCATTGAAGCGCCGCAGGTGATCATCTTTGCGGGCAACCACGGTGTGACCGCGCAAGGCGTGTCTGCTTTCCCGGCAGAAGTGACCGCGCAGATGGTGTTAAACTTCGAGCACGGCGGTGCGGCTATCAACCAGTTGAGCAAAATGGCTGGCGCGGACCTTGATGTGATCGCGCTGCATTTGGACACGCCGACGGCGGACTTCACACAAGGCCCGGCGATGAGCGAAGCGGAGGTTGTGGCCGCCCTTCAGGCAGGCTGGAATGCGGTGAAAGACGGCGCGGACCTGTTGGTTGTGGGCGAAATGGGCATTGGCAACACCACCAGCGCCGCCGCCATTGCACACGCGCTTTACGCTGGTGAAGCGGAAGAGTGGGTGGGTCGCGGCACTGGCGTGGACGAAGCCGGTCTGGCGACCAAAGCGCGTGTGGTGCGCGAAGGCGTTGCCGTCAACAACACGCCCAAAGGGCTGGAGGCGCTGCGTTGTCTTGGAGGACGCGAGCTCGCCGGTATGGTTGGAGCCATCGCGCGCGCGCGTTTGCTGCGCATCCCTGTGATCCTGGATGGCTTTATCGCAACCGCCGCTGCTGCCGCTTTGGGCGAAGAGGTGGATGATGCGCTGGATCATGTGATCGCCGGCCATGTGAGCGCAGAAAGTGCGCACCCCGCGCTATTGGCGCAGCTTGGCAAAGAGCCAATCCTGAGCCTCAATATGCGTCTGGGCGAAGGCTCTGGAGCAGCCGTAGCGATCAACATCCTGAAGGCGGCCGTGGCCTGCCATTCCGGCATGGCAACCTTTGCCGAAGCCGGTGTGTCCGACAGCTAAACCAATTGGATCGGAGCGCGTCTAGGCGCGCTCTTCCGGGTCACTGTCCAGTTGGGCCAGCAGCACATCCTGCAGCTCTTTCTCCAATGACCGCGCGCGCTTTTTGTAGGCTTCGTTTTTGGACAAGGGCACATCTTCGCTCCACAGCTGCGCCAACTCCTGCATGGCAAAACGGTCGTGTTTGTAGAACGCCTGTTCGGCCTGTGCGGCCTCATATTCGCTGAGACCAATGTTTTCCAAAACATAGCGACCGGCGCGCAGCGAGCTGTCAAACATCTCACGCACGATGTCATCCGCGCCCGCCTTGTAGAGGCGGTATACGTTGCCGCGATCACGCGCACGGGCAATGATGTGCAGGTCGGGCCGTTCCCGACGGGCAAAGGCGACCAGTTTGAGTGACGCCTCCATATTGTCCAATGCCACAACTAGCACCCGTGCTTCACGCAGGCCGGCAGCGTGCAGGATTTCCGGGCGTGTCGGGTCGCCAAAGAAGCCTTTGACGCCAAAGGAGCGCATGTTCTCGATGGCCTTCATGTCGTTGTCCAGAACCACGGTCTGATAGCCGGAGGAGCGCACCAGACGGTTCACGATCTGTCCAAACCGGCCAATGCCTGCGATGATCACGGGCCCGGTTTCATCCACCTCATCATGTTCGTGTTGGTCTTTCTTGTCGCCGCGATCTCCGATCCGTTTGGACAGTACATCGTGCAGGATAAACAGAAGCGGCGTGACCAGCATGGTGAGCGCCACGATCAGCAAGTATTTCTCCGCCGCCCAGGCGGGGATCACATTTTGCTGCTCCGAGAAGGTGATCAGAACAAAGCCAAATTCACCCGCCTGCGCGAGGCCCAGGGTAAAGAGCCAAAGGTTGCGGTCTCGCAGGCCAAAGGCACGGCCCAGCAGGTAGAGGATCAGCGCTTTGATTGCGATCAGGCCCAGGGTGAGGCCAATGATCTGTCCCGGGGCGCGGGCAAAGACGTTGAAGTCGATCTGCGCGCCCACGGTGATGAAGAACAACCCAAGCAGCAGGCCTTTGAACGGCGCGATGTCGCTTTCCAATTCGTGGCGGAATTCAGAGTTTGCCAGCAGCACGCCAGCGAGGAAGGTGCCAAGGGCAGGGGAGAGGCCCACCAGCTCCATCAACAGCGCAATACCCACCACAATCAGAAGCGCCAGCGCGGTGTACATCTCCGGCAGATGCGCGGCGTGGATGAAGCGGAACACCGGCTGCATCAGGTAGAGGCCGCCGAGCACAATGGAGCCCACCGCGCCAAGCGTCACCAGCGTCACGCCCCAGCCGGGCAGGCCGTCCACAAGCGACATGGCGTGTTCGTCGGTGTGCCCGCCTTCGGCAATTGCGCCGCTGGTGGCAATCTCCATCGCTTCCGGCATTGCCAGCAGGGGCAGCAGCGCCAGCATTGGGATCACCGCAATGTCTTGGGCCAGCAGAACCGAGAAGGTCGAGCGCCCACCGCCGGTTTGCATCAGGCCTTTTTCCGCCAGTGTTTGCAGCACAATTGCGGTGGAGCTGAGGGCAAAGATCAGGCCGGTGGCAATGGCCACGTTCACAGAGAAGCCCAAGAAGATACAGGCGGTGGCGACGGCACCGGTGGTCAGGCCAATCTGGAGCCCGCCAAGCCCCAACAGCTTGTCTTTCATCGCCCAAAGCGCACGCGGGTCCAGCTCCAATCCAATGATAAACAGCATCATCACCACGCCAAATTCAGCGTAGTGCAGCAGTTCATCGGCCTCATGCGTGCCAACCAGCCCCAAAACGGGGCCAATCAAAATACCGGCTGCCAAATATCCCAGCACCGAGCCCAGCCCCAAGCGGGAGGAAATCGGCACCGCGATCACCGCGGTGATCAGGAAAATAGTGGCGGTATAAAGGGCGTCTTCCATACGTCCTGTGTCCTGTTCTGTCGCCGCATCTAGGTGGGCAGCGGGGCGTCTCTTTTGAGTTGGTCCATGACAATTTGACTTTGCACACGGCTTACGGCGGCATGTGGGAGCAAAACCTCATGAATCAAGCGGTTCAGCGCATTGAGATCCTCACAATAGGCGCGCAGCAGATAGTCCGCATCCCCGGTCAATGTCCATGCGCTGACAATTTCGGCGCGGGTGCTGATCAAAGTGGCAAAGCTTTGCGAGTTCTCCGGCCCATGGGTGCCCAGTTGCACCTGAATAAAGGCCTGCACCGATAGGCCCAGCTTTTGCGGGCTCAAACGGGCATTATAGCCCTCGATATAGCCATCCGCCTCCAGTCTTTGCCGTCGTCGCCCCGCCTGACTGGGCGAGAGGTTGAGGATCTCACCCAACTCCTGAGCGGTGAGGTGGGCGTTTTTCTGAAGCGCGGAGAGCAGGCGCATGTCGATGATGTCCAGCATCTGCGTATCTTTCGCGTGAATGGTAAACTTTGTGCGTAGACTACGCGGATTTTGTCGGAAATGCACGTTACTTCGCGGCATTTCCGCATGATTGGCGGCGTATTCTTGCCTCAGCGAACATCAACATCCAAGAATCCCCAAAAGGAGACGCGACATGGGTCCTTTCCCACATGATGCGCCACGCGCCGAGATTTCCGATTTCAACCCTGCTGGCACCGACGGCTTTGAGTTTGTCGAATTTGCCCACCCGGAGCCGCAGGAGCTGCGCGATCTCTTCACCAAGATGGGCTATGCCCATGTCGCCAACCACAAGACCAAAGCCATCGAGCTGTGGCAGCAGGGCGACGTAACTTACATCCTGAACAACGAGCCAAACAGCTTTGCCGCGCGTTTTGTCGAAGAGCATGGTCCGTGTGCCCCGTCTATGGGCTGGCGCGTTGTGGACGCGCAGAAAGCCTATGAGCACGCGGTGTCCAAAGGGGCCGAGGCCTATGACGTGGACGATAAAGCACTGGATTGGCCTGCGATCAAAGGCATTGGCGGCTCCCTGATTTACTTCACCGACCAGTATTACGACACCTCGCCGTATAACGAAGAGTTTGACTGGCTGGTGACCTCCAAGCCGGAAGGCGACGGCTTCTTCTATCTCGATCACCTGACCCACAACGTGTTCAAAGGCAACATGGACAAGTGGTTCAAGTTCTATGGTGACCTGTTCAACTTCCGTGAAATCCGTTTCTTCGACATCGAAGGCAAATTCACCGGCCTGTTGTCCCGTGCTTTGACCTCACCCTGTGGCAAAATCCGCATTCCAATCAACGAGGACCGCGGCGAAACCGGTCAGATCGTGGCCTATCTGAAGAAGTACAACGGCGAAGGCATCCAGCACATCGCAGTGGGCTCCAACGACATTTACGCCTCTACCGACTCGATCGCTGACAAAGGTATCAAATTTATGCCAGGCCCCCCTGACGCCTATTACGACCTGTCCAAAGATCGTGTGGTTGGTCATGACGAGCCAATCGACCGCATGAAGAAGCACGGCATCCTGATCGATGGCGAAGGTGTGCTGAATGGTGGTGAGACCAAAATCCTGCTGCAAATCTTCTCCAAAACGGTGATTGGCCCGATCTTCTTTGAGTTCATCCAACGTAAGGGGGACGACGGCTTCGGCGAAGGCAACTTCAAAGCGCTGTTTGAATCCATCGAACAAGAACAGATCAACAACGGCGAAATCCAAGCCGCCGAATAAGCCTCACAGGTATCTTTCCAACCGCGGTTGGAGCGAGGGAAGCGTCGTCCATTTATGTGATGGGCGGCGCTTTTTCATGATCACAAGCCGGTTTTTTTGTGATGCCACACTTTTGAGGTGACTTCAGAAGTCCTCTTGAAAGAGTGGTTCTATGTTGAAGTTTGCCCTTGGCACCATGAGTGCCCTTCGTGTGTCGACAGCTGTTCATGCCGCTGACATGACAATCTACACCGCCCAGAAAATCATCACCATGGAAACCAATATTCCGGAAGCAACGGCGGTGGCTGTGGCAGAGGGGCGGATTGTCTCTGTTGGCAGTTTGGATAGCCTGAGCGATTACATTGAAAATCACGGGGCAGTGGTGGATGAGCGCTTTGCCGACAAGGTGCTGATACCGGGCCTTATTGACCCGCACATTCACCCATCGTTGCCTGCGGTCCTGACCCAGTTTCCGTTTTTGGCACCGGATGATTGGCATTTGCCAACTGGCGACTTTCCGGGCGCGAAGACCCATGACGACTACGTTGCGCGCTTAAAAGAGTTGGTTGCGATCCACGAGGCCTCTGACCACGACGCGTCTGTGCCGTTCATCGCCTGAGGCTATCACCAACTGTGGCACGGGGAGGTGAAACGTCCGCTGCTCAATGAGCTGTTCCCGGACACGCCGGTCATGCTGTGGCACCGCAGCTTTCACGAAGTGATTGGCAATGATGCGTCGCTGGACCTGCTGGGCATCACCGAGGCGGATGCGCAGGTCTACCCCGAGGAAGCCAGCTGGGAAGACGGCCACTTCTGGGAAAACGGCGCCAAGGTTTTAGTCGCCAAGATGCCTTTCCTGTTTGCGCCGGACCGGTATGGAAAGGGCATGGAGAACTTCTATGAGATGCTTCATCAGGCCGGCGTGACCTCAGCCCTGGACATGGGCACAGGTATATTTGGTGATCCCGAAGGGGAAATTGCACTGATCCGCAACACTGCAGAGCGCGTCCAACCGCCAACCCGTTTGGTTCTGACGCCGCTGATCACGGACTTTCTCGCGCGGAAGAAGACGCCCGAAGAGGCGTTGGTCGAAATTGAAAGCTGGCGCGCCGGCAATACCGAGCTGGTGGCAATCAAGGATCACTTCAAAATCATGATGGATGGGGCAATCTTCTCCGGCCTCAGTCAATATGGTTTCCCAGGTTACAAGGACGGCCACGAAGGCATCTGGATGGCGCCGCTCAGTGAGACGGAAAAATAGGCGCGCTTCTTCTGGAACCACGGGTTTCAGATCCACGCCCATACCAATGGTGACAAGTCGGCTGAGGCGTTGATTGGCATCGTGCAACGGGCGCAGGCGGAATCCCCGCGTTTTGACCACCGCACCACGCTGGAGCGCCCAAGAAGAGCAGTTGCGTTAGATGGGTGCGCTTGGCATGGCGGTCTCGGCCAACCCCTACTACCAGTACATTCTGGCAGATATTTATGCGCAGAACTGGCTGGGAGAGGACATCGCCCGCTACATGGTACCGCTTGGTGCAGCGACGCGCCAAAACGTGACGGTTGCGTTGCATTCGGATAATCCCATGGCCCCGCTCAGCCCACTGGTTCTGGCGGATGCGGCGGTGAACCGGACCACCATCAATGGCATGCAGAATGCGCAAGTTGAGGCTCTGACTGTGCATGAGGCAATGTGCGCCATTACCATTGACGCGGCCTGGGTGATGAAGCGGGAGCACGATCTCGGTTCCATTCGCGCGGGCAAACGTGCGGATTTTGTGGTGCTGGAGGCTAACCCCTATGAGGTGCCCACCACCGAAATCAAAGACGTGAAGATTTGGGGCACAGTCTATGAAGGCACCGTGCATCCTGTGGTCGCGGAGTAAAGGAGCGCCGAAGGCTCAGCCCTTCGGCATCTTTAACACCACTTTGCGCTTGCCTTTGGTGTAGTGCAGCTCATCTTGGCTGATGGCGGAGACGCGGCCGCCATCTACGCGATCGCCAACCTGCACCTTCTTGTAGCGCCCACTAGACAAGCGCACCAAGGCGCGGCGGTTGGACGAGGTGCCATAAACGCCAATCAGGTTCACCTTATTGAGGTTGATTGCGTTCTTGATGGTGGCCTGACGTGCCACCGAGGCGGTGGTCGGAATGTCGGGAACCACCGACGCTGCCGCGGGCACAGCCGCCGCTGTTGTGGTGGTTGTGGAATTGCTTTCTGGGGCGGCGCGCGCGGCCAGCTGCGCAATGTTGGCAGGCTTCAGGCGCGGACGCGGGGAGGCTTTGACGGCAAACTGCGTCGGCGTGGTGTCTTTCTCATCCGCCAGCTTGGCGTTTGCCGGGCGCAGTTTGGGGCGGACGGCAGCCAGTTCTTCCCGGGTCAAGCCGCCAAAGTTGGCACGTTCGTTTTGTTCTTGCAGGTCCCCCGGGCGCAGTTTCGGGCGCAGGGCGGCCAAGCGCGTGCTGTCTGCCTCGCTGATCTGCGGTTCCTCACCTACTTTGATGCGTTTGGGATAGGCTGCCGGAACCACCGCCGGGCGTCCGGCAAAGACCATCACGCCTTCGGGATTCAGGGCGCCCTCTGCCGTGGCAATCACAAGGCCGCGTTCATCCAGGTCAAAGGTGGTGTCGGCCGCCACAGGGTTCACCTGCGCCCGGGCGGGGCGGTCAGTGTCCAGAGCCTCAGGCGCGGGTAGGGCCACGGCGTCAAAGCCCATAGTGTCGCGGTCCACTGAGGCGATGTAGATGTCGTCGCTGCTGTCCGAAGTCAGCTCAAAAGGCTGCTCCGGCGCGCGCTGCCAGATGCCGGTCACCGCATAGCGGGCCTCGGCCTCCACCGGATCGACATTGCCGTCGCCCACATCGTCCAACATGGCCTCGATTTCGGCGCTGTCGGTGATGCTCTCCGGTGTAAGCGGTTCCAGAAGCGCGGTGTCCACGTTCTCGGTCGGATTGGGTGTCATGCCATCGGGTACGGTCACCACCATGGGCGCGTCCGCAGCGGGCAGTTCTGGTTCCAGTGACAACTTTGCGTCTACCGAAGCCACAACGTCGGGCGCAGTCTCGGGGGCAGGGGCCGTGGCGCTGTCCGCAACTTCGGCGGTTTCATTCGCGGCCTCGGGGGCGGCTGCAGTTGGTGCAACAGCAACTTCAACGGCTTCAGGCTCGTCCGCCCCAAACAATCCGGCCAGCCCATCCTCTGTGGCGTAGGTCGCCCACAAGGCCACAATTGCCATCAACACCAGCAAAAGCGTGGTCAGTATCAGCCCCAGATGTTTCGGCTTGCCGCGCACCTCCTGTGGACGCGCGCCAAACATGGTCATCTTCTGCTTTTCTTTGGCAGAGGCGTCTTTTGCTGCTTTGCTGGCCTTAGATTTGGACAGCTTCTTGCCAACCTTCGGCGCAGGACCGGCCACTTTGGTCTTGCTGCGTGCGCTGGCAAAGGTCGCGGCCTCTGCATCAGTTGCGTCGCCGGTGTCTACTGCGGCTTCTTCGGACGCGTCGTTTTTTTCCGTCTTAAGACCAGCCACCGCTTTCGCTGGATCAAACCGCAGCGGCGGGGTCTTGCCGTCGCCGGTGCCGGTTGGAATGCTGGGTGCATTGGTGCCACTGACTTTGCGGGTGACCCCGCTGAGTTCCGGCGCAGCTTTGGGCGCTTCCGGAGTGGCCTTTTGCGCCCGGATCGAAGCAAATGCGGCCGCTGGTTCCTCTGGTTTGGGGTCTGCTTTGGGCGCGGCTGGTTCGGGTGCCTTGGCTTTTTCGGGCGCGGTTAGTTTCTCTGGCGCAGCCTCAGGTTTGGCTTCGGATTTGGGCGCGTCTGTTTTTGCAGTTGCCGTTTTCTCAGGCTCCGGGGCGGGGGCAACCGGCGTCTCAAATTGCGTCTCAGGGACAGTCTCCTGCGGCGTCGCAGGCGTTTCTTCAACAGGCGTCGGAGCGGGCAGCTCTTCGGCAGCCGGATCCACCGGGACAGGCGGCGCCGGCGGGATGTCCAGCTTCAGCTCCGCCTGTGGTGTTGGCTCCGGTTTGGGTTCGGGCGTTGGCTCGGGAAGAGGTTCCGGCTCTGGCTCAGGCTCCGGCAGCGGCCCTTCGCCCACAACCAGAATGGCGGTCTTGTCGGCCTTGACTTTGATGCCTGCCGCACGCGCCAGCGCCGTGTCGCCAAAATCCGGCGAGGTGACAAAGCTGTCTTCCGGTGGAATGGCGCTGAACCCCACGGGGTTAAACGCATGTTCCACGGCAAAGGCCTCAGCTTCGTCCAATGTTTCGCGCGCGACGGCGGCCACTTGCGGAATGCGGTCCCGTAGCGCGATGTCAAACACCAGCTGATCGGCGCGATAGGGCGTTTCCGCTTCCAGCGCATCTTCGGCCTTCTGGCGGCGCTTTTTCTCGCTCATCCGGCCCGCGGGCAGGGTTAGGTATTTGATCTGATCGTTGGGCAGCACCAGCGTGGTGGTAAAGTCCTCGCCCCCCACGGCCACAGCCTGCGCCCGCAACTGCGCCAGATCCCCTGCCAGATCCGGGCTGTCGAGCCCCACTTCTCCCAGCAAATGCCAGCCCCCCGGCACGCGGGTCAAAAGGCCAATGCCCTCAAAGGAAAGTGTAAGCGCAAGATCCGGAGTCATGCATCAAGCCCTAGCATGCAAGTGATTGGCAAGGCGCGACCTTGCTCAGAATTGTAGGATTTATAGCAAGTTATCGCCGAAGGGGAAGGAAAAGCCGCCCTGTTTTGTACGGGCTTCGGCGGTTTGCGGCCACAAAGTGACCCTATGGTAAATAAAGACCGCCCCAAACCTGTGATCGGGGTGGCCTTCCAAGACGTTTCACGGAACCGTCAGGCTCAGCTGTGGGCTTTCTTCAGCGCCTGATCCAGATCGGCAATCAGGTCTTCGCTGTTCTCGATGCCAATCGAAATCCGCACCACATTTGGCCCTGCGCCCGCCGCTTCCTGCTGCTCCGGTGTCAACTGGCGGTGGGTGGTTGAGGCAGAGTGGATCACCAGACTGCGCGCATCGCCGAGGTTGGCGACGTGGGAGAAGATCTCCAGGCTGTCGACAAACTTCACACAGGCGTCATAACCGCCTTTGAGCGCCACGGTGAACAGACCACCGGCGCCTTTTGGACAGATCCGCTCGACACGATCATGATACGGCGAGGACGGCAGACCCGCGTAGGTCACATAGTCGACATGGTCGTGACCTTCGAGCCAACCGGCAACGGTTTTGGCATTCTCCACATGGCGTTCCATGCGCAGCGACAGCGTTTCAATGCCCATCAGCGTGTAATGCGCTGCCTGCGGGTTCATGGTCATACCCAGATCACGCAGACCAATGGCGATGCCGTGGAAGGTGAAGGCCAGTGGGCCAAAGGTCTCATGGAAGCGCAATCCGTGGTAGGCCGGTTCCGGCTGGCTTAGCGATGGGAACTTGTCAGAGGCGGACCAGTCAAATTTGCCGCTGTCGACAATACAGCCGCCGGTCACGGTGCCGTTGCCGGTCAGGTATTTGGTGGTGGAGTGGACAACCAACGTGGCGCCCAAAGCAATTGGGTTGCAGAGGTAGGGCGTGGCCGAGGTGTTGTCCACGATCAGCGGCACGCCTGCGTTGTCGGCCACTTTGGCCAGCGCTTCGATGTCGCTGATGTAGCCGCCAGGGTTGGCTACAGATTCACAGAACACCGCGCGAGTGTTTTCGTCAATGGCCGCCGCCACCGCGTCCAGATCGTCGGTGTCCACAAAGGTGGCGGACCAGCCAAAACGTTTGATGGTCTGGCTGAACTGGGTGATCGTGCCACCATAGAGACGGGAGGAGGCGACCACGTTGCAGCCCGGCTGCATCAGCGGGAACAGCGCCATGATTTGCGCGGCATGACCGGAGGAACAGCAGACTGCACCCACGCCGCCTTCCAGTGTCGCAATGCGCTCTTGCAGCACGGCCACGGTTGGGTTGGTCAGGCGGGAGTAGATGTAGCCCACTTCTTGCAGGTTGAAGAGCGCGGCGGCGTGCTCGGCATCGCGGAACACATAAGCGGTGGATTGGTAAATCGGCGTCTGCCGCGCGCCGGTGGCAGGATCAGGCCGTGCGCCGGCGTGAATTTGCAATGTGTCAAAACCGTATGTCGCTTCAGACATCGTGTGTTCTCCCTAAAACTATCGCGCCAAGTGTTAGGCAGACCCAAGCCATCACGCAACCAAAGTTGGCGCCTTAGATTGCCGAAAGGCGCATTTCCTCAAAATTCCGCAATATCAGAACACATTGGCCGCCAAAAATGCGCCACCCTGAACACCATTCGGCCCGCTTCTTCTTGCTAAAAATATCCCGGGGTGGGGCCCTCGCAGGGGCCCAGGGGCAGCGCCCCTCGCAGGCGCCAGCCGCTAGCGCAGCCAATAGCCATTTTTCTTCAACGTGTTGCGAATGGCCTGTTCCTTGCGCGGCAGATGCGCCTGATCAAACAGCGCGCGCGCCTTGTGGCCGCGGTTCTGATAAATCATGCGCTTGAACGGGTCATATTGTTTCAGCACTTTTTTGATCTTGTTGGGTGCGCTGACCTCTTCGAGCACCTGCACCACCGCATCGCTTTCCCGCGCATAGAGCAGCGGCATCAGCCGGTAGTGACAGCTCACTGATCCGTCCAGATATCCCGATGGCAAGGCATCGCGCCCGCCGCCCAGACCGTGGATCACCAGCGGCAAGACAATCTGATCGAGCCAGGGATAAATCGCCTGACAGGCCAACTCGTCCGGTGGAGTGTCACTGGCGCTGCGCGCGTATTCCAGGAACAACTCGCCAAACACTTTGGGGCAGCGGTAATAGAAGAACCCCGCGTTGAAATAGAGGTAGCGCCGCCAGTATTCATCCGGCTGGCTTAGATCCAGTGAGCTTTCAAAATCCAATCCAAAACGGTCATAAAGGGATTTCCAGATGCCGGTGTATTGCGGTCCATACAGCGGCGGGATTGGCCAGGTGCCTTCCACCCGCAACGACGCCGACGGGCGGTCAAAGTCAAACGGCACCGTGCTCAGCTCGTCCATGATTAGCGTGTCGGTGTCAAAAAACACAAAGGGCTCGCCAGCGGGCAGGGCGGACAACAGTTCGATCTTATTCCCGTAAGCGTACGGCTCGCCAAAGACCGGCGTCTCAAACGGCAAAATCTCCGCGCCGAGGTCTTCCAGCAGGGCGCGCACGTCCGGATTGCCAATGCGTGGGTCTTTCTCCCAGCGCGGCCCCGGCACTGGCTCGGCCACAAACAGCTTGCCGGAAAACTTTGGCGACTTGGCGCGCAGCGAGGCCGCAAACAGCGCCGCCTCATACATCAGCCGGCCATTCTGGCCCACCACCACCACGTTGAATACCTGCGATTTCAGCGCTTTACTTGTCATTCTTCTATTGCCCTGCACGATGCTTGCGCCGACTATACGTGGCATAGGCCCGTGGCAAAAGCGGGCATTACACTTTTTGAAGAAATCATAGAAAGGCGTTCGCTTATGCAACTCTTTAAGCTGGCCACTCTTTGTTCAGGCGTGTTGGGCACCGCTGCTTTGGCGGAAGACCGCGTGGCCGAAGACCAAACCCCCACCGGCAAATTCCTCACTGCGGGCGAAGTGCGGCCCATCTTGGAGGCGACCAAAACCAGCTGGATTGGTGTGCGCGAATTTGACGGGCAGGATCTGGTGTATTTCACCCATCTGCTGGCCTGGCGCTGCGGGCTATATGAGGTGCAATATGTGATCAACGGCGGCCCGGCTGAGGTCTTTCCGATCCCGGAATGCCCGCCTGATATCGAAAATGCCATGACCATTCCCGAAGACACGCAAATCTTCATCACACAGCCGCTTGGCTCGGTCAAAACCGTGAACGTGACGTTGCTTTATGATGATCTGGGCACCGATACGGTTGCCTATGAGCGTGCGGCTGTGATGATGCCTTAAGGGCGAACCCAGTCTTATGCCCGCTGTGCCGCCGCGTGTATCCCGGCGGTGCAGAAGGCCACCAATTCGTCGAGATGGTTTGCGGCGCTGGATGAGGCGTCACTTAAGACATCCATGCGCCATTGTGAGGTGATCAAGGCCAACATACCCGCAGCCGAGTAAACAAAACTGTTGGCGACGGCCGCCCGCGCCTGCGCCGGGTAGAGCGCCGCGAGTTCCTCCACAAAGCGGTTGGCGGTTGGGTCAAAACAGATCGCCGCCAGGTCTTTCCAGCGTTCATCTGCCGAGACAAAAGCCACAATCCGCGCATAGGCCACCCACTGCGGTCCGCCCACGTCGATGCGCTCAAAGAACGGCCCAAAGAAACACTCCAGAATGGCGGGCAGGGTCAGCGGGCCTTGCGCCTTTCGAGCCTCCAGCGCGGCGATACGGGCCTCGCCCAAAACATCAGCTCGCCGCGCCACCACACGCCAGAACAGCTCCTCTTTGCTGCCGCCGTGGTGGTTCACCAATGCGCCTTGCACTTCGGCCTCTGCGGCGATGTCTCGAATCGAGGCCGCATCAAACCCACTTTGGGCAAACACCCGCTCTGCCGCGTCCATAATGCGCGCGCGGGTTTCCAAAGCCCGTTTGGAGGGGGCTCTTTGTCGTTGTTTTTCTTGAGGAATGTCTTTCAGCATAAAAAGAGCTTGCCTTATTTTTAACGAGTTTTCAATTTAAAACTCTCTTGGGGAGAGGAAGAAGATGCAGACAAGCGACAAATTTGCGCTGATTGGGGCGGGGCCGATGGGGCTGGCGATGGCCAAGGTTCTGAAGGAGCAGGGCATCGCCTTTGACGGCTTTGAGCTGCACAGCGATGTCGGTGGCCTTTGGGACATAGAGGCGCCGCGCTCCACCATGTATGAGAGCGCGCATCTGATCTCGTCCAAAACCATGACAGAGTTTGCCGATTTCCCGATGAAGGCGGAGGTGGCCGAATACCCGTCTCATCGCGAGATGGCGCAGTATTTCCGAGACTTTGCGGACCATTTTGACCTGCGCATTCACTACCAGTTCAACACCGAAGTGGTGCAGGTGGCGCCGGTGGGGGAGAGCGGCGAGGGGTGGAAGGTGATCACCCTTCAGAATGGGCAACAGACAGAGGCGATTTATGCGGGTTTGTTGATCGCCAATGGCACATTGAGTGAGCCCAACATGCCGCAGTTCCCGGGCCAGTTTGACGGCGAGCTGATCCACGCGTCGCAATACCGCCATCCGGAGCAGTTTGCAGGCAAGCGCGTTTTGATTGTCGGTGCTGGCAATTCTGGCTGTGATATTGCCGTCGATGCCGTACACCACGGCGCAAGCTGCGACATCTCCATGCGGCGCGGCTATTACTTTGTGCCCAAATATGTCTTTGGCAAACCGGCGGATAAGATGGGTGGGGCGATCAAGCTACCGATGTGGCTCAAGCGTCCGATCGACAGTCTGATCCTGAAGTGGTTTGTGGGGGACCCTCAGAAATACGGCTTCCCCAAACCGGACTACAAACTCTACGAAAGCCATCCAGTGGTGAACTCGCTGGTGCTCTATCACGCGGGCCACGGCGACATTTCCATTCGCGGCGACATTGCGGACATGTCGGGCCACACCGTCACCTTCAAAGATGGCACTGCGGCGGACTATGACATGATCCTCGCCGCCACGGGCTACAAGCTGCACTATCCGTTTGTTGACAAAACACTGCTGAACTGGCGCGGTGATGCGCCGCATCTGTATCTCAATGCCTTCCACCCGGCGCGGGACGATCTCTTTGTGTTGGGCATGGTGGAGGCCACGGGCCTGGGCTGGCAGGGGCGGCACGAACAGGCCGAGATGGTGGCGCGCTATATCACTGGTTTGCGGGACGGCTCCACAGTCGCCAAAAAACTGCAGACTGAGAAATCGGCAAGCTTTGACCGCGCCACCGGCGGCATGGAGTATCTCGATCTGCCGCGCATGGCCTATTACGTGGACAAAGCGACCTATCGCGGCGCGGTCACCGGCTGGATCAAATCGCTGCAAACAGGGCAGAGCTGATGGACGCGACCGCCATAGACAGTGTTGCGCTCAACTTCAGCGCCACCTCAATGACCGTGTTAAACGCGGTTCTGGCGGTGGTGATGTTCTCCATCGCCATCGATCTCACGCCCAGTGATTTCCGTCGTCTGCTCTACACGCCACGCGCGTTGCTGACCGGATTGGCCAGCCAGTTCCTGCTGCTGCCCGCGCTGACATTTCTGCTGGTGCTGGCCACGCAGCCGCAACCGTCTATCGCGCTGGGGCTGATGTTGGTGGCGGCCTGTCCGGGGGGGAACATCTCCAACTTCATCACCCACCGCGCCGGCGGCAATGCAGCACTATCCGTCTCAATGACCGCCTTTGCCACTGTGGGCGCAATCCTTTTGACACCGCTCAACATCGCGCTTTGGGGCGGCCTCTACGCGCCCACGCGGGATATCCTTCAAGCGACCAAAATTGATCCGATCTCGGTGGCGATCACGGTTGGCTTCATGCTGGCGCTGCCGCTCATTCTGGGTGTCACCCTGCGCGCGTCAAAGCCTGCGCTGGCCGCCAAACTGCGTGGACCGCTGCAGACCCTCTCGATGGTTATTTTCCTCGCGTTCATTGTCTTGGCATTGGCCAACAATTGGCAGAACTTCAAACTCTTCGCAGGCGCGGTGGCGCTTTTGGTGCTGCTGCACAATGCGCTGGCCTTGGTGGGTGGCTATGGCCTCGCCACACTGGCAGGCCTGTCGCCCTGCGACCGCCGCGCAGTAACTATTGAAACCGGTATCCAGAACTCTGGCTTGGGCCTGATCCTGATCTTTGCCTTCTTTGGTGGGCTGGGGGGCATGGCCGTTGTCGCCGCCTTCTGGGGCATCTGGCATGCGATCACTGGCCTTGGTTTGGCCGCACTGATGAACCGGACAAAGGCTGCACGATGACACGCATATTGATCACCGGTGCCGCTGGCATGGTGGGGCGCAGCCTCTTGGCCGAACTGGCAGACACAGAGCATGAGGTCATTGCCTGTGACGTGGCGGTGCCCGAAGGTCTGCCGGACAACGCACGGTTTCGCCCGATGGATGTGACCACCGACGCGCCCCTGCGGGTCATCGCGCGGCATCAGCCGGATGTGATTGTACATCTGGCCTCCATCGTGACCCCGCCGCCCGGCAGTGGCCGCGATTTTGCCTACGACGTCGACGTGACCGGCACCAAAAACGTGGTCAACGCTGCGCTTGCGGCAGGCACCAAGCGTCTGGTTGTGACGTCATCGGGGGCGGCTTACGGCTATCACGCCGACAACCCAGTGCCGCTCACCGAAACAGATGCCATTCGTGGCAACGAAGAATTTGCCTATGCTCATCACAAGCGGTTGGTGGAGGAGTTTTTGGCCGACACCCGCCACAATGCGCCACATCTGGAGCAAGTGATCTTGCGTGTGGGCACAGTCTTGGGGCGCGAGACCAACAACCAGATCACTGACCTGTTCCGCCGGCCACGCCTTCTCGCGGTGAGCGGCAGCGACAGTCCTTTTGTTTTCATCTGGACCCGTGATCTGGCCCGCATTCTGAAGCGCGCTGCAACCGATGGTCCAGCGGGTATTTTCAACGTGGCAGGCGACGGCGCGCTTGGGGTGCAGGATCTGGCCGACATCCTGCAAAAACCCACCCTGCGTCTTCCAGCTTGGGTGTTCAAAGTGGCGCTGGCCATTGCGCGCCCGCTGGGCCTGAGCCAATACGGACCAGAACAGGTGCGCTTTCTGCAGTACCGCCCGGTGCTGTCCAACGAGGCGCTCAAGCGCGATTTTGGCTACACGCCGGAGAAAACCAGTCGCGAAGTGTTTGAACATTGGCTCAAGGCGCAGGACAAATGAACATGGCCCCAGAAAACTTGCCTCACAAAACCGCCGTAATCTCTGGCGGGGCAGGCGGCCTGGGCACGGCTTTGTCGGCGCAGTTGCAGGCCGAGGGCTGGCGTGTGGTTCTGTTTGATCTGAACGTCGCGCATCTGCCTCAAACGGCCACTCAACTGCCGATGACATGTGACGTCACCGATCCCCGCGCACTGAAAGACTGCTGCACCAAAATTCTGGCCTGCCATGACAGCATAGATCTGGTGATCTACGGGGCAGGGGTGACCGCCATCGCGTCGGTTGACGACCTGCAGGAGCAGGCCCATCGCCGCCTGTTTGACATCAACTACTTTGCCGCCGCCGCCATGGCCAAGGCCTTCCTGCCTGCTTTGCGCGCTTCCAAAGGCACCCATCTGGCGATCACTTCCGTGGCAGGCTTTGCCCCATTGCGTCACCGCGCAAGCTACGCTGCCTCCAAGCACGCCATGACTGGGTTCTTTGCATCTCTGCGGGTGGAGGAGGCGGTCCACGGCGTGAAAACCGTGATCGCAGCCCCAGCCTTTGTTGCCACCAATGTGGGCAACCCCGATGCGGACACCGATGGGTTGACCCGCCCCGGTGCAGCCCAGGATGCGGTGGATGTGGTCACGCCAGATCAGGCTGCCAGTATTATCCTGCGTGGGCTTGAACGCGGCAAAACCGACATTTTTGTTGGCCGGGTTGCCAAGCTGTCAGACGTGATGATGCGCCTGTCGCCCCGGCTGTATAACTGGGTCATGAGCCGGGCGATCAAGGCCGACAGGTGATCCCAATAGGGGCCACCTGTCGTGCATTTCATCAGGAGGCGTAGTTTCCAACCCAACGGTTGTTGAGGCCTTCCAGCTGTTGGGCAGTCACCCCTTCCAGGAACAGGGTTGTTTGGCCGTTGACCTGTACAAACACACCATTGCCGTCCGCATCGTCCACAAGATTGATGAAGGGCGGCGAGAACCTGTCCACTGGCATCGGATCGCCATTGTGGTCGACAAATGTGATAACGTCTTTGTCTTGGCCGTATTGTGTTGTGGGCTCAAAATCCCGGATATGCACGACGGCACCGGCATCTGCGTGGCGGACCACCTCAAAGGAGTTGTAGCCTTCGCCGCCTTCCAGAACATCGCCGTTGTCGCCGATCAGGTGATCGTCTCCATCGCCGCCAATCAGCGTGTCGTTGTCTGTCGGATCCTCTCCGTCGTCCTGGCCATTCAGCAGATCGTCCCCACTGCCGCCTTTGAGCAGGTCAGTGCCTTCACCGGCTTCCAGCGTGTCATCGCCAAATTTTCCCAGCAGGTAATCATCGCCGTCGCCACCTTCCAGCAGGTCGTTGCCGTTGCCACCGCGTAGCGTGTCATCGCCATCGCCGCCATCGACCACATCATCGCCGTTGCCTGCAAAGACCAGGTCGTCGCCGTCCGCGGCCTCCACTGTGTCATTGCCCCCATAGGCTCGGATGACCTCTGCGTCGTCGGTGCCTGCGAGGTCGTTAGAAGCGCCCGTGCCGTGGTTTGACTGAACCTGAGGTCCCACGAGGTTGCCAAGCCAGCTGTCGATGTTGTCTTGCAGCTCACTGGCGGTAACACCGGAGACAAAGGCCACATCCACACCGTCAAGTTGCAGGATCGCACCGCTGCCATCCTCGGCATCATGAATGCACAAGGCTGTGGTGTCCGGATTGTTGAAATCGGAGGCCGGCAACAGCTGTCCGTTTTCATCCAGCAGGGTGATTGTCTCGGCGTCGTTACGGTCCTGCTCGGTTGGGTCAAAATCGGTGATTTGCACCACCTCCGCGCCGTCCGGGTCGACCACGACTTCAAAGTCGTCGATGCCCGCGCCGCCGGTCAGCACATCGCCGTTGTCGCCAATCAGACGGTCGCTGTCATCGCCACCTTCCAACGTGTCGCTGTCCGCACCGGACACCGCGCCATCGCGGCCATCCAGAAGGTCGCTGCCAATGCCGCCCTTGAGCACATCGGTGCCGGTGCCGGCCAGCAACGTATCATCGCCAGACTTGCCCAGCAGGTAGTCGTCTCCAGAACCACCTTCCAACGAGTCATTGCCATCCATGCCGCGCAGCACGTCATTACCAGTGCCGCCGTAGACGGTGTCGTCACCGGAGCCCGCCAGCACACGATCGTCGCCGCCGTTGCCGTCAACAAGGTCGTCACCGCCATAAGCGCGGATGACATCGTCGCCTTGGCCGCCGGTCAGTTCTTCTGCACCGCCAGTGCCGTAGATCGGCTCAGGCGTGGGCGCGGAGGTGTTGCCAAGCCAGCTGCTTGTGTCGTTGAGCAAATCGCTGGCGCTCACGCCTTCGACCAAAGCCACAGTCACCTCGTTGAAACGCAGCAGGGCCCCGGTGCCGTCTTCGGCATCCACAATGGTCAACATGGGAGCATCAAGGCGATCGAGGTCCTCTAGCGGGATCTGATCGCCGTGTTGATCCAGCAGCGTGATGGTTTCCACTGCATCGCCGTCAACCGCGGTCAGGTCAAAGTCACGGATGTGCACCATGGAGTCACTGTTGGGATCAACAATCACCTCAAAGCTGTCCACGCCCGCGCCGCCGGACAGCACGTCGCCATTGTCGCCATACAGCAGGTCATTGCCATCGCCGGCTTCCAGCGTATCGATATCAGTGGCGTCTTCGACGCCATCAGTGCCGTCGAGCACGTCATCGCCACGCCCGCCTTTTAGCAGGTCAGTGCCGGTGCCGCCGCTCAGGCTGTCATTGCCATCTTTGCCAAGCAGGTAATCGTTGCCTTGCTCGCCAAACAGCCAGTCATCGCCGGTGCCACCTCGTAGGGTGTCCTCGCCCTCTCCGCCGTATAGCTCATCGTTGCCGTCCCCACCAAACAACAGGTCGTTTCCGGCAAAGGCCTGCATCAGGTCGTTGCCACCATAGCCACGCATCACCTCGTCTTCGATGGTGCCGTGCAGAATGTCACTGCCGCCGGTGCCGGTTTCAGATGTTGGTTCCAGCGGTGGGGTGGTCGCATCCGGGCCTTCAACATCATCATCGCTTTGCGGGGTGGCAACCATGGCGCCCAAGGCCAATGCGGATGTGCTCAGCAACAGTGTAAGTAACATGGAACGATGGTCCTCCTAACGCACAAGACAATGATTTAAAGGCAATCACAGCCACGTCCTTACACGTTAAGCGGTTGTTTTCAATAAATGGATCGCCGTTAACCTTTAATCGCGTGGAAACAGTGTGTTTCCCCGAGTTTGGGCCGGAAAACTGTGGTTTTGGCGCAATATCAAGCACATGGCTGGCGACCAATCTGGCACCACATATCTTCATCGGAAGGGAAGAAAGTGGTGTCTGACGTCAGCGCTTATGGGGCCAAATAGGGCGATTTGATAAGAGAGTGTTTCTGGCTCATCGTGACCACCGAGGAGTGGACGATGAGAAAGAAAACTAAGAGCCCTGGCGAGAAGATCG
>Ga0189286_100092_pt1 | contig 59999 bp, 67 predicted proteins | sample UW69minimetaG_FD_130330 | JGI IMG/M metagenome (GOLD analysis project Ga0189286, IMG submission 130330) | Marine microbial communities from the Costa Rica Dome - UW69 mini metaG | ecosystem: Environmental > Aquatic > Marine > Oceanic > Photic zone | place: Costa Rica: the Eastern Pacific...
CTCTCAATCTCCCGCTGGAGATTTCTGCGACATTGCCGAACCTATCCGGTTCGAGCGTTATGTCGCTTCGGTGGTTGTGACAGGAGATCGCGACGCCGCCGAAACGATAGATGCCCAGAACCGTTATGGGGAACGGCACTGCGGATGGTGATAGGTTGGGCGATAGCGCCCCTCTAGTTTAAAGTTACGCCCGGTTTGGGGGCAGGCGGTGCGCGAACACCGCCCACCATGCAGCTGAGCTTGGGGTAGGGACTGCACCGACGAAACCTTGCCGCATCGTCGCCCGACTCGCGCTTGAGTGGTGTCATGCTAAGCAGAAAACTATCATGACGACAATGACCTCGGTGCGGCCAGCCGAATCTCTGGGTGGGTCGGTTTGAAAACTGCGGTACACCCTGATCGTAACCCATTGAAACTTATGGGGGTGATTTTTGACGGTGCGGGACACCGTTGCATTGTTTTTAAACGATTTTTTTAGAAAGTGGTGGGCGACCTTGGAATCGAACCAAGCGTGCGTCTCCGCGAGGGAGTTACAGTCCCCTGCCACACCTTGCGGCCTGTCGCCCACTTTCTTGAGGCCCGCTGGCCTCGGTGTGAGGGGTATTTATTGGCAGTTGTTGGGGGCGTCAACCAGAAAATACCTTGCACAGGCAGCTTCTTTTCCGCATTGGTGAACCCTCTATATTTTGAAGGTGTCAGAGCGATGAAAAAACCCAAATGGGTCGTGCAGAAAGAGCAGCAGAAACGCAAAGATGCGGCGGAAACCATCTGGTTGTTTGGCCTGCACGCGGTGCGCGACGCTCTGGCGAATCCAAAACGTGAAAAACTGCGACTCATCGTGACCAAAAATGCCGCGGATAAGTTGGCAGAGGGCATTGCCGAGTCGGGTATGACGCCGGAGGTGGTGGACCCGCGCAAGTTCAAGGCGCCGCTCGATCCTCAATCTGTACACCAGGGCGCTGCGCTGGAGGTGAAGCCGCTCAATTGGGGCAAGCTCTCTGATGTGGCCATTGCCGATGATGACCGTCCGCAACGCTTGATCCTGCTGGACCGCGTGACCGATCCGCACAACGTCGGAGCCATTCTACGCTCCGCTGAGGTCTTTGGGGCGTTGGCGGTGATTGGCACCCGTCACAACTCCGCGCCCGAAACCGGCGCCTTGGCCAAAACCGCCAGCGGCGCGCTGGAACGCCAACCCTATCTGCGCCTGCGCAATTTGGCGGACACCATCACCGAACTGCAGGCCATAGGCTACATCGTGTTGGGCATGGATGGCGAGGCCGAGGAGACCATCGAAACCGTGCTGGCAGGCCGCCACGATGCTCCCATCGCGTTGGTTCTGGGGGCTGAGGGACCGGGCTTGCGCCAGAAGACCAAAGAGACGGTGGATCAATTGGTGAAGATCAACTTCGCAGGGGCCTTTGGCTCTCTCAACGTGTCCAATGCCGCGGCCGTGGCGCTCTACGCCACCTTGCCACGTTAAAGCACCTCCAAATTCTTCTCCTTCTACAAATATCCCCGCCGGAGGCTCCCATCCGCGCCTCCGGATGCCTAGATGGGATAGGCAGACTATCACTCAGAGGAGCGCGCGGTGCCCCATCCCTCCAAAATCGCCACCTGTTGTTACTGCGGCGCGCGGGCCGCGCTTGTGCTCGCTGGGGACACCCGCCACGAGCTTGCCTGCAGCAGCTGCGGCGCGCCTCTGCACAATCTTAAACAAATGCCTGTGCCGGCGCGGGGCAGGGAGCCGGCGCATTTTTCCCATCCGATCCGCACGCCAAAGTCCACAGGCAAACCGGCGCATAAATCGGACAAACGCACGGCACACCCTAAGAAAACCTGGCACGACGCGCCTTACGAGAAGAAGAAAAAAACCAAGAAGAAGCGCGGCAAATGGGCCAAGGATCTGTTTGAGGATGTGTTTGACGTGATTGAGGATATTTTTGATTGAGCGGAATTCTGCCCAATCCGTTAACCACTTGTTCATGAGAATCTCGCACGCTCTTGTCATCCAATTCTGCGAACATACGTAGTAATGTAAGAGACACGGTTTACGGAGCTTCCGTGTTTCCCTTCACTGTCCCTCGTTCCGAACCTGCGCCCAAGAGTCCCTCTTGGGCGCTTTTTTTTGCCTGTTGTTCCCTGCGAGCTGCGATAGGGTGCGGCCACCACTTGCTGACCGGGGCCAACCATGACTGACACCGACGTTTTACTGCGCGACATCCTCAAGCGCACCAAGACCATTGCCGTGGTGGGCGTGTCGATGAACCCGGTGCGGCCCAGCTATTATGTGGCGCGGTATTTGTCGCTGAAGGACTACACCGTCATTCCGGTCAACCCTGGCCACGCAGGCAAAGAGCTGTTTGGCGCCACGGTGATGCCCAGCCTCAGCGCCATTGAGACACCGGTGGATATGGTCGATATCTTCCGCCGGTCCGAGGCGGTGCCGCCGATTGTGGATGAGGCGCTGGCGCAGTTTCCCGCCCTGCAAACCATCTGGATGCAGATCGGTGTGGAACATGCCGAGGCAGCGGCGGTGGCAGAGGCGAAGGGCGTGGATGTGGTGATGAACCGCTGCCCCAAGATCGAGTATCAACGTTTGTTTGGCGAGCTGCGCATGGGCGGTTTCAACACCGGCGTGATCTCATCCAAGCTTTAGGCGGCTGGTATGCCGACCTTTGACGCTTTCACCAGCTCTCCCATGATCTTGGACAACTCGTCTTTGCGGAAGGGTTTGCCCAGACAGGCGTTCATACCGGCTTTTAGGTAGGCGTTGGTCTGCTCCGGCAGAATATTGGCGGAGAGCGCCACAATGGGCGTGTGCTGGTTGGGGCCAGGATGCGCCCGCAGGATTTCGGTGGCCTCCATGCCATCCATATCCAGTAATTGGATGTCCATCAGGATCAGGTCATAGCGTTTGGCGGCACAGCGCTGCAGGGCAGGGCGGCCATCCTCCACCATATCGACCATAACCCCCATGCTCTCCAGAAAGCGGCGAGCAATCATCTGATTGGTGCGGTTGTCTTCCACAACCAACACCGCAACGCCGTCAAAGCTCTCAGGTGCAACAGTTGCCATCTGGGGCGTGCTTTCCTTGGGCGCGTCGGCTGGCACCAGCGGGACAGTGAACCAGAAGGTGCTGCCTTTGAACGGCGCGCTCTCCACGCCCATTTCGCCTTCCATGAGCTCCACAAGCTCTTTGGAGATCGACAGGCCCAAACCTGTGCCGCCATAACGCCGGTTGGTCGCGGAACTGGCCTGTTCAAACTTGTTGAACACCCTCGCTTGCGCCTCTTGTGTGAGGCCAATGCCTTCGTCGCGTACCGCAACGTAGAGCAGGCTCTCTTGCACGGACATCTCGAGCGTGACGGCCCCATCCTGAGAAAACTTGATTGCATTGCCGACAAGGTTGGTGACCACCTGATTGAGACGGGTGGGGTCGCCGTAAATCGAGGCAGGCACATCGGCGGCGATCTCAATGTTCAGCGACAGGTCTTTGGCTTTGGCCGCGCCGGATTGTCCTGCGGATATCGCGGTCAAAAATTCGCGGGTGGAGAACGGAATACTCTCGATGCTGATGCCATGCGCCGCAATTTTGGAGTAATCCAATACATCATTGATCAACGTCATAAGGCTGCGCCCGGACCTGTGTCCCGTGGCCACAAGAGACTTCTGATCTTTGGTGAGATCAGTCTCGTCTAACAGCTGAAGAATGCCGGATAACCCATTGAGTGGTGTGCGGATTTCGTGGCTCATCTTGGCGAGAAACTCGTTCTTTTCACGATCGGCCCGCCGGGCTTCATCCCGTAATCTGATCAGGTGCAGCTCTTTGCGCTCAATATCGTTGTGAAACAGGGTCAAGCCGGTCATCAGCGTCACTGCCACGGCCGCTACCACAACCATTGAGCCAAACGGCAAGTGGTCTTGCCAAAGCGCCGCGAGGATCAGGTTTATGCTGACTACTCCCGTTGCAACCCAGGCCGCCCGTTTGCCAACCAACAGAAGGGCAAGCACAGGAGGCCCGATCAGGAAAATCTCCTGCCGCCATTGGTACTGCGTATCATAGACCATCTGGATATTGGTGTGGAACAGATACAGGCCAACAAACGCTATCGTTGCGAGAACTTTGTTTTTGGTGCGATGCCAGATGAGCGGCACAAAGAAATAGGCTAGCACACAGACCATGGAGGCGATGGTGACCGAGGTGGAGAATTGGGTGTCCGAGCTCAGGATGTGCGCATTGTGCAGTGCCGCCATCGACCCGATAATGCCAGAGAACCCACACAAAAACTTTGCGCGCGTTTCCTCAAAACTGTGGTCCTGTTCCTGCATTGGCCAGAAGTAATCCTGTAGCCGGGCAAGAACCCCATGTGACGGTTTGCTGATCATGACATGTTTGCTCTGGTTGTATTGCTACCTGTCATGCGGTTCCAAGTGTTAAATATACCTGAAATCCCGTCGCCGCGTGTCGCGGTTTCGTTAAGAAATAGGGGCATTTTTAACGGTTCCTCCTCGTCTGCACGACGTGGCGCTCCTCCCAGTTGTATCGGCTGTCTTCCAGTACCAGCGACCAGAACAAATAGCCGCCATAGCGCCAGGGGTCCAAAACGATACCCTCGCGCATTTTGCCACCCTTGCCGCTCATCACCACTGTGCTGTGTTCAATCAGGATGGTGTCGTGGTTAGCAATGGCGCGGTGCATGTCCAGCGTCTGAAACCCTTCCTGACGCAGGCGGGTTTGCAGATCATCGGCCCAGTGCCAGCACAGCCCGCGCGGGCGCAGGCCCTGATTGACCTTGGCGTTGTGCATCAGCGCGCCGTCGGTGACGTTGTAGTCCTGCCGCAAGACCAGCGAATAAGTGTAGGCAATCTCCGCCGCTCGCGCCGCTTCGGCAGGGTCCACAACGGGATCCAGGGAGATCAACGCTTGGGTCAGGCCCGCCACATCCGCTGGCGCCTGTTTCTGCGGCGCGCCACAGGCCACCAAAGCCACTGCCGCCAATAGCGCCAGTCCCACACGCAATTTTGCTATCATCTGCTCGCTGCCCTTTGGGTTTTTGCGCGACTATACTCGCCACCACGCAAATGCCCAAGCGTTTGCTTAGCCTTTGGGGCGTGCGGCTTTCTCGGCCACACCGCTGATGCCCTGACGCCGCGCCAGCTCTGCCAGCACATCGTCCAGCGCCACATCGCGCGCTTCCAGCATCACCAGCAGGTGATAGAGCACATCTGCAGCCTCATAGGTCAGCTTAGCTCGGTCGCCTTTCACGGCCTCAATCACCGCTTCAATGGCTTCTTCGCCAAACTTCTCGGCGCATTTCTCCGGCCCTTTGGCCAATAGCTTTGCTGTCCAGCTGCTTTCCGGGTCCGCTTTGGCGCGCTCGGCAATGGTGGCGGCCAGTTCGTTTAGAACACTCATGTCAGCCTCATTGGAATACCGGCGTCGTACATATATTGTTTGGCTTCCTGCACGGTATATTCGCCAAAGTGGAAGATCGACGCCGCCAGCACCGCACTGGCGCCACCTTTGGTCACACCTTCCACAAGGTGATCCAGGTTGCCCACGCCGCCAGAGGCAATCACCGGTACGTTTACCGCATCGCTGATCGCCTTGGTCAGGGGCAGGTTGAAGCCCGCTTTGGTGCCGTCGCGGTCCATTGAGGTGAGTAGGATTTCCCCTGCGCCCTTGGCCACCACCAACTTGGCAAATTCTACCGCATCAATGGGATTGCCGTCTTTGTCCAAGGCGGCTTTGCGCCCGCCATGGGTGAAGATGCCCCATTTGTTGGGCTCACCGTTTTCGTCATGTCCAATGGTCTTGGCGTCAATTGCACAGACAATACACTGGCTGCCAAACTGCGCAGAGGCCTCGGCAATCACATCCGGATTGGCCACCGCTGCAGAGTTGAAGCTCACCTTGTCCGCACCTGCCAGCAACAGACGCCGCACATCGGCCACGGTGCGCACACCGCCACCCACGGTTAGCGGCACAAAACACTGCTCCGCGCAGCGCTGCACCATATCGATCATCACACCGCGATTGTCGTGGGTCGCATGGATGTCCAGAAAACAGATTTCGTCAGCGCCAGCGGCATCATAGGCGCGGGCGGCCTCCACCGGATCACCGGCATCGCGCAGGCCAACAAAGTTCACGCCTTTGACCACACGGCCATCAGCGACATCCAGACAGGGAATGATACGGGTCTTTAGCATATCGGAGCTTTCTCAAAGCGTTGCGCCTCTCCTTAGCGTGGCAGGGCGCAACGTGCAATCTGAGACAGGTTACCACAAGTCGGGTTCAGGCCGCCCGTGCCACTCGCACCAGCGCATCCCGCGCAATCAAAATGTGAAACGGCATGATGGTCGCCAGATACATCCGCCCAAACAGGTTGTTGCGGTGCACCCAAGTCGCCAGAAACAACTTGCCGCCCTGTGAGAGTACCGACACGCGGAAATTCAGGTGGCTGTCGTCAAATCCAGCAATAACCTCGGTGTCGCTTTGGCTTTCTACAGGGAATATCCCAACACAGTCCGTGTCGGTCGGCGCCTCGGTTTTCAGGCCGATTGGCTTTACCAGAACGTTGCGAAGGACTGACAGCGCCTGGGCCCAGCCTGGGAAGGTCGTAATGATTTCTGCCGCCTCCCGCGGGGCCATATCGCTCTCCACACAATAACAGTCCAGAAAGTCGTTTGGCCCAATTCGTGGGTGCAGATCACTGCTTTCTGGTAGCGGGGTGGCGGTGACATCAAAGAATGAAACGGACATCGGCGTCTCCTGAGTTGTTCGCACACTCAACTTGGGAGCCGCAACAGGAAACGCCAAGGCGTCAGAAGGTCACGCCTCTCCCCCGGAGGCTGTGGGTTTGCGCCGCATGTCCTGAGCAATCATGACTAACAACGTCAGTACAATCACAAATCCAACCGGCATGGTCAGCAGCACAAAACCGGCATTGGAATAGGCGGCATTGAGTTGGCTACCGATGTTCTCGCCATCGACCCAGCAGCCGTCGGTGTGCATCACCATGCCAAACTTGCAGCCGTGCGCCTCCGCCGTGCTTTGGGCCCACCACACCAGATAGGCTGGCCACACGCAGGCGGCCAGCAACAGGGTCAAGACGCCATAGGCAATCTTGCGCCGCAGTCTCACGCTTTCAGAACTTTGAGCGCTTCGCCCAGATCAATGGCGCCATCGTACAGCGCACGGCCGGAAATTGCGCCGTTCAGCTCTGCGCCGCAGTTCTTAAGCGCTTTCAGGTCCTCAACAGAGCTCACGCCGCCGCTGGCGATCACAGGGATCGACACCGCTTTGGCCAGTGCTGCTGTGGCCTCGACGTTTGGACCTTTCATCGCGCCATCGCGCAGGATGTCGGTGTAGATGATCGCGCACACGCCATCATCCTCAAACGACTTCGCCAGATCGATCACGTCCACATCGGTTTCTTCGGCCCAGCCCTTGGTCGCCACTTTGCCGTTGCGCGCATCAATGCCCACCGCCACTTTGCCGGGGAATTCCTTGGCTGCCTCACGCACCAGATCCGGGTTTTCCACAGCTACAGTGCCAAGGATCACGCGGGACAGGCCTTTGCCAATCCATCGTTCAATGGTGGCCATATCGCGGATGCCGCCGCCCAGCTGTGCAGGCACGTTGGTCTGTTTGAGGATCTCTTCCACCGGCGTGGCGTTGATCGGAATGCCCGCAAAGGCGCCGTTCAGGTCCACCAGATGCAGCCACTCACAACCCGCCTCGACAAATTCCAACGCCTGCGCGGCCGGGTTCTCGTTGAACACGGTTTCCTTGTCCATGTCGCCATGCAGCAGGCGCACGGCATTGCCATCTTTGAGATCAATTGCGGGATAAAGGATCATGGGGCAGGGGCCTTCTTATCATGTCGCGCCGAAACCGGCTGTTAAGATTGGTTTTGCATGGTGCCGCAAAAATTGCAACGCGGCGGGATCGTGCCACCTGACCCAAAGTCAGGGTTGATGCGACTCATCCGCTTGCCGCAGAGTTTCGGGCAAACACACGGGAGGAAAATGATGAAAAAAACGCTAATGGCTGCAGCCATGACGCTTGTTGGGGCCACAGCGGCCTTCGCAGACCCCATTTATGGCACCTGGAAAACCATTCCGGATGACAACGGCAACTACGGCCTGATCTCGGTCGCCGCCTGCGGTAGCAAGATTTGCGGCATTCTGGCCAAATCCTTCAACCCGGATGGCAGCGAGCTGAACTCGCCCAACAACGGCCGCAAAATCATCTGGGATATGGTGAACAATGGTGACGGCGCTTACGGTGGCGGCAAAGTCTACTCTCCAGACCGCGATAAAACGTACAAAGGCAAGCTGGCCTTGTCTGGCAATTCGCTGGCTGTCAGCGGGTGCGTATTGGGTATCTGCCGCAATGGCGGTACTTGGACCCGCGTGAAGTAAACTCACGCTTCAGCCGCAGGAAAAGGCGCGGCAGGACCGCGCCTTTTTTGTTTGCTTGGAGGTCGGTTACACCGCGCCGGTGTACTCGCCGCGCGCCGGGTAGTCGTTCTTGATCGCAAAATCCAACGCCCCCAGAAGTTCGCTGAAATGTGGACGCACAAACGGCATGGTCTGCACCGAGCCATAATACAGCGCTTGCTCCGGGCTCACTATGAACAGACCCGGCTCGCTGAACAGGGCAGGTTCTTCAATGCCAATCGAGGTTTTGCCACGCGAGGTGGAGATATACAGACCCCAGTCCTTCGCCACATCCAGCGGCAGGTCATAGGCAATGCGCAGGCCGGTGGCACCGATCTTCTCGGCCATGTTTTTGGCGCGCTCTTCGCCATCGCTGCTCACGGCCACACAGGTCACGCCGCGTTCAGCAAAGGCCTCCACCAGCTTTTCCAGCTCTTTCAGGTAGGTGGCGCAGATCGGGCAGTGCAGGCCGCGATAGAAACACACAACTGTGCCGCGCTCAGAGCCTTCCGCGGCAAGATCAAAGGTGCCGCCGCCCACGAGTGGCAGGGTCAGGTTGGGGGTTTTTTGACGGGGGATCAGCATCGGAGTGTCCTCTTGGTTTGTGCTTGCTAGACTTATTGTCGGTTTCTGTGTCAAATAAAGCCGATTGATCGTGCATAAAATCCGGAAGCCTACATGGACCGCCTGACGACACTTGTTGAGAAATTCCACCTCACCGTGCATCCCGCTGCGCTGACGGACGCGAATCTGATCGCCAAAGCGGGTGATGATGGCACCCCGGCGCGGGTGGTGTTTCTGACGCGCGGCACCTGTACCAAAACGTCCGCTGGCGAGGTGCTCTTTGCCGCGCATGTGGACTGGATGGGGTTGACCAACCCGTTGATGGCCGCCTTGCCCGATGAAGCGCACTACGACCTCAGTGGCGAGGAAGACAGCCGCGCCCTGGTGCGCTTAATGGCGGAGGAAACCACCGCCAACCGTTGCGGTGCGCGATCGGTGATCAACCGCCTTGGCGAGGCCCTCATGGTGCGCTTGCTGCGCGAGCAGATTTCTCAGGGCACCACCGATGTCGGCCTGCTGGCCGGTCTTGCGGACCCACGCCTCAGCCGGGCCATCGTGGCCATGCATGATTTCCCCGGTCGTGTCTGGAGCAACGCCGACCTCGCGCAGGAAGCGGGCCTGTCCCTGTCACGTTTTGCCGAACTCTTTGCCCAAACGGTGGGCGAAACCCCGATGGGCTACCTGCGCCGCTGGCGGCTTATTTTGGCGCATCAGGACATCACGCGTGGCGACCGCGTCGATGCGGTGGCCCGCCGCTACGCTTACAACAGCCCCGAAAGCTTCACGCGCGCCTTTCGAAAAGCCCATGGCGTGGCTCCCACAGCTTTACGCGTGGCTTAACTTGTCAGATTCTCATTCCAGAAATATCCCGGGGTGAATTGCGCGTTTGCGCAAGAGGGGCTGGCCCCTCTCACATCCCCTCTTAAGGCGCCCACTTCAGGAAGTTGCCAATCATCCGCAGGCCAATGTCCTGGCTCTTTTCCGGGTGGAACTGCATGCCCACCATGGTGTCGCGCCCAATGATGGCGGTCACGTCGCCACCATAGTCCACATGGGCCAAACGCTCTTCCGGCTTGGTCACGTGGAATTGGTAGGAGTGCACAAAATAGGTGTGGTCGCCGCTGTTGATACCATCAAGCAGTGCGTGCGGGTGGTCAATCACCAGATTGTTCCAGCCCATGTGCGGCACTTTTAGGCTAGCATCACTGGGTTCAATCTTCTCCACGTCGCCTTCGATCCAGCCCAATCCTTGAGTCAGCTCATATTCATGTCCGCGCGACGCCATCAATTGCATGCCGACACAAATGCCCAAGAACGGCCGGCCTTTGCCTTCGACCGCTTCCACCATCGCGTCATGGATACCTTTGTGGCCACGTAGCTCTGCGGCGCAGGCCGGAAACGCGCCGTCGCCTGGCAGCACCAAACGGTCCGCCTTAGCCACCACATCTGCATCCGAGGTCACAACAACCTCGCCGCCATGCACCTCTGCGGCCATCCGTTGAAAGGCTTTTTCGGCAGAGTGCAGGTTGCCGCTTTCATAATCGATGATCGCTGTGAGCATGATCTTGGTCCCGTTTTACGTGTCGCTTCCAAGTGAAGCGAAACGCCGCGCGGGTCAAGAGGCTGCGGGGCAGGGTGGCGCTTTAGGCCTCGGCCTGCGTGCCAATCCGGTCAACCAGCGCCATGACCGCCTCAAACGGGCTGTCCTCAATCGGCGTGGTACTGCAGCCAAACTCGCCACCAAGATAAAGCAGCGTGAAGCCATGAATCAGCGACCAAACCTGCGCCTCCACAATGCGGGAATCGCTTCCCTCGGGTACAAACGGCGCACAGGCCTTGCGTAGGATCATATAAGCGTCCGCCTCTTCACGTGTGCTGCGTGGCGCATGAATGCCCAATCCGTGTTCTCCAAACATCACCTTCAGCAGCCCACTATGGCGCAAGCCAAACTGTAGATAGCCGCGACAGATGCTGCGCAGACGTTCGCGATCTGTTTGTTCGCCTGCTTCAATCGCGTCCGTCATGTATTTGGAAAATATGTCAAACCCTTCCTCGGCAATGGCGGAAATCAAGCCTGACATGCCTGCGAAGTGATGCGCTGGCGCTGCATGTGACACTCCGGCGCGCGCCGCACATTTGCGCAACGTGAGCGCTTCCAGCCCGCCTTCTTCCAACAGGTCAATGCCCGCCTGGATCAGCGCGCGTTTGAGGTCTCCGTGGTGGTGGCGGGTTTTTGCTGTGGTCATGGGCCCAAACTAACCTGTGACTTGACAGTGTCAAGCAGTTCTGATTTTTACAGTGTCAAGATTAACTTTACAGTGTCAAATTTGATCGGAGTGTCCCATGTATCCCATCCGCAAACGCCCACTGTTGCCGCGCAGTCTGCCGCTGATCTGGTTCCTGTCGATTGCCATTGCCTTGGCCTCCATGCGGTTTCTGATTGCAGATATCGCCGTGGTGATGCCGATCATGCTGCATCACGCGCTGGAACGGCCGATCTTGATGTATGGTCACATTGCGCTTGCCCCCGTGGCACTGGTGCTCTTGCCCTTGCAGTTCAGCACCAAACTGCGCTTGCGCCTTCCAATGCTGCACCGTTGGCTTGGACGGCTCTACGGTCTGATGATCCTGCTGTCCGGCCTGTCGGGTTTCTTCCTCGCTTTGCGCACAGATGAGGGGCCCGTCGCAGCCTCCGGTCTCGCGGCCCTCGCAGTGGCCTGGCTCAGCACCACCGCCGTGGCGATCTACCTGGCCATCCAGCGTGACATCCCGGCCCATCGCCGTTGGATGATCCGCTCAGCGGCGCTGACCCTGTCTGCCGTCACCTTGCGGTTCTACCTGCCCATTGGCGAACTCACAGTGGGGTTTGACACGGCCTATCCGCTGATCTGCTGGGCCTGCTGGGTGCCCAACATGTTCATTGCCGAATGGCTGATCCGGCGGGAAGTCCCCCAAAGCCCCTTGCAGCCCGCCTAAAACAGTAAAAGCCCGCGCGAGGCGGGCTTTCTCATGTCTTCGATTGTAAGCTAACTCTACAGCGCGCCTTTGGTGGATGGGATGGCGTCTGCTTTGCGCGGGTCCACTTCCACCGCTTCACGCAACGCGCGCGCCACGGCCTTGAAGGTGGCCTCCGCAATGTGGTGGCTGTTGAACCCGTGGATCTGATCCACATGCAGGGTGATCCCGCCGTGGGTGGCAAAGCCCTGGAAGAACTCGCGGACCAACTCGGTGTCAAAACTGCCAATCTTTTGGGTGGGCATCTCAAGGTTCCAGATCAGGAACGGACGCGCGGACAGATCAAGGCTCGCCCGCACCTGCGCATCGTCCATCGGCAGGTGACAGGTGGCATAGCGGCGAATGCCCTTCTTATCGCCCAAAGCCTGCGTCAGCGCCTGACCCAGCGAGATACCCACATCCTCAACCGTGTGGTGGTCATCAATGTGGTAGTCGCCCTCGGCGCGGATGGTCATGTCAATCAGGCTGTGGCGCGACAGCTGATCCAGCATGTGGTCAAAGAAGCCCACACCAGTCTGGTTGTCATAGGTGCCGGTCCCGTCGAGATTGATCTCTACGGTGATCTTGGTTTCCGCAGTGGTGCGGCTCACGCTTGCCTGACGCATCTGGTCATCCTTCGCTGATAGTCGGCCACCTTATAGGCAGCGCTGTTGCGCGGGCCAAGGGGGCGCAGTTTGCGATTGTGGTCAGGGTGGCATTTGTGCCAGCTTACACCCAAACCGACATGAGGGCTTTTATGACCACCTGCGTCTTTATCCAGATCCGCTGCAAACCCGGCACAACCTACCGCGTGGCCGAAGAAATCGCACTAAAAGAAATCCACTCCGAACTGCACTCCACCAGCGGCGATTATGACCTGCTGATGAAGCTTTACATCCCCGAAGGTGAGGATGTGGGCAAGTTTATCAACCACCATATGCTCGACATTCCCAACATAGAGCGCACCTTGACGACATTGACGTTCAAGGCGTTCTAGCCCCTGCCATACAGGAGACCGCCATGGCCGACTTGGAAACTAACAAAGCCAGCGCCATGGCGCTCTACGATCTGATGTTCAATCAGAACAAGCCACGCGAGGCCGCAGAGGCCTACCTTGGCGACGAGTACATCCAGCACAACCCGCATGTGGGCGACGGCAAAGAAGCCTTTATCGCTTACTTTGAGCGCATGGCCGCAGAGTATCCCGGGAAGAAGGTGCACTTCAAACGCGCCATTGCTGAGGGTAAAATGGTGGTGCTTCACTGCCATCAGGAATGGCCAGGCGACGAAGACTACGCCGGCATCGACATCTTCCGCTTTGATGACAATGGCAAGATTGTTGAGCACTGGGATGTGTTGCAAACCATCCCAGCGACGTCTGCCAACGATAATGGGTTGTTCTAGACGGGCTTCCCGTTGATCCACGTGGCGGCGTTGGCACGGTCATCGCCCATCATGATTGTCGGGAACAGCGCCTCCCAAATGTCATTGGCCCGCGCGGACCGCTGCGCAATCTCCGGCGTGCTTGCCAAGTCCAACACCACCAGATCGGCCTCCATGCCGACAGCCAGATTGCCAATTTTGTCTTCCATATGCAGCGCCCGTGCCGAGCCTTGCGTGGCCAGCCACATTAGCTCCGCAGCATGCAGCGGGTTGTGGCGCAGTTGCCCAACTTCATAAGCACTCGCCATGGTGCGCAGCATCGAAAAACTGGACCCGCCGCCTGTGTCGCTCGCCAGACCCACGCGCTGACCCGTCGCCATCAGCCCGCCCATGTCAAACAGGCCGGACCCGATGAAAGTGTTGGAGGTTGGGCAGTGAATCAAACCAGCCCCAACTTCGCGCAATCGATCCTTCTCTCGCTCTTCCAAATGGATTGCGTGACCGTAAAGGCCCTTTGCGCCCAAGAGACCAAATTGCTCGTAGGTGTCGAGGTAGTCCCGTGCCTCAGGGAACAGATCTTTGACCCAGGCAATCTCGTCGGTTTGCTCACTCAGATGGGTCTGCATCAGGCAGTCGGGATGTTCTGCCCAAAGACTGCCAAGCGCCTCCAACTGTTCTGGCGTGGAGGTTGGCGAAAACCGTGGAGTGATGGCGTAGCTGATCCGGTCCAGGCCGTGCCAGCGATCAATCAGCGCCTTGCTGTCATCATAAGCGCTCTGCGGCGTGTCGCGCAGCCCCTCAGGTGCGTTGCGATCCATACAGGTCTTGCCGGCAATCACCCGCTGTCCTCGGGCCTGCGCCGCCTCAAAGAAGGCGTCCACCGATTCCGGATGAATGGTGCAGTAGCTCACCATGGTTGTGACGCCGTGTTTGGCTGTGAGGTCGAGGTACATGGCAGATATTTGATCCGCATAAGCCCGATCGCCAAACCGCATCTCTTCGGGGAAGGTGTAACTGTTGAGCCAATCAATCAGCCGCTTGCCCCAACTCGCAATGATACCGGTTTGCGGGTAATGCACATGAGCATCGACAAACCCCGCAGAGATCAGCTTGTTGCCATAGTCGAAAACCTCCGCAGCGGGGTAGGCAGCACGCATCGCGTCCGCAGTGCCAAGCGCCACAATACGGCCCTCCTCAACAACAACCCCGCCATGGGTTTCATGCCGGGCGGCGTCGACACCGGCCTCAAACGGATTGGCGGCAAAACTCAGCGTCTGCCCAAGCAGTAGGGTCTGTGCGCACATAATTTTCTCCAATCTCTTGAGGGCGGGTCTTTTTTCGGCCCCAACCGGTCGTGTCCCATTGAGTCCCAGCTTTGATTTAATCTATGGTCCGCAGCAAGTCCAAGACCACACAAACTGGTCTCTCGCCAAAAAAGGAGCGCGTCATGTCCAACACAGAGTTGCAGACCGCCCCCGACTTGGACGTAGAAGACTACTCCCTGTCCAAAAAACTTGTTGCTGGCGTGCTCTATGCCCTGGAAGCACAGGACCGCGCCACGCTGGTCGAACTGACAGAGCCGCTGCACCCGGCGGACATCGCCGACCTTCTGGAACAGATCAACCCCTATGACCGCCGCCGCCTTGTTGAGCTCTACGGCGAAGAGTTTGACGGGGACATCCTGTCGGAACTTGACGAAGGCCTGCGCGAAGAGGTCATGGGCATCCTCAATCCCGAGGTGCTGGCCGAAGCCGTGCGGGAGCTGGAAAGCGATGACATCGTGGATCTGGTGGAGGATCTCGATGAACCGGCGCAAGAAGCCATCCTTGAGACGCTGGAAGATGCAGACCGTGTCGCGGTGGAGCAGGCGCTCAGCTACCCGGAGAACACCGCTGGTCGTTTTATGCAGCGTGAAACCGTCTGTGCGCCGGAGCACTGGACGGTGGGGAAGGCGATTGACCACCTGCGCAATGCCGAGGAATTACCAGAGCAGTTCTATCACGTGATCCTTGTGGACCCGCGTATGAAGCCCATCGGCAATGTCACCTTGGGCAAACTCATGTCCTCCCGTCGGGATCTGCCCCTCACAGACCTGATCGAAGACGTGTTCCAGATCATTCCGGTGACACAGGACGAGGAAGACGTCGCCTATGCCTTCAACCAGTATCACCTGATCTCCGCCCCTGTGGTGGATGAGGATGACCGCTTGGTTGGGGTGATCACCATTGATGATGCCATGGTGGTGTTGGATGAGGAACACGAAGAAGACATCCTGCGTATGGCGGGGGTGAGCGATGAGGCCAGCCTGTCGGACACCATCTTGGATGCCGCCAAGGGCCGGGCCACCTGGCTGTTTGTGAACCTGCTGACCGCCATTTTGGCCTCCGGTGTGATCAACCTCTTTGCCGACACTGTGGATCAGATGGTCGCCCTGGCGGTACTGATGCCGATTGTGGCCTCCATGGGGGGCAATGCAGGCACGCAGACCATGACCGTGACTGTGCGCGCGCTGGCGACCAAAGACCTCACCGCGCAGAACGCCTGGCGGGTGATCCGGCGAGAGGTGTCTGTTGGGGCCTTAAACGGCGCGCTGTTTGGCCTGATCATGGCGGGGGTGGCCGGTGTCTGGTTCGGTGTGCCGATGTTGGCGCTTGTGATTGCTGTCGCCATGTTCCTCACCCAAATCGCCGCCGCGTTAGGCGGTATCCTTATTCCCATGGCGCTGGAGCGACTAAACATCGACCCGGCTTTGGCCTCCGGTCCCTTTGTCACCACGGTGACCGACGTGGTGGGCTTCTTCCTCTTCCTCGGGCTGGCCGCCCATGTGCTGCTTTAACGGGAGACCACGTTGATGGACCTGACAGAACAAAAAGCCGCCGCGCGCAAGGCCGCCTTCGCCCGCCGCAAAGATGCATTTGGTAATGCGGGCCCGGGACAGTCCGCGCACCTCTCCGAAGTGCTGGCAGGCTACCGTGGTGTACCGCTTGCAGGTTACATGCCCATCCGCACGGAAATCTCTCCGCTCGCCGCAATGGCCGAAGCTTCCGCGCACGGCCCCGTCGGGGTGCCCGTGATCCAGGGCGCAGCCTTGCCGTTGGCGTTCTCCCGTTGGGAACCGGACGGTGCCCTGCGCGACGGCCCCTTTGGCGCAAAGGTGCCTGTAGAGGACAACTACTTTGACCCGGAGATCGTGATTGTGCCGCTGGTGGCCTTTGACACCAAAGGCGGGCGGCTTGGTTATGGTGGGGGGTTCTATGACCGGACGCTGGAGCGCCTACGGTCTTGTCGCGCCACATTGGCCATTGGCTTTGCCTTTGACGCACAAGAGGCTGACCACTTGCCTTTGGAAGACACCGATCAGCCTCTTGATATGATGATCACGGAAACCCGCATCATCGAGTTCTAAACCTTAGAGGTCCGGGTTGGCTCCGGTCGCATTGGTGCGGAAGTACTCCCAGGCATCCTGTTCACCGCCACCTTTGAACTTACAGACACCATATTCGTTGCCTTCCGCATCTTTGCGAATCTCATAGCCGTGCCCCTGGTTGATACAGAAGGTCGCCGCAGGGTTGGCTGCATCCGCCGCTTGGTTGGGAGAAGAATACTCATCACAGGCGGCCAGCATTGCCAGGGCGCCCACCGCGGTCAGGGTCAAAATCGATTTCATCAAAAACATCCTATGTTGTCGGGTCTTGCCTCAATCTATCGCGCCATACACTCGGAACAAGAGCCTTCCGCCAAACATGCCCGCCAATACGTCATTCTTTGCCGATTGGTGTGCCCGCCACGCTCTTTGCCCAGTTCGTTCCTGTTGTTGCCATATTTGGTTGCAAAAAGTCAGGTGGCACACGTTTTAGGGTATTGGTATGATTAAAGAAGCGTCCCAACCGGTTCAGGTGGTTCTGGTTTTTGATAACGTCCGCAGCTTTGGCAAACAGTTTAATCACTTGGAAAGGCTGTTGGCGCCACTGCAAGAGGCACTACACCCTCACGGTACATGGCAGCACCTCAAAGGCTTCAGCGCGCCTAATTTGTTGGGAGTCGCTTCGGAAAATGCGCATGTCACGATTCAGCGTTTTGACAAACCGATGGCGCTTGATGGGTTTGCAAGCATTCTCAGCAATCCATTGATCACCAATCTGCGCCCGGATGTGGCAAAGGCGCTCCTTCAACACAAATGCGCCCTGCTGATCGAGGTGGGGCCGGGCAGTGTGCCGGGGTTCACCCAAGCTTTTGCGGCGGCAGGCATTGACGATGCAATGGCCACGGCGATGGATGATCTGCTCGGCGGCGTTACCAAGCGCGACACCTTTGAGGAACGTATGTTGATAGCGCAGGCTGTGGGCTGTGCGCTGATTGATCAGATGATGCCGAGCGCGGTGCATTGGGGGCAATCTCATCAGGCCTTTGACGGGTCGACCTTTAAGCGCCTCGCCTCTAGTGGGTTCAACCTGCTCCTCTATGTGGGGGCCTATCCTTATGACGCACAGCAACTGGAAGATGGCAATGTGCAGCTGGGTTTGCGCGGATTAGGGTCGCAGGCGTTGCTTGGCAAAATGGTGATGTGTGCACCAGACACAAAAGACTGGGTGGAAAACTACCAAATAATGCTGGCGTTCATCTCCTATTGCCGCAGCATGGGGCGAATGCTTGGTGATAATGAAACGTTCGGCGCTGATGGGCCGGACGCACCTGTGTATGAAGTGCAGCACAATAGCGACATTCCCGAACTGCCGGATGGTTATATTCTGTTGAAGCGGCGATGTGACGAAGCGTCCAAGCCCATGGCACTCAAAACCATGACAAGCAGCGAACACAATCTTCGCGCCGCCATGCTTGGCAAACGCAATAGGCTGCCGCGTGACATACGCAACCGACTCAGCATTGGCGCGCGCAGCATAGGGGCAAAAGCGCAAATCGCTCGTGGTACTGCACGCGTTTACAAAGTTGGGCGCTTTGCTTTGGGGCTGGCGGTTCTCTATTTTGTACTCACACAAATCCACATTCCCGAAGCCCTGCTTCCGGACAGTTTTGTGGCCTCCAGCGCGCGTCCTTAAGGCATGATCTGACGGAATTTTGCCCAGCGGCACTTCGTGACTTGAGAAGCGCCCGGAACAGCGGTACCCCCATTGTCCATGAAGATTCTTTTCCTCGGTGATGTGATGGGTCGCGCCGGACGCGCGGCTGTGGTGGAACGCCTGCCCAAGCTGCGCGAAGACTGGCGGCTGGATTTTGTCGTGATCAACGGCGAAAACGCCTCCAACGGCATGGGGCTGTCTGGCGCCCACGCCAAGGCGCTGCTCGATGCGGGGGCCGATTGCATCACGCTTGGCGATCATGCCTTTGACCAGAAAGACATGTTGCAATTCATCCAGAATGAGCCGCGTATTATTCGCCCGTTAAACTACGCCCGCGGCGATGTGCCGGGAAAAGGCTTCCGTGTGTTCAACGCCCAAGGCGGACGCAAAGTGCTGGTGACCCAGGCGCTGGGCCAGGTGTTTATGAAGCAGCCCTATGGTGATCCGTTTTCAGCCGTAGATCAGGTGTTGCGCTCTCATCCGCGCGGCGGGTTGGTGCAGGCGGCGATTGTCGACATGCATTGCGAAGCCACTTCGGAGAAAATGGGCATGGGCCATTTCTGTGATGGCCGTGTCAGCCTCGTGGTGGGCACCCATACCCACATCCCGACAGCAGACACCCAGATCCTGCCCGGCGGCACCGCGTTTCAAGCGGACGCCGGCATGTGTGGTGACTACAACTCGGTGATTGGCATGCAAAAAGAAGAGCCGATGCGCCGCTTTGTGACCGGCATGCCAAAATCGCGCTTCACCCCTGCGCTGGGCGAAGCCACGCTGTCCGGTGTTTATGTCGAGACTGACGACCGCACCGGCGCTGCCACACGCATCGAAATGGTGCGCCAGGGCGGCCGCTTGAGCCAATGTGGGCCAGCCTAAGGTGCCACCGGTCTACTGGATCCTTGTTCTTCTGGCGATTGGCACCGGCTGGGGCCTGACACAGCCCTTGGCCAAAATCGCCGTTTCAGAAGGCTATGAACCGCTTGGCCTGATTTTCTGGCAGCTTGTGATCGGCGCAGCCTTCCTGTTTGTGTTGCGGCTAATCACAGGCAAATCCGTGGCCCTACCGCGCAACAAGCTCTGGTTCTTCACCTTGATCGCTTGCCTTGGCACCATCATTCCCAACAGCTTTTCCTACCGCGCCGCGGCTGAGCTGCCCTCCGGTGTGATGTCAATTGTGATCTCGCTGGTGCCGATGTTTGCCTTTCCCATCGCTCTGCTGATGGGCACCGACCGGTTCAATTGGCTCCGCCTTGGCGGCTTGGTGGCCGGTCTCATTGGCGTGATCATCCTTGCCGAACCCGAAGCTTTGCCGGACCCGGCCATGGTGGCCTTCCTCCCCATCGCCGTGGTTGGCCCGCTTTGTTATGCCTTTGAGGGCAATGTGGTGTCCAAATGGGGAATGCACGGGTTGGGCGCAGGCCATGTGCTCTATGGCGCCTCCGTTGTCGGGGCCACTCTCGCGCTGCCACTGGCTTTGGCCTCTGGCCAGTTCATTGACCCGCGCACCGAGTGGAACGCGCCCGAATACGCGTTGGTCTTGTCGTCCGTGATCCATGCTTGTGTCTACACCGCCTATGTCTGGCTGGTGTCCCGCGCCGGCGCCGTCTTTGCCGCGCAAGTCAGCTATGTCGTCACCGGCAGCGGCGTCCTTTGGGCCATGTTGCTCCTCAAGGAACAGTATTCGCTCTGGGTTTGGGCCGCATTGGGGCTGATCCTGGTGGGAATGACATTGGTGCGGCCACGTACCCAGGCCGAAACCGCCTAAAATCTCTTGCCCGACAGGGGCTTCATGGTAAATGTTGGCCGCTGGTAAAGACGGAATTGGTATGGACCTTTTTGCATTTTCGCAGACCACTCAGGCGGTGCTTGCGCTTTTGACCGTGGCGGGCATGTTTGTGCTCTTCCTGCGCGAGGCCTACCCAACCGAAGTGGTGGCCATTGGCGGCGTCGCCGTGCTGTTGTTTCTTGGGGTTCTGCCGTACCAAGCCGCGCTTAGTGTGCTCTCCAATCCCGCGCCCTGGACGATTGCCGCCATGTTCATTGTCATGGGCGCATTGGTGCGCACAGGGGCACTGTCCGCCTTTACCGCATTGGCGGACGGACAGGCGCAAGAACGTCCGCAAGTCGCCATTACCGTGCTCCTGTGTTTTGTGATCCTGGCCTCGGCCTTTGTGTCCAACACCCCGGTGGTGGTGGTGATGATCCCGGTGTTTACGCAACTGGCGCGCACTTTGGGAACGTCGGCCTCCAAGCTGTTGATCCCGTTGAGCTATGCCGCGATCATGGGCGGGACGCTGACCCTGATCGGCACATCCACAAACCTCTTGGTAGACGGGGTTGCCCGAGACCAAGGCTTGGAGCCGTTCAGCATCTTTGAGGTCACGCCACTGGGCCTGATCATTGTGGTTTGGGGCATGGCCTATCTCTACTTCGTAGGGCGTCGCCTGCTGCCAGAACGCGCTAGCATGGCGGACCTGCTGTCCAACCGCAGCCAAATGAAATTCTTCACCGAAGCGGTGATCCCACCGGAAAGCAACCTAATTGGTCGGGAAGTCTCCGGGGTGCAGCTTTTCAAGCGCGATGGCGTGCGTCTGATCGACGTGATCCGAGGCGACACCTCGCTGCGCCGCAATCTTGGTGCGGTCACGCTTCAGGTTGGTGACCGTGTGGTTCTGCGCACCAAGATGACAGAGCTGCTGAGCCTGCAGCGCAACAAATCCCTGAAACGACTGGATCAGGTTGGTGCGGTCGAAACCACCACAGTGGAAGCACTGATCACACCGGGTTGCAAGATGGTTGGTCGCCGGCTTGGCGCGCTGCGCCTGCGACGCCGCTATGGTGTCTATCCGCTGGCGGTGCACCGCCGGAACCAGAACATCGGCCAACAGCTGGATCAACTGGTGGTGCGTGTCGGCGACACGCTGCTGCTTGAAGGGGCACCAGAGGACATCCAACGTCTCGCCACCGATATGGACATGGTCGATGTGTCTCAGCCGTCAGAGCGCGAATATCGTCGTGGGCATGCGCCCATTGCTTTGGGGGCCATGGTGGGCATCGTGATATTGGCGGGGCTTGGGGTTGCGCCAATCCTCTACCTCGCCATTCTTGCTGTGGCGGTGGTGCTATTGACGCGCTGTATTGATGCGGAAGAGGCGTTTTCCTTTGTCGATGGCCGCCTGCTGTCGCTGATCTTCTCCATGCTGGCCATCGGGGCAGCTCTTTCGCACTCCGGTGCCGTGTCGCTGATCGTGAACAATCTCGCACCAGCTTTGCAGGGCCTGCCACCCTTCCTGCTGATCTGGGCCATCTACCTGCTGACCTCGGTGCTGACCGAGCTTGTGTCCAACAACGCCGTGGCCGTGGTGGTGACGCCCATCGCGGTGGGACTGGCGCAGGCCATTGGCGTGGACCCGCGTCCGTTGGTGGTCGCGGTCATGATTGCGGCTTCGGCCAGCTTCGCGACGCCCATCGGCTATCAGACCAACATGCTGGTCTTTGGTCCGGGTGGCTACAAGTTCACGGATTTCATGCGCGTCGGCATTCCGCTGAACCTGTCGATTGGCATTTTGGCCTCAGCGCTGATCCCGTTCTTCTGGCCGCTGTAAGGCTGTTAAGACGTTGCGCAACGGGCGTTGCGTTTACTGTTGCGTGTTTTGCGGTGGCGGAAAAACGCACCTCCGCGAAACAGTCGTGATACCGACAAGATACCGACGTGATTTTGAGGCCATTTGGGCCGGTTAACACGCCAACAAAAAACGCGCCGCAGAGGTCTGCGACGCGTCGAATTTTGATCCGGTGTAGATCACTTCTTTTTGCGCGGTGGCATCAAGTCGGTGATCGTGCCTTCAAACATTTCTGCGGCAAAGTTGACCGTCTCAGACAGGGTTGGGTGCGGGTGAATGGTATGGCCCAGATCAACCGCATCCGCGCCCATTTCGATGGCCAGAGCCACCTCTGCAATCAGATCACCGGCGTTGGGTCCAACGATACCGGCGCCAATCACGCGCTCGGAATCTTCGTCGAAAATCAACTTGGTAAGCCCTTCAGAGCGGCCCAGAGACAGCGAGCGGCCAGAGGCGGCCCAGGGGAACACACCTTTGCCAATCTTCAGACCGTCAGCCTTGGCCTGTGTCTCTGTGACACCCACCCAAGCAACCTCAGGATCGGTGTACGCCACAGAAGGGATCACCCGCGCATCAAAGTGGCGCTTGTGACCCGCAGCAACCTCTGCCGCAACCTTGCCTTCATGCACAGCCTTGTGCGCCAGCATTGGCTGACCAACAACATCGCCAATGGCAAAGATGTGAGGCACACCAGTGCGTTGCTGGCTATCGACCGCGATGAAGCCACGCTCATCCACTGCCACACCAGCCGCCGCCGCATTGACCTTCGCCCCATTCGGGCGACGACCCACTGCAACAAGCACTTTGTCAAAAGTATCAACCACTTCGCCTTTAGGACCTTCCATGGTGACCTCAAGACCAGCGTCCTTTGCTTTAACCGCCGTGACTTTGGTTTTGGTTAGGATGGCCTCATACCGACCTTCAATCCGCTTGTGCAGCGGTTTCACAACATCTTTGTCCGCCCCCGGAATAATTTGATCCATGAACTCAACGATGGTCACTTTGGAGCCCAACGCATCGTACACGGTCGCCATTTCCAGGCCGATGATGCCGCCACCCAGCACTAGCAGGCGCTCAGGCACATCTTCCAGCTCCAGCGCGCCGGTGCTGTCGATCACGCGCGGATCGTCATGCGGAATGAAGGGCAGGGTGACTGGCTCGGAACCGGCCGCGATGACACATTGGTCAAAGCTGACGGTGGATTTTTCGCCGTTGTTGTCGACCTCAATCATGTTGGGCCCAGTGAAAGTGCCATAGCCGTTCACAACCTGAACCTTACGGGCTTTTGCCAAACCACCAAGACCGCCAGTCAGTTGATTTACAACACTTTCTTTCCAACCGCGCAGCTTGTCGAGGTCAACCTCTGGCTTGGAAAAGCTGATGCCATGCTCTGCCATTTCCTCGGCTTCGGTAATCACCTTGGCAGAGTGCAGCAGCGCTTTAGATGGGATACAACCCACGTTCAAACAAACCCCGCCAAGCGAGCTGTCTTTCTCGATCAGCACAACCTTTTTGCCAAGGTCCGCGGCGCGGAACGCCGCTGTGTAGCCACCAGGGCCGGAGCCCAAAACCACCACTTCGGCGTGCACATCGCCTGCGCCGGATGCTGTGCCAGTCGCGGCCACAGCCTGTGGCGCTGCCGGTGCTTCCGGCGCCGCTGCTTTGGGGAGTTCTGCAGCGCCCTCTGCTTCCAGCACGAGGATCAAGCTGCCTTCGGAGACATTGTCGCCTTCGGCCACTTTGATGTCCTTCACCACGCCGGGGGCGGGCGAAGGCACTTCCATGGTGGCTTTGTCGCTCTCGATCTCGATCAGCGGGTCTTCAGCGGCAACAGTGTCGCCGACAGAGACCAGAACGGAGACCACAGGAACTTCGGAAAAGTCCCCAATATCAGGTACTTTGACGTCCATATTCGCTCTCCTTACCACATCAACTTGCGCATATCGCCAAGCAGGGTTTTCAGCGTCACGGTAAACCGTGCGGCCAATGCCCCGTCGATGGCGCGGTGGTCATAGCTGAGCGACAGCGGCTGCATCAGGCTCGGTACAAACTCTTCACCGTTCCAGACCGGCGCCATTTTGGAGCGGGTCAGGCCAAGGATGGCCACTTCTGGCGCATTCACGATTGGGGTGAAAGATGTGCCACCAATGCCGCCAAGGCTGGAAATGGTGAAGGTCGCACCCTGCATGTCGCCGCTTTTCAACTCACCTGCACGGGCTTTACCAGACAACTCCATGAGATCTTTGGAGATTTCCACAATGCCTTTGCGGTCTGCATCTTTGATCACCGGAACCACAAGGCCGTTTGGCGTGTCAGCTGCAAAGCCGATGTTGTAGTAGTCTTTCTTGATCAGCTTGTCGCCGTCCGGATGGATGGACGAGTTCACTTCCCAATGCTGTTTCAGGGCCGACACAGATGCTTTGATCACAAACGACAACAGGGTCACGCGATAGCCGTCTTCCTTGGCCATCGTGTCCATTTCTTTGCGGTACTTGTCCAGATCGGTGATGTCCGCTTCGTCGTTATGCGTGACGTGCGGAATGTTGAGCCAGCTGCGGTGCAATGCCGGACCGGATAGTTTCTTGATGCGCGGCATCTCAACATCTTCGACGGGGCCAAACTTGGAAAAGTCGACAGCCGGGATCGGCGGAATGCCCATGCCGCTCTGTGCTGCGCCACCGGCGGTAGGTGCGGCGGCTGTTGAGCTCTTCAGGAAGGCTGTCACATCTTCACGTAGGATGCGGCCTTTGCGGCCGGACCCGTTCACCTTGGCCAGATCCACGTCCAACTGGCGCGCAAAGGCACGTACAGAGGGGGACGCGTGGGTCTTACCAAACCCGGCATCGGTCACCGCTGCCGGAGCAGGCGCCGCAGCAGGGGCAGGTGCCGCCGCTGCAGTTGCTGCGGCTTCCGCTTTGGGGGCAGGGGCTTCCGCTGCGGCGGCACCTTCTGCTTCTAGCATCAGGATCAGGGAGCCTTCGGATACGGCGTCGCCCTCGGACACTTTGATTTTGACCACTTTGCCAGCTGCAGGCGATGGCACTTCCATAGTGGCCTTGTCGCTTTCAACTTCGATCAGCGGGTCTTCTGCGGCGACAACGTCACCGGCGCTGACCAGGACGGAAACCACTGGAACATCAGTGAAATCGCCGATGTCGGGAACTTTGACTTCAATTGCCATTGCTAATTCTCCTCTCTTCCCGATCACACCAGGCGCGGGTTCGGCTTGGCGCCGTCGATGTCGTATTTGGCCAGTGCGGCCTCAAGGCCTTTCTTGGTCACAGCACCCTCTTTGTAGAGGTCCACCATGGCTGCTGCGGCGATGTGGTTGGCGTCCACCTCAAAGAAGCGGCGCAGGTTCACGCGGCTGTCGGAACGGCCAAAGCCGTCTGTGCCCAGCACGGTGTAGCTGCCCGGCACGCAGGTCCGGATCTGTTCCGCGTAGTTCTTCATGTAGTCGGTGGCCGCAATCACAGGCCCTTTGGCTTTCGCAAGCTGCTGCGACACAAAGGACACTTTTGGTTCCGCCAGCGGGTTCAGACGATTGTGGCGGGCCACATCCTGACAATCCCGCGCCAGTTCGTTAAAGCTGGTGGCCGACCAGATTTCGCTGGTCACACCGAAGTCCGCCTCAAGCATCTCTGCCGCCTTCATGGCCTGCACCAGAATGGTGCCGGAGCCCATTAGCGTCACGTGCTTCTTGGACGGTTTCTTTACCTCTTTGAAGCGGTAGAGACCTTTGATGATCTCGCCTTCTACACCCATCGGCATGTCTGGATGGGCATAGTTTTCGTTCATCAGTGTGAGGTAGAAGAACACATCTTCCTGATCTTCGTACATCCGCTTCATGCCGTGCTGCACAATCACCGCAACTTCGTGTTGGAAGGTGGGGTCATAGGAGATGCAGTTCGGAATGGTGCCTGCAAGGATATGGCTGTGGCCGTCCTCGTGTTGCAGACCTTCACCGTTTAGCGTTGTCCGACCAGCGGTGCCGCCCAGCATGAAGCCACGCGCACGGCTGTCGCCTGCGGCCCAGGCCAGATCGCCAATGCGCTGGAATCCAAACATCGAGTAGTAGATGAAGAATGGGATCATCGGCACGCCGTGGTTGGAGTAGGCGGTGGCTGCCGCAATCCAATCCGCCATAGCGCCTGCTTCGTTGATGCCTTCCTGCAGAACCTGACCGTTGGTCGACTCCTTGTAGTACATCATCTGATCGGCGTCTTGAGGCGTGTATTTCTGCCCTTCCGGGTTGTAGATGCCCACCGAGCGGAACAGACCTTCCATACCGAAGGTGCGGCTTTCATCCGGCACAATGGGTACGATGTTCTGGCCAATCTGCTTGTCCCGCAGAAGGGTTGTCAGGATGCGTACAAAGGCCATGGTGGTGGAAATCTCGCGATCCCCTGTGCCTTTGAGCTGCGCTGCAAACTTGTCCAACGCCGGGATTTCCAGCTTTGGCGATTGGCTCTCACGTTTGGGGAATTCCCCACCAAGCGCTTTACGGCGGTCCGCCAGATAGGCTTTCTGCGCGTTGTTGAGTTTCACAAACGGCGCGTCACCCACGTCTTCGTCACTTACCGGGATCTCAAAGCGGTCACGGAAGGCGCGCAGCTGATCCTCGTTCATCTTCTTTTGCTGGTGGGTGGTGTTCTGGCCTTCGCCAGCGGTGCCCATGCCGTGACCTTTGACGGTCTTTACCAGCAGACAGGTCGGTTGACCTTTGGTGTCACTGGCCCGTTTGAAGGCGGTATAGACCTTTTGCGGGTCGTGACCACCGCGACGCAGGGACCAGATTTGCTCGTCGGTCCAGTCTTTCACCAGTTCGGCAGTTTCTGGGTATTTGCCAAAGAAGTGTTCGCGAATGTAGGCGCCGTCTTTGGATTTGAAGGTCTGGTAGTCGCCATCTACGGTTTCGTCCATCAACTGACGCAGTTTGCCGGAGGTGTCTTTCTCCAGCAGCTCGTCCCAACCTTTGCCCCACAGCAGCTTGATCACATTCCAGCCGGCGCCGCGGAAGTCACCTTCGAGCTCTTGCACGATCTTATGGTTGCCGCGCACTGGGCCATCAAGACGCTGCAGGTTGCAGTTCACCACAAAGATCAGGTTGTCGAGGCCTTCGCGTGCAGCGAGGTCAATGGCGCCGCGGCTTTCCGGTTCGTCCATCTCGCCATCGCCAAGGAAGCACCAGACCTTGCGGTCGGCCATGTCGATCAGGCCGCGGTTGTGCATATATTTCATGAACCGCGCTTGGTAGATCGCCATCAGCGGGCCGAGGCCCATGGAGACGGTTGGGAACTGCCAGTAGTCCGGCATCAGCCATGGGTGTGGGTAAGAGGACAGGCCGCCGCCGTCCACCTCAGAGCGGAAGTTTTCCAGCTGCTCTTCGGTCAGGCGGCCCTCCATGAAGGAACGCGCATAGATGCCCGGGATCACGTGACCCTGGAAGAACACAAGGTCGCCGCCATGGATCGCAGATTTGCTGCGCCAAAAATGGTTCAACCCTATATCATACATCACCGCGGAGGAGGCGAAGGAGGCGATGTGGCCACCGTACTCGCTGCTCACTTTGTTGCGGCGGACCACAGTCGCCATGGCGTTCCAGCGGTTGATGGTGCGGATGCGCCATTCCATGTCCAGGTCGCCAGGAAACTCTTCCTGGTCGTCGGTTGGGATGGTGTTCTGGTAGGGCGTGGTCGCCGAGAAGGGCAGGGTGGCCCCGGCCGCGCGGGCTTGCTGCACCGCTTTGTCGAGCAGGTAATGCGCTCTGTCTGGTCCATCCCGCGCGATGACATCCTCAATGGCGTCCTGCCATTCTTGGGATTCTACCGGGTCGATGTCTGGAAATTCATTCGCCATGAGGCGTCTCCTCCACTGAAATCCGCGTTTCGATCCTTATAGTTTAATATTAAACAATTAAGCTAGTGCGCCAAGTGCATGGGTCCCATGCGTGTGGCGCAAGGCTCGATCAAAAGGATATTGTGGGAGTGTAGCGCAGTTTGCAGACAAAAGAACAGGGACCCGAAGGTCCCTGTAAGTCACTTGAATTAAAGAGTTTGTCAGTCCTCGTGAGGAAGTACCAAGTTCAGTACAATCGCGCAGAGCGCGGTTGGTGCCACGGCCGAGGTCATCAGTGTTTTCACAACACCCGGCAGATATTGCACGGCGGTTGGCACCAGGTTCAGACCCAGACCAACAGCGAGCGACACCGCGATGATCACCATGTTGCGGCGGTTCAGTTCCACTTCGGACAGCACGTTCAGACCGGCGGAAGCCACCATGCCAAACATCACGATCACACCGCCGCCCAGCACTGGCAGAGGCATGGAGGCGATCACGGCGCCAACCTTAGGCATCAGGCCGCAGAGGATCAGGATGATGCCACCGATGGTCACCACGTGGCGGCTCATAACACCTGTCATGCCAACAATCCCCACGTTCTGCGAGAACGAGGTGTTTGGCAGACCGCCAAAGACACCAGCAATGGCTGTGCCAAGACCGTCTGCATAGGTTGCGCCCTGGATCTCCGCGTCGGTTGCATCGCGGCCAGCACCGGCTTTTGCGGTGGCGGAGGCATCTCCCACAGTTTCAATCGCGGAAACGATGGAGACCAATGTCACGGCAATCACTGCGCCGAGGCTGAACTCAAATCCATATGGCAGTGGTGTGATGCCGGTCACCCAAGAGGCTTTGGCGACGGCGCCGAAGTTCACCATGCCGGACAGGTATGCCACAACGTAACCCGCAATCAGTCCGACCAGAATAGCCGCGCTGGACAGGGTGCCTTTGGTGAAGAACTTCAGAACGAGAGCCACAACCACCACGGTCAATGCCACGGTCCAGTGCTTCAGAGAGCCGAAGCTTTCTGCTTCCATCTGGAATTGCGCGGCGCCGCCAGCGGCGTATTTGATCGCAACAGGAATGAGGTAGAGACCAATAGCCAGGATCACCAAACCGGTGACTAGCGGCGGGAATAGCCACCGCAGTTTGCCAATCACGGAGCCAAGCGCAAAGTGGATGACGCCGCCAATGATACAAGCGGTCAGAGCAACGCTGAGACCTTGGGTGGCGGCAACTCCGGCCAGCACGCCAACAAAGGCAAAGCTGGTGCCTTGCATGATTGGTAGGCGTGCGCCAATTGGGCCGATCCCCACGGTTTGGAACAGAGTTGCGATGCCGGCGAACAGCATGGCCATCTGGATCAGATAAACCTGTTCAGCACCGCCAAAGGCGAGCCCAGCCGCACCGGCCACAATAATAGAGGGGGTCACGTTTGAGGCAAACATTGCCAGAACGTGTTGGAATCCCAGTGGGATTGCCTGCCCCAATGGGGGCGTGACGTTTGGGTCGGAGTATTGTCCGGTCCCTTGTGTTTCCTGAGCTGTCATAGTGTCAGCCATGTCCTTCTCCTGTCGGTCGTTAAGCCCCGCCACTTCATTTTCCGAGCGGCTTAAGGGCGGTTTGGTCAGGGGATACCTGACCGTTGGTTTTGATCCGCCACCACTTGGTAAGCTGTGTCGAACCAAAATTCTTCGAGGTTGGCGCCGTCGCCAATGCGGTCCACCACGGCAAAAAGGCCGGGGGCTGCAAGCGGGGTCAAAACGCCGTGCCATGTGTTGCGATGGAAGTTGATGGCTTGTCCCGGCTGCGTCTGAAACGCCACGGGGGTATCCGGCTTGCCGCCCAAATCTTTGGCAACAATCACAAGGAATGCGTGTTCAGTCATCGGAATGAAAGCCTGACTTCCGTCCGGATGGCGCTCAACCATATCCAGTGTGTAAGGTAGGCTGCGCGGCTGTGCGTTAAACAGGCTGATGCCCGCGCGCCCATCGGCAAAGTCCATCTTTGCCATGTCGTGATGACGGCCACACATGCCTTGGTTGATGATCTTGTCCGCCTCAGGTTTGAGGGTGATCACATCGCCAAAAGGCGCAAAAGCTTCTGCTGTGAGCGGCTGGATGACAATTTCGGTCACGGTAGCAGGTCCATCAGTCGGAATTCGGCAATGCGCTCAACCTGTTTGCACGCTTCTGCAAACTCGGTGGCGCTGTCGTTACCGATCCGGCGCTCAAAGGCGGCCATGATCGAGGCCTTGGTGTGGTCACGCACCGCAATGATGAACGGGAATCCGTGTTTGGCGACATAGTCGCTGTTCAATTGGGTGAAGTATGCACGCTCTTCATCCGTGAGCATATCCAGACCTGCGCCAGCCTGCTCCGAGGTGCTTTCAGCGGTCAGGCGACCGGCTGCAGCCAACTTGCCTGCAAGATCCGGGTGGGCGTTGAGCACGCCAAGCCGCTCTTCTTTGCTAGCGGTGCGGAAGGCGCGGCAGAGGGCGTTGTGCACGCCGGCGGCGCAATCGTGGGCTGGTCCGAGTTCTAAGTCATGGGCACGTTCTGCAATCCAGGCGGAGTGCTCAAAAATGCCGCCGTAGAGTTCCATAAATCGAGACTTTTCCATAGCGCTTGGGCGCTCGAAGCGTTTGTGCGGATGGGTTTGCGCCCAGTGTTCGGCAATCTCTACTCTGCGCGGCGTCCAGACGCCCTCAAAGCCTTGAATGTACTCGAGGAACTGCGCCAGTCCAGCGAGTTTGCCAGGGCGACCAATCAACCGGCAATGCAACCCAATGGACATCATTTTGGGGGCGCCTTCGCTACCTTCAGCGTAGAGCATGTCAAACGCATCTTTGAGATAGATAAAAAAGTCTTGCCCCGTCACCCAGCCCGGTGCCGTGGCAAAGCGCATGTCGTTGGCTTCCAGCGTGTAGGGAATGATCAGTTGATCTCTATCGCCGTATTCGCGCCAGTAGGGCAGGTCGTCATCGTAAGTATCCGATATGTAATCGAAACCACCGGCTTCGGCGACAAGCCGGACGGTGTTTTCAGAGCAGCGCCCCGTGTACCAACCGCGCGGGCGTTCGCCGACCACTTCGGTGTGCAGACGGATGGCCTCAGCGATGGAGGCGCGCTCCTCCTCTTCCGGCATGTCCTTGTGCTCGACCCATTTCAGGCCGTGGCTGGCGATCTCCCAATCCGCGGCCTTCATGGCAGCAACTTGTTCCGGATTGCGCGCCAGAGCGCTGGCCACGCCGTAAATGGTCACGGGGATGTCTTTGCTAGTGAATAAGCGATGCAAGCGCCAGAAGCCTGCGCGCGCGCCGTATTCATAAATCGACTCCATGTTCCAGTGACGCTGGCCCTGCCATTGGGCGGCGCCCGGAATGTCGGAGAGAAACGCCTCGGAAGCCGCATTGCCATGTAAAACGCAGTTTTCGCCACCTTCTTCGTAGTTCAGCACAAACTGAACGGCGACTTTGGCGTCATTTGGCCATTGTGCATGTGGTGGCTTGGGGCCGTAGCCCCGCATGTCCCGTGCGTAACGCGTCACGACAAAACTCCCCTGGTTCGTGATTACTTTGTTTTAACTTAAAAAACGCCGGGTGACTTTCCAATTTTTCTTGAAAGAGTTGTTGTCGTGGAAGGCGGCTTGATGCTGGGCCGTGAAACATCCGTGCTGGTTAGGTCTTTGCCCCGGCTTGATTTTCTTGCAACGCGGCCTGAACCCGTGGGGTCATAAACTCGATAAGCAGCCGTGTTTTGGGATCTTGATGGCGGCGATGCGTGTAAAGCAAAGCCATTTGAATGGGCATAGGAGGCGTCTCAGCTAGAACAGGCACCAATGCGCCGGAAGACAGGTGTTCAGCAATTTCGAACACCGGTTTCAATGTGATGCCGTAACCTTCTAGAGCCCAATCGGTCAGCACATCGCCGTCATCGGACTCAAACGGGCCCTTCACGGCAAAGCGGCGGGTGCCTTCATCTGTCTCCAGGGGCCATTGGAACTCTGGAGCGCCAGGGTATCGCAGGTTGAGGCAATCGTGGGTGCCGTTGGTCAGTTCTTCGGGAGAGATGGGCGTGCCTCGCTCGGACAAGTACTGCGGCGCAGCGCAGAGCACGCGGGGACAGTCTGCAATCTTCCGGATTCTAAGGGTGCTGTCCTCAGGAACGCCCAAAAAGAAAGCCACATCAAGGCCTTCCGCCGTTAGGTCGAGTTTGCGGTCTGACAGGCGTAGGCGCAGATCGATGAGAGGGTATTCCTTTTTGAACTCCGGAATCAAAGGCGCAATCAGGCGGCGGCCAACTCCCAGTGGGGCAGCGATATGCAGAAGGCCACGCGGACTTTGCGTGATGGAATTTACCGCCGCTTCGGCCTCGTCAATGGTTTCAAGGATCTTACAGGCACCTTCGTAGAAGGTGTTGCCTTGTTCAGTCGGATTGAGTTGCCGCGTGGTGCGGTGAAAGAGGCGGACGCTAAGGTATTCTTCTAATTGGGAAATACGAGACGAGGCCACGGCTGCGGAAATCCGTTGGTCGCGGGCGGCGGCGGACATGCTGCCAAGTTCGTAAACGCGGACAAAGGTGCGGATGTTGTCGATGTAGGACATGGCGATCTTCAGGCATTTCTTGAAGCTGGAATTGTATTCCACGGTATCCCAAAAAAGTCGCCAGCGCCAGTGTGACCGAGGGGCGGAAGATTTGGCGCTTTTCATTGCCTGCCGTGCGTGCTTGAAATCCGCCAAAGTTTTTGACGCGGGAGCAGCATGACATGCAGACAGTGATCTTTGATTTGGACGGCACACTGGTGGATAGCGCGCCGGATATCCGTGCCTCTGTGAACAAAATGCTTGCGGAAGAAGGCTTGCACGAGCTGGATCTGCCAACTGTGATTTCTTTTATTGGCAATGGGTTACCGGTTCTGGTGCAGCGGGTGATGGCGCATTTTCAGATTTCTGAAACGGAGTTCGCTCGACTGAGCGCGCGGGTGCTGGAAATCTACAATGCGTCCACCTCTGAGTATACGGTGACCCATGAGGGGGTGCGCGAGGTTCTGGATGCGTTGCAGACCATGGGCGTCCGGATGGGGGTTTGCACGAACAAACCCAAGGAGCCGGCGATGCATGTTTTGGAAGGATTGGATTTGAGCAAATACTTCGATGTTGTTGTGGGGGGAGACAGCTTTGAGACGCGGAAGCCGGATCCCTTACCGTTGCTGGAAACGATAGGCGGCACGCCAATTCAGCACGTGCTTTACGTTGGAGACAGCGAAGTGGATGCGGAGACGGCGCAGCGGGCGGGAGTGACTTTTGCTTTGTTTACAGAGGGGTATCGTAAATCACCTGCCGAAGACATTCCACATGATCGGCAGTTTTCAACATGGGGGGCGTTTCTGACGGTGCTTGAGGAAGTACAGCTAGTTTAGGCCAAAACACGCGGGTTCTCTCTTATCTGCGGAACTGTGACTTGCTCATTGGGGGCGGTTGGATTTAGGCTGTCATCAAACGCCATGAAGCGAGGAGTTTGCTTGTGAAATCTTTTATTGTCAGTGCTTTGGCCGCTGTTTCCATTTTCATCGGGGGGGCTGTGTCGGCGCAGGTGATTGAGCTGACACCGGCTAATCCACAACCAACTGGCGTGAAACAAGGCCTCAAAGTCAATTACTTCACCGGGGAGCGCAATGTGCGCAACCTGAACCAAGCGAAGTCAAAGATTAAGTGGTCCAAGCCGGGTAAGCCTTTGCCAGGATTGAACTTTCCAGACAAAGGACAAGGCGCACCGGTGCTGACGTCGGGCAAGCCGATGTTGGTGGTGGCGGACATTAACGGGTATATCAAGTTTGATAAGCCCGGGGTCTATGACCTTGAATTCTTTAGCAATGATGGCTCTCAGGTTTGGATCAGCGGCAAGTCTGTGGCGAAGCTGAACAAGATCACACCATGTGCCAGCGCGGGGCGGCCTAAGGTCAATGTGCCCAAGGCAGGATGGTATGATTTCAAGGTGTTATACTGGCAGAAAGAGGGGACGGCGTGCCTCGAAAGCGAGTGGAAAGCGCCCGGTGGGAATCGTCAGCTGATCCCGAACAGCGCGTTTGGCTACAAGTAAACGCCGATTCAGCAAGGTTAATTGGGGGCTTCGGCCCCCTTTTTTGTGAGCAAAATCCACGTCGGTATTCTGTCGGTATCACGACTGTTTTGCGACTGTGGCGATTTTTGCACCGACTAGCGGCAGATATTCTTAACCTGTGCGTCTTTCCACGGCAGCACCACGGCGTCCGGGCGGGGCAGATTTTCGACCGGGAAATGCGGCGAGAGCAGAGATTTCAGGCGGGCGGTGCGCGGTGCCTCTGGATCGAGCAGGGAACAGCAGAGGTATTCCTCCACCACGGCGGCTTGCTGCTCATATCCGTAATCCAGGAAGGTCGCGGCGGAGGCGCTTTCAAACTGATAGGGATCGGCGCCGTTCTTGTGTTCTTGTGCGGCCTTGAAAGGCGTGTATCCGGTGATCTCACGGTTCTGCCATTGCCAGACGTGTACCATTTCATGGGCAAAGAACATCGCCGCCGTCAGGTGCAGCTTTTCAGGGTAGCTGGGCACGTAATCTGGCACCGACCAATCTCGGGAGGTGTAGACGTGCTCATAAAGCACAACACCGGCGGCGGTGGCGGTGATGGTTTCCTCTTTGGGTTCCGGATTGATGCGTTCGCGACAGGCAAGGCGGGGGCGTTTTTCATACTCCCACGTCTGGATGCCGAGCGGCGCGTTTTTGGTGATGCGGATCGGTTTGGTGTCGATGCTGTCGCCCAGAACGTCAGCCGTAAACGCCTGTTCCGTTTCGGTCAGGGACCGGCCGCAGGAGATCAAAGCGAGACAGAAGAAAACGGGCCAGATGCGCATGAGGGGGAGACTAGCAAAGCGCCTTGTGGTGGCAAGGTGGGAAATCACAGAAGGCTGTCGATTGTGCGGCCCAAGCGGAAAGGTGCCGCAAAGGCAACAAGGCAGAGGGCGATGATTTGCAGGATCAAGAGGGCGCGGCCGGATTGCAGGCGCTGCCACGCGTCGCGCAGGGCGGTGATGTCTTCGATCAGCGTGTCATAGGTGAGCGCCAGCACGCGGTAGTCGGCGGCGATCTCCGGGCGGGTGGGGGCGATGTTTTCTACGGCCATGATGGTGGACACGTCGCGGGTGTCAAAGGCGAGGAACTCGGCCATTTCCAGCTCGGCGGCGGCTTGGGACATCTCGGCGTGGTCACGGGCGCTGCCGAACAGCAGGGAGATGCCTTCCAGCGGGGTGGCGCGTTCTGTGATGGTGAGGAACAGGGGCAGGGCGGTGTTTTCCGCTGAGGAAGCAGAGAGGAATTCGACCTTCTCGCAGAGCGTGGTCAGGTCTGCGTCGGTTGTTTCCGCGCAGTAGCGCAAGCGGAAGCGGGCGGCGTCGGTGTCAAAGGCGCGGGACGCGGTGTAGGCGACGGTGATTTGGCGATTGAGCGCGGTGCTGTCCTCTTGATAGATGCCCGCCGCTATGGCCACCACGGCGCCAAGCCCGCCCAAGGCGACCCAGATCACGTCCGCCAAGAGCCAGGCCTTGGTGTCTTCCGTGCGGCGGAAGAGCGTCAGCGCGCCAAGGCAGCCCAGCAGAAAGCAGGCGAGGATCAGGGGCAGTTGGTAAGTTTGCAAAAACGCGGCCATTGGGGCAGCTTAGCTGCGAATGGTTGAAACAGGGATCACGGCTGCGTGTCGGTTGCGCGCGTTATTTGGGTGTGGTGACCAAGCGGCCGCCGTTCATGCATTCGGAGAAGTGGAAATCGTAAAACTTCTGGTCCTGCGCGGCTCCGGCGGCGGAGCCGATGGCGCCGCCAACCACCGCGCTGCCCAGTGCGTCGCGGTGATCGCGGGTGCCGATGTAGCCGAGGCCATAGCCCAGTTGCGTACCGGTTTGCCCGCCTTGCACACGGCCGCGCATACCGGCGGCGGCGCGGGCGTATTGGTCACAGAAGAGTTCCGTGCGCGGTTGCTTTTGCCCCCACTGGTGCGTGCCTTTGTTGGTGTTCAAAGACAGCTGATTGGAGCGCTGCTGGCTTTCCGGGGACATGAAGTTGTTCTGATGCCGCGCGGAATCCTTGCGGGCCTGGGCTGTGGCCTCAGCGGCGGGCAGCAGGAGGACGAGGATCAGGGTAAGGGCAGGGCGCATGGGGGGAGTTTGGCAGGGTGTAGCGTGTTCCACAACCTAGTGCGGAATGCAGCGCATTCCGCCGCGCCCGACCGTTCAGAGCGCTTACGCCGCGCCACTGGCGCGACGGTCACTATTCACCCCATGGGAGGGCGCGTTCCGCACCCACCCTCGGGTAGTGCGCTCGCAACAGATGGTTTAGCGATTATTGATGATTTCGTAAGAGCCGACCTTCGGGTCATCTAACATTTCGAGTAGGTGACTTTCCGCCCAAACTCGGCCAAGTTGGATCTCGTTCTCGGCCTCGGCACCATATCGGCCAGAGTATACGCCCAGGAAACGAGCGACCGGGTCAGAGAAAACTGTTACAGAACGGTCCTCCATAAGTGCAGTCCCATTCGAAAAAAGGTAAACTGGCGAGCCAGACATTCCTTCGCGAGTTGCTGTGTCCACTAGGTAAACCCCTAGCCCATCATTTCGGGCCACATTTGGTTCTGCGGCAATTGAACCGCGCTTCCATATGGGAAGAATGCCTTGCTGCATCATTCCCTTTGGAAATCCGGCAATAACAACATCTTGACCGACAGAGATCATAATTTTCTGGTCGCCGATGTCTTCTGGCGTATATGCCTTCAAATTACTCGGAAAACTCCTTAACTCAATGCAAGCCAAATCGATCTTTTGACCAAGAGGATGTTGCAGCCATTTCGGTTCGTCATCTTGGTCGCAAATAGCTACTTCGCAGTCTCGAACGAACTTACCAATGTTTGGAGTGTGTGCCCAGTAAGAAATTCGATTTGGTGTTAGCAGTGTTGTGCTCAGCGGTTGCCCTGTGTATGCGTTGCGCCCGGAAAAAACGTGCCAATTCGAAACTAGGAATACCTTGCCATTTCGCTTCATGAAGAAGGCGGTAGCGGGTCCCAATTCACGATCGTCCCGTTTAACCCAAATGGGAATTGAGATTGAGAATACTGTGTGCATTCAAACGGTTGCCTCAAACATCCAACTCTTCCACAAACCGCGCGTTTTCCTGAATGTACTGGAAGCGTTTTTCGGGCTTTTTGCCCATCAGATCGCCGACCAGCGCGTCGGTTTCGCCGGGCTCGTCTTCGTCAATCGTCACACGGATGAGCTTGCGACTGCCCGGGTCCATGGTGGTTTCTTTCAGGTCTTTCGCGTCCATCTCGCCCAGACCTTTGAAGCGGGAGACGTCGATTTTGCCTTTGCCGCCAAGGCCTTTTTCGAGCCATTCGTTTTTCTCGGCCTCATCCACACAGTAGACGCGTTTGGCGCCTTGGGTGAGGCGGAAGAGCGGGGGGCAGGCCATGTAGAGGTGGCCGGCGTCGATCATCGGGCGCATTTGAGTGTAAAAGAAGGTCATCAGGAGCGCGGCGATGTGGGCGCCGTCGACGTCCGCGTCGGTCATGATGATGACCTTGTCATAGCGCAGGTCGTCGACGTTGAATTTGGTGCCAAGGCCAACGCCAAGCGCCTGGGTCAGGTCGTTGATTTCCTGGTTGGTGCCGATCTTGGAGCTGGCCGCGCCCAGCACGTTGAGGATTTTACCGCGGAGCGGCAGGAGCGCTTGCGTCTTGCGGTTGCGGGCCATTTTGGCGGAGCCGCCCGCGGAGTCGCCCTCCACGATGAAGAGCTCGGTGCCGTCGCGGTTGGTGGCGGAACAGTCCACCAGCTTGCCGGGCAGGCGGAGTTTCTTGGTGGCAGTTTTGCGGGCGGTTTCTTTTTCCTGACGGCGGCGGAGACGTTCTTCGGCGCGCAGCACCAAGAAGTCGAGGATGGCGCCTGCGGATTTGGTGTCTGCGGCGAGCCAGTTGTCGAAATGGTCGCGCACGGCGTTTTCCACAAGTCGCTGGGCTTCCACTGTTGCAAGGCGGTCTTTGGTCTGGCCGACAAACTCCGGTTCGCGGATGAAACAGGACACGAGGGCGCAGCCGCCGGTGATCAGGTCGTCGCGGGTGATCTGCGCGGCCTTTTTGTTGTTGATGAGCTCGCCATAGGCCTTGATGCCCTTGAGCACAGCGGCCCAGAAGCCGGACACATGGGTGCCGCCTTCGGGGGTTGGGACGGTGTTACAGTAGGACTGGATGAACCCGTCGCGAGATGGCGTCCAGTTGATCGCCCATTCGACCTTGCCGGGGACGTTGAAGCGCTCCTGAAAATCCACGGTGCCTGCAAAGGGTTGCTCGGCGTAGGTGGTCGCCTTGTCCATGGTTTCTTTGAGGTAATCGGACAGACCGCCGGGGAAGTGGAAAGTGGCCTCGGTTGGGGTCTCGCTGTCGTCAATCGCAGTTTTCCAGCGGATTTCAACGCCGGAGAAGAGGTAGGCTTTGGAGCGGATCGATTTGAACAGGCGGGCCGGTTTGAAGCGGTGGTGGCCAAAGATTTGCTCATCGGCGTGGAAAGTGACCGTGGTGCCGCGCCGGTTGGGAGCAGCGCCAACTTGTTCCACGGGGCCTTGTGGCAGACCACGGGAAAAGCGTTGTTCAAACAGTTTCTTGTCGCGTGCAACTTGCACCACCATCAAATCCGACAGCGCGTTCACAACCGACGCGCCCACACCGTGCAGACCGCCCGAGGTCTGATAGGCTTTGCCGGAGAACTTGCCACCTGCGTGCAAGGTGCAGAGGATGACCTCTAGCGCGGATTTGTCCGGGAACTTGGGATGCGGGTCCACCGGGATACCCCGGCCGTTGTCGCGGATGGTGATTGAATAGTCTTCGTGCAGCTCGACCTCGATGCGGTTGGCAAAGCCTGCGACCGCTTCGTCCATCGAGTTGTCGAGCACCTCGGCAACCATATGGTGCAGCGCGCGTTCGTCCGTGCCGCCGATATACATACCCGGCCGTTTTCGGACAGGTTCCAGCCCCTCAAGGACTTCAATAGAGGAGGCGTCGTAATCGGTCGGCTGTGTTTCGGCCAGAAGGTCGTTGGGCATTCGCGGGCTGCTCTTGTTGGTGTTGCTTGGCGCGCATTATGGCAGGGGTGTGCGGCGGGGGGAAGAGGCAGGTCGCAAGAACCGTAAAGCCGCCTGTGATAAAACAGGCGGCTTATGGAGAGAGGGGAGGTGCGGTGCCCGGATGGAAGGACAAAGACTAGGGAGTTACCCGGATACCGCGAGATCACGTAAGGCCGTGACAGAGGGGCTGGCGGTCACATGGACAGATAGTTGTCCGCCAGCGAGTCACGGTATTTGTCGATCCATTTGGTGTTGATCGCCGCGATGGTTCCGTCTGCTTCCAACTCGGTGAAGCAGCGGTCAAAAGCCACGGACATGTCCGGATCGCGGAAGTTCATGGCGTAGTTGGAGGGGTCAAAGATGGCGCGGAACTCCAGCGGTTGGCTGGCGTCAACGCCTGCGGAAGAGCCAGCATCACGCAGGCTAGCGGCGTAGGCGGCAAAGAGCATGCCGTCGCCCAGGATGCCGTCAACGCGGCCCCCAAACAGCAGTTTGGATTGGGTTTCCTGGTCGGCCATCTCCCGGTAGGAGCCAAAGGAGCTCTGGGCGTCGGACAGACCCGGCAGGATGCCAAAGGCGCCTTCAAAGGCGGCGATGCTGAGACCGGCGAGATCATCGAGCGCGCCAAAGTTGTTGCCGGAAGAGGCGAGGTAGGACACGCCGTTCTGATACGCGATGTAAGGCGCGCTTTGGGCGCCGTCCATCGGCATGCCCACAGGCACGGTCATCACCGCGTCGCCAGTGCCGCCTTCGTAGGTGGCCCAGTGGCGGGTGAAGGGTTGCACCACATAGTTCACCTCGTGACCGCAGTGTTCCATAACACGGGTGACAATTTCGGCCTCACGGCCAGAGCCGTCTGCGTAAACCATGGGTGGCAGAACTGCCGCCAAAATGGTGACGGTGTCGGCGATGGCAGCGCCAGTAGAAACGGTCAGTGCAATGGCAGAAACCGTGGCAGTCATGTATTTCATTGGGGTAGCCTCCTCGCAATTCCTGCAGCAGCCTAGGCACCCAAGTCTTAGTGACATCTTAGCGGGAAATAGGTTTTATTTCGGGTAAAAAACTTATGTAAGTATCTGTTTTATATTGGATGTGCAGGTATTGTTTTATCGGGACGTTTTGTGACAGTCGGAGACAATTCTAAACAATGCAGTTGTGAAAAAGGCGACCGGAATGGTCGCCTTTTGGGGGGAGAGTGCGCTTACTGCCCTTTGAGGAGGGTCTCAAACCGCAACCCAATTGCGGTGCGGGCCGGGAAGCCTTTCCAATAGGTGTGGTCCGGTTTGAAGGTGCCGTCTTCTTCTGCGGAGAACAGGCCGTCTTTGGCGTTGGGGACAAGGTTGAGGTAAGCCGCTTTGTCGCTGTCGCCTTTCAAGTGCAAGTCCAGAAAGGCTGTGGCGAAGTGCTGGGTGATGTTGTTCATGCGTGTGGTGTCCCAGACCGCGTCGGCATAGTGGTCAAACGGTGGGAAGCCGAGGGTTTCGGAGGGTTGCCAACTGGCCATGGGGGCGGGGATCGGTGCGGCGGCGTTGTGGTTGGCGTTTTCAAAAGTGAGCAGGTGGCGGTCCGTGCCGGTAGCTTGTTCGAAGATTTCGCGCATGGCCGGGTAGATTGAGACGTCGTCCACTTCGCCGGCCATCAGGAGGGTTGGTTTGCGCAGGCCCGCGAGACCGTCGTCATCCCAGAGGCCGTAGTTGCGCCCCCAAGGGCCAATGGAGATCAGCGCTTTCACGCGGTCGTCGACCAGCGCTTCGTGGCTGTTGGTGTTGCGCACGTTGTACAGTAGAGAGCCTTGTGGCGGTGCAAAGGGTGAGGCTTCGACACCCGGAGCGAGGCCCGCGCCGCCAAATATCAGCGCGCCGTAGCCGCCCATGGAGTAGCCAATCACCGCCGCGGAGGTGGCATCGGTGATTGCGCCAAGGGGACCGTCGAGCGCGGCCATGCTGTTGAGGGCAAACTTCTGGTCAATGGGACGGTTGAGCAGGGTGGAGCCAAAGGCGGCTTGATCGGCGTAGGTGCTATCGGTGTGGTCAATGGAGGCGACCACATAGCCCTTGGAGGCGAGGTTTTCGCCCAGATGGGAGAGCAGGAGGCGGTTGCCGGGGTAGCCGTGGGAGATCACCACCAGCGGGAAGGGGCCGTCTGTTGTGGGCGTGGCATCGCGCGCCGCGCGACCGGTAAGGGTTGCCGAAAGGGACGGGTCACGCAGCACGGTTTCGTAGGTGCCGCCCGGTGGGGTGCCTGCCGCGGCGGGATACCAGATCTCTACGGTTAGGGCGCGGTCATAGCGCGCGAGTGTGTCCTCGGTGGAGGTGAGCACGTCGATCTGATCCGGGTGCACAAAGGTCCGCGTTGTGACGCCAACGGGCAGGGCGCCGTGCGGGGCCAGGTCTGGCGCGTCGGGGCGGATCAGGTCAATTCGGTCCTGAGCGGAGAGGGATGTGGCTGCGAGGGTCAGTGACACGGCAAGCTTTCGAATGTGAGAGAGAAGTACCAAACATGAGCGTCCTCCAATGACTGGGGAAAGTCTAGGGGCGCGCGGCTCGGTGATCTACTGCAGCGTGCAGAAGGGACGCGGGGTCACTGTGTACTGCGGTGTACCGAGAGGAGGGGTGGAGCCGCTATTTTTGTTGGGAATTTGGCGTAGAATAGAAGATTCAGTTGACGTGCATCAAAGAGGATTTTTGCGCGGCGTGGTAGGTGGGTTTCATCACAAGAAAAGCAAGAAAGGAGACGCTGATGGATGACCAGTTGGATGGTGTGGCTCAGGTAAATGGTGATGACATCAAGGACGTTTTGGAAACAGATACTGTGGGTGCCGAGACAGAGCCAACAGCAGAGGAGTTGCGCCGTGCGTTTGAGAAGGGCGAGTACCCTTACGCGACCAAACTGTCCCGCCGGTCATACGAAAAGCAGAAGGCACAGTTGCAGGCAGAGCTGCTGAAGGTGCAGCTTTGGGCGCAGGAAACCGGCCAGAAGTTTGTAATGCTGTTTGAGGGCCGTGATGCGGCCGGGAAGGGCGGCACAATCAAGCGGTTTACCGAGCACCTGAATCCGCGATCTGCGCGGGTGGTGGCGTTGAACAAGCCCACTGATGAAGAGCGCCGCCAGTGGTATTTTCAGCGGTATATCGACCATCTGCCCACGGCGGGCGAAATGGTGCTGTATGACCGCAGCTGGTACAACCGCGCCGGTGTGGAGCGGGTGATGGGTTTCTGTGAGCCCGGCGAATACCTGGAGTTTATGCGGCAGACGCCCGACCTGGAACGGATGTTGGTGCGCTCTGGCATTCGGCTTTACAAATACTGGTTCTCGGTCACCCAGGACGAGCAGAAACGCCGCTTCAAGAGCCGCGAGACCGATCCGTTGAAACAGTGGAAGCTGAGCCCGATTGATAAGGCGTCGCTGTCCAAGTGGGACGACTACACCGAGGCCAAAGAGGCGATGTTCTTCTATACGGACACCGCTGATGCGCCGTGGACGGTGGTGAAATCCAACGACAAGAAGCGCGCGCGTTTGAACTGTATGCGGCATTTCCTGAGCACGCTGGATTATCCAGGCAAGGATCACAGCATTGTGGAGCAGGCGGATCCGTTGATTGTGAACACTGCAAGTCATGTGATCCATCAATCCGATCACATTCTGGGGGCGGCGCTGCACCCGGACACGCGTAAGCCGCGCTAAAGTGTGGCGAGCAGCTGCGTCAGCGGCTGTAGTTTTTGGAAGGCGGTTTCGAGCTTTGGCACGAGACCGCCTTTTGTGATCTCGCTTTCCTCAAAGTCAAACCAGACGGTGCAGCTTTTGCGTTTGAGCAAGGCGGCATTTGGGTGATCCTTGTCATAGGGAGCAGGCACCCGCTTGAGTTCCGGGTCGTCCATGCGGGCGCTTTGGGTTTGCAGGTCTGCAATGGCGCCGGCAAGCTGTACTCCCTTGGGGCCATCGACGGTCGCACGCCAGTGGGTCAGCTGGTCTTTGTCAACCCCCATGATACCACCGCCCACAGACAGATAGTCCCGGCCAATGCCAAAGAAAAACCCGACGGGCGGCGTCGACCACAGCATGTGCAGATGCAGGTGGTAGGGCGTTTTGTCTTTGGAAAAGCGCACGTCGCGGTGGGGGCGGAAGAGTTTGGTGGAAGGTACTTGGCCGGTTTGCTTTTCCAACGAGGCTGCCACCGTGTCGAGCAAAGCCAAAGCGGGCGCTTTGAGCTGGACCTCATAGGTGGGTTTGTTTTCGTTAAACCAGTCTTTGGTGTTGTTGGCGGCCAGCGTGTTCAAAAAGGCGCGGCTGTCGGAAATCAGTGTGGCAAAGGGATCGGCGGACATGGGGGAACCTTGGTCTATCAATGTGGGCCATGGTGGCAGAGGGTGGATTTTTGATCAACGCAAATGCGGGTCTTGCTCTGCCTAATTAACAAGCTTACTGCTTGGGCATGACACCTACACAATCGACCTCCCCAATGCGGACGTCTGACCACGTTCGCGCCCTTTTGCGCATTGGCCTTCCGCTGATTGGCGGCCATGTGGCGCAGTTTGGAATCGGTTTGACCGACACGGTCATGCTCGGCTGGTATTCTGTCGAGGCACTGGCCTCTGTGGTGCTGGGCAGCACGTTTTTCTTTGTGATTTTCATTCTGGGATCGGGCTTTGCCATTGCAGTGATGCCTCTGGTGGCTGAGGCCGATGCGGAAGGGGACGAACAAGCCCTGCGGCGTGTGACACGTATGGGGCTGTGGCTGTCGGTGATATTCGGGGTTCTGGTGCAGCCGCTGTTTATGCTGTCCGGGCCAATCCTGTTGTCGTTGCAGCAGGCCCCTGATGTGGCGGAATTGGCGCAGGCCTATTTGCGGATTGCTGGGCTTGGCTTGGTTCCGGCGCTTTTGGTGATGGTGCTCAAATCCTACCTGGCGGCGCTGGAGCACACTCGCGTGGTGTTCTGGGTCACGGTCGCGGCTGTGCCGGTGAACGCGGTGGTGAACTACGGGCTGATTTTTGGCAACTGGGGCCTGCCCGAGATGGGCGTGCGGGGCGCGGCGATTGCCTCGATCCTGGTGCAGTTTGTGTCTCTGGCGGGGGTGATCCTCTATGCCATCAAAGCGTTGCCACAGCATGACCTCTTTGCCCGCATCTGGCGGCCCGATTGGGAGGTTTTTGCCAAAGTGTTCCGGCTTGGCCTGCCGATTGGCATCACCAATCTGGCGGAAGTGGGGTTGTTCTCGGCTTCCTCCATCATGATGGGCTGGCTTGGCACGGTCACGCTGGCGGCGCATGGCATCGCGCTGCAACTGGCCAGTCTGGCGTTTATGATCCACTTGGGTCTGTCTAACGCGGCTACTGTGCGGGCAGGCAACGCCATGGGGCGCAAAGACGCGGACCATATGGCGCGCGGGGCCTGGGTGGCGATCGTGGTCTCTCTGCTGATGGCCTTTATCGCCGTGGCGATTTTCCTGATCTTCCCGGAGCAGCTTTTAGGGGCCTTTATTGACCCCGAAGAGGTGCAACGTGAGGCGATCATCGCGACAGGTGTGACGCTCTTGTATGTTGCAGCGCTGTTCCAGGTGATGGACGGGGCTCAGGTGATGGCCTTGGGGCTGTTGCGCGGGGTGCAGGACACCCGCGGGCCCATGGTGATTGCCGCGGTGAGCTATTGGATCATTGGCGTGCCAAGCGCCTATGTGCTGGGCTTTACCTTTGGCATGGGCGGCGAAGGAGTCTGGCTGGGGTTGGTCTGTGGTTTGACCGCGGCGGGCATCCTGCTGATGTACCGCTTCTGGATCACCGATCTGAACCGCCTGCGCAAACGGTTTGAAGAGCAAAAGGCGTCGGCTTAACACCGACGCTCCACATTCTCATTCCACAAATATCCTGGGGAGTTCCATCAAGGATGGGACGGGGCAAAGCCCCTCTTACTTTTTGCCTTTGAGCAAACGGTCCGCTTTTTTGCGCACCAGTACGGAGCGCAGATCATGCATCGCCAAAAGCAATGTGTCGGTGATCTGCTCCAACTGATCCGGCGTGGCTTTGGATTGCACCCACTGTGAGGTCAGGTTCAGATGGTCCACCGTGCGCAGGATGTCGTCCACGGTGCGCTGGTCCAAAAGCGCGCGGCGTTCGGCCATCCAGGCGTTGATCTCAGCTTTGTCTTCTTTGGTCAGCTTGGTGTCACCATGGGGTTTTACATCGCCGTTCTTGATGTTGACGACCGCGATCTGATCCATTTCGATCCGGCGCTGGCGGTTTTCCGTGTCGACACGGAACACCACTGCGCCGTTTTCGCGGACGCGGAAGTAATAATCTGGCAGGTCACTGCTCATGGGCCACCTTTGTCTCTGTTGTCTGCAATCAGGTCAGCGCGGCGCAAAAGATCTGAATGCGCGTGCAGGCGGTTTGGAGGGCTTCGTCTGAGGTGGCGTAGCTGACCCGAAAGTTTGGCGACAACCCAAAGGCGGCGCCAAAGACCACGGCCACATCCGCCTCTTCCAGAAGCGCATTGGCAAAGGCTTCGTCATTCTCGATCACGGTGCCTTTGGGGGTGGTTTTGCCAATCAGACCAGTGATGGACGGGTAGACATAAAACGCGCCTTCCGGTGTAGGGCAGGAGATGCCGTCGATCTGGCTCAGCATCTCGATCACCAGATCGCGGCGGCGTTTGAAGACCACGTTGTTGGGTTCCAGAAACGCTTGCGTGCCGTTGAGCGCCTCGACGGCGGCCCATTGGCTGATCGAGCAAGGGTTAGACGTGCTTTGGGATTGCACCTTGCGCATAGCGGCGATCAGCTCGACGGGACCGGTAGCATAGCCGATGCGCCAGCCGGTCATGGCGTAGGCTTTGGACACGCCGTTGCAGGTCAGGGTGCGCTCATAGAGACCGGGTTCCACTTCCGCCGGGGTGCAGAACTCAAAACCGTCATAGGCGAGGTGCTCATACATGTCGTCGGTCATCACCCAGACATGCGGGTGGCGCATCAGCACGTCGGTCAGCTCTTTCAGGTCTTCACGCGAGTAGCCTGCCCCCGTTGGGTTGGACGGCGAGTTGAAGATCAGCCACTTGGTTTTGGGCGTGATCGCGGCCTCCAGCTGGTCCGCGGTCAGTTTGAATTTGGTTTGCAGCGAGGTCTCGGCAATCACCGGTGTGCCGCCTGCGAGCAGCACCATGTCCGGGTAGCTCACCCAATAAGGCGCCGGGATGATAACTTCGTCGCCTTCGTTCAGCGTGGCCATGAGCGCATTATAAAGTGTCTGTTTGCCGCCGGTGCCCACAGAAACCTGCGCCGGGGTGTAGTCCAGGCCGTGGTCGCGCTTCATTTTTGCGCACACAGCTTGCTTCAGTTCGGGAATGCCGTCCGGCGCGGTGTATTTGGTTTTGCCAGCGGCAATTGCCGCCACGGCGGCATCTTTGATGTTTTGCGGCGTGTCAAAGTCGGGCTCGCCGGCGGAGAGGCCAATCACGTCGCGACCTGCGGCCTTCAGCTCGGTGGTCTTTGCTGTCATGGCGATGGTCGGGGACGGTTTCACGCGGGACAGGGTATTGGACAGGAAAGACATTTGGGCCTCGTTTGTAATCACTGGCTCCATGTCTTAGGGTGCGCGCGAATACCGTTCAAGGTAGAAACCAAAGGAATGTAGATGTCACAGGATCAAGTAGAGCCGCTGACCGATGAAGGCTGGTACGGCGAGGATGTGGCGACTTTTGGCGATCGCCTGGCGGCGGCGCGTGAGGCGGCGGGGCTGAAGCAGGGGGAGCTGGCCAAGCGGCTGGGCATCAAGCGCGGCACGCTGGCCAATTGGGAAAGCGATTTGAGTGAGCCGCGCGCCAACCGGCTGTCGATGATGGCAGGATTGCTCAACGTTTCCGTGGGCTGGTTGCTGACTGGTGATGGCGATGGCGTGGAAATGCCCGGCGAGGAAGAAAGCGCGGACACGGACCTGCTTGCGATTGTGCAGGAAATCCGCGTGATCCGCAGCCGTATGAAAAATGATCTTGAAAAACTAGCGCGTCTGGAAAAGGCGCTGCGCAACAAAGTGTGACCACAATGGACATCCGCAAGCCTGCGCCGAATCCGGCAAATGAGACCCATGAGAATCGTCTGAAACGCATGAAAATGCGTTCTATGCGGCGTGGCATCAAAGAAATGGACATCATTCTTGTGCGCTATGCAGAGGACAATTTGTCCGACATGGATGCGGCGACGCTCGATCTATATGATGCGCTGCTGCACGAGAACGATCAGGACTTATATCAATGGGTTACGGGGCAAAAACCGGCGCCTGATCACTTTTCCGCGATGATTTTGGACATTTCCGAAGCCATCAGTGGCCCAAATTGACGCGAATTTGTGACGTCTTTTGGACGGTTTAACCTCTTGTTGGGCTTTTTCGGTCAATCTGTTTGCTAGACAAAGCTGACGGAGAACAAGAATGAGCTTTCATTCATCTATGGAAAGCGGGACAGAACAGTCGTTTATGGCTGATTACCTGGACTCGCTGGCGCTTGTCGAGCGCCTGCACCGGCTGTTGCTGGATGTGATCAAAGACGAGTTTGAGCGTGTTGGGGTTATCGAGATCAACGCGGTACAGGCGTTGCTGCTATTTAACATTGGCGACAATGAAGTAACCGCGGGCGAACTCAAGACACGCGGATACTATCAGGGCTCCAACGTGAGTTATAACCTGAAAAAGCTGGTGGATGCCGGGTATATGCATCATCAGCGTTGCGAAATTGACCGCCGCTCTGTGCGCGTGCGCCTGACCGACAAAGGCCGTGAAATCCGCGATGTGATTTCCAAGCTGTTTGCGCGCCACGCCGAAGGTTTGCAGGCCAAAGGTGTGCTGGGCGACGACGGGATTGAACAGATCACACACGCATTGCGCCGTGTGGAGCGTTACTGGACCGACCAGATCCGCTACATCTACTAACATCCCCGGAAACCCTAGAAAGGGGAATCCGCGGCTTTTGCGCGTCCGCCTAGAAAGGCCCGGCGCGCTTTTCCTTTTGTGGGTGTCGAGTTTTTCTTGCCGTGCGGGCTTTGCCAGCCTGCGCGGCATTTCTTTTGGGCGGCTCACCGCAGCGCCTGAAACGTCGATACGATCGGAAGGGTTAAGGGCGCAGGTCCAACTGTCCTAACACCGTGACCGAGAGTTCCCTTGATAGTTTGAAGCGCATGGCGTTTTCTAAGTCGTCAAAACCATCGGCGACTTCGACAAAAGCGTCTGGTCCCCGGATCAATTCACGTGTGTAATAGGCCGCTATGTCGCCCGGTTGCGCGGCGAGGTCGGCAGCTTTTTCGCCAAAGGTTTCGATGGCCAGCGCGTTCACGATCACGCCGTCGAGTGGGAAAGCGTCATAGGCTTGTTTCGGGGTAAAGCCATCGTTGTTTTCTCCGTCACCACTCACGTCAAGAACCTGCACATCACAGTCCGGCGCGTCGCGAAACAGGCGGGCGGCATGGCCGACAGCGTGACCCAGCGCGGTGGGAAATTCGGTCGTCGCCCGTTTGGAGAGGGCAAGTTTGGCGGCGCTTTCCAGCAAAGTCTGGCGGCTGTCGATCACCGTCCAGTCGAGCAGGGTGCTTTGCTGGGTACGGCCGCTCCATTCATACACCGAGAAGGCCACGGATTGCGAGCTGCTGAGAAAGGCGGCTTGGATTTCAGGGGCTGTGAGCGCGGCGGCAAGGCCGCGGCGTTGCAACATATCCTCATGGGCATCAACAGAAGAGCTGACGTCCAATGCCAGAAGCAGAGCGATGCGGCACTCAGAGGGGGTGTTTGCGGCAGAGGGGAGAGGGGCGACCCAAAGGGCCACCCCCAAAAGCGCGACAGAGGTCGCGCGGCCGATCACCAATGACCGGTGCTCTCCATGCTGGCCCAAGGCTCAGCTGGGGCAAGGGCGTCGCCTTGCTGGAGCAGCTCAATTGAAATGTTGTCGGGGGACCGCACAAAGGCCATGCGGCCATCACGCGGCGGGCGGTTGATCACCACGCCGTTGTCCGCCAGGTGCTGGCACATCTCGTAGATGTTGCCGACCTCATAGGCGAGGTGGCCGAAGTGACGGCTGTCAGACGGCAGGCTTTCGTCGCCGTCCCAGTTGTAGGTCAACTCCAGCGGTGCATCATGGTCGCCATCTGCGGCCAGATAGACCAGCGAGAAGCGGCCTTCTTCGCTGTCATAACGTTTGATTTCCTTGAGGCCAAACAGCGCATAAAACGCCATGGAGGCTTCCAGATCCGCGACGCGGACCATCGTGTGCAGGTATTTCACGTGCATCTACAGGTTCCCTTTTTGGTGTTGGCGCTATCAAAGCACGGAGTGCGGCGGAGAATCCAGCGCGAATTCGACGCTCACAGGGCTGTGATGGTGCGCCTTTTGTCGGGCGCCTGATTAGAAGGCGCGGACGGGCTGGTATCTCGTTGAATTTGGCGCGCGGTTGCGGCACGATGGCAAGACCACAAGCAGATTAAGGCAGAGCAGACCTTGCAGCAGTATCACGACGCGCTTCGCACCATTCTGGATCAGGGCGAAGAGTCTTCCGACCGCACCGGCACCGGCACGATTTCTTATTTTGGCATGCAGGCGCGGTACTCCCACGCGGATGGCTTTCCGCTGGTGACCACCAAAAAACTGCATCTGCGCTCCATCATTCACGAGCTGCTGTGGTTTTTGTCCGGCGACACCAACATCAAGTACCTGAAAGACAATGGGGTGCGGATTTGGGACGAATGGGCGGATGAAAACGGCGATCTTGGGCCTGTCTATGGCTATCAATGGCGGTCGTTTCCAACGATGCAGGCGTCTGGCATTGCTCATGAAGGTGAGCCGTTGTTTGTGAAGACAGGCGTGGATCAGATTGCCAATCTGGTGGAGATGATTAAAACCGCGCCCGATAGCCGCCGTTTGATTGTGTCGGCTTGGAACCCGGGGGATGTGCCACAAATGGCGTTGCCGCCGTGTCACACCATGTGGCAGGTGCGGATCATCAATGGGAAGCTGCATTTGCAACTGTATCAGCGCAGCGCGGATATGTTCCTAGGTGTGCCGTTTAACATTGCCTCCTATGCGTTGTTGCAGGTGATGCTGGCGCATGTGACCGGCTATGAGCCGGGGGATTTTGTGCATTCGATTGGTGATGCGCATATCTATTCGAACCATCTGGATCAGGTGAACCTGCAGCTGTCGCGCACGCCAAAAGCGCTGCCGCAGTTGCGGTTGAAACGCGATGTGAACTCGATTTTTGACTTCACCTATGATGACTTTGAGTTTGTGGGCTACGACCCAGATCCAACCATCAAAGCGGCCGTGGCGGTGTAATCATGATTTCACTGGTTGTAGGACGGGCGCGCAACGGGGCGATTGGGCGGGATGGCGACATTCCGTGGTTCTTGCCGGAAGATTTGAAGACGTTTCAGCGGGAAACTCTGGGCGGGGCGATCATCATGGGGCGGGCCACCTGGGTAAGCCTGCCAAAGAAGCCGCTGCCGAAGCGGTTCAATATTGTTGTGTCTTCTCAGCCAGATGCGGCGGATGTGGTGGTGCCAAGCGTGGCGGAGGCGGTGAAGCTGGCCTACGCGGAGGGCTATCATCGGGTCTATGGCATTGGTGGGTTTGGTATCTATTCCGAGATGTTGCCTTTGGCTGACCGGCTGCTGATTTCCGAGGTGGACATGGACGTGCCGGATGCAGACACGTTTTTCCCGGAGGTGGACCTGTCGCAGTGGCGTTTGGCCTCGTCGCGGGTGTTGCCCGGCGAGGGGCCAAAGTGTGAGGTTTGCGAGTATCTGCGCCGCTGACGGCTACGCAGTTCGATCCGAAACACATTGTTTCGCAGCAGGAAATTGACAGTTTCCGCGTCTTGGCAGTAGGTTAGCAGAAGTTAACCACGTTGTTTCAGCATTTGGAGCTTGGGCCTTATGACGCGTATTTCTTTGATTGCAGCCGCAGTGACCTTGTCTGTAGCCGCGCCGGTGGCGGCGCAAACCTGGAGCAGCAATGCGCCAGTGATTGGCCCAGTGAACCAGCCGGAAGGGGTGCTGATGCACCCTTATCCAGCGGCTGCGAACTATTGCCCAAGCGGGTTGCAGCCGGTGACCATGGGGGGGGTGATCTGCTGTGGCAACCCGACAACCGGCGAAGTTTATTACAACGCCGGCGGCAGCCGTAAGCGCAGCTATAGCATGAGCTGCCCGCCCGGCACCAAAGGCTGTTCCTAAGCCGCACCGAAACACAACGCGCGCCACAGGGGCGCGCGCTTGATGCAGAAAGGGGCGCGTAATGGCGCCCCGATCTTGTTACAGAAGTTTGAGTTCACCCGCCATGTCGCGGCCGTCTCGACCTTGGGTCATTTCAAATTCAACTTTTTGATTGTCCGACAGGCCTTTCAGACCGGAACGTTCAACAACGGAAATATGGACAAAAACGTCCTTTCCGCCTTCTTCTGGCTCAATGAACCCGAAGCCTTTGGTGGTGTTAAACCACTTTACGGTACCGCGTGGCATACCGTTCTCCTCTATATTCACTTTTAGTCGACCCGGGCTGGGGCCCGGAGGCGCAAGAAATCATTAGATCTGAAAGCACGTTTTCAGAGGCACGGAAAAAATTGCACCACCTAGAGGATTGCATGGCTTCCGCAAAAATCAAGGAAAACCGCCGTGAATTTCAAAATCAATTGGTTTAAGTCTCAGATGACACAGGAAAAAGGGCACGAGATGACAACGCTTTATGGACTAAAAAATTGCGATACTTGCCGTAAGGCTCTGAAATCATTGGAAGGTGTCGGGTTTGTCGATGTGCGGTCTGACGGCGTGCCTCAGGTGACCCTTGAAACGGCATTTGAAACATTCGGGGCGGCACTGGCGAACACGCGCTCAACCACATGGCGAAACCTGAGTGAGGAAGAACGAGCGAAACCGGTTTTGGAGTTGCTGGCTGAGCACCCCACTTTGATGAAGCGGCCACTGATTGAGCGGGACGGCGTGCTTTATCTTGGCTGGGGTAAGGACACGCAGGCGGCCCTAGCATAAACAAAAAAGCCCGCGCTGGTGTGGCGCGGGCTTTGGTCGATTGAGAGGTGGTTCAGGCAGGGTCTCGGCGCCTGAATATTGCATCGATGGAGATGGGCCCGGCACCTTTGAGTACCAACACGGCGAACAGGAAGACCCACATCATTCGTTGGTCGATCAGGGCTTGGGCGCTGTCAAACAGGGAGCCAAGCGCCACACCGTGGCCGGTGACGTCGACGATGGTTTGCACAGCGACAAAGCCAATCATGCCAATGGCGGCCAATCGGGTCAGCAAGCCGAGGATGATCAGCACGGGCAGGACAAATTCCGCAATGGTGCCCGCCAGGATCACGAGGCGTTGGAAGAAGGTCATTTGTGTGACGTCCCAGACCACGGCTTCGGCGGCTTTGGGGAAGATCTGACCAAAGGCGCCCGCAGACGGCGAGAAGATTGAACCGTCGATTTTCAACATGGCGGAATTCCAGAAGTAGAAAAACAGCACCATCAGGAAGGTCAGGCGGGCCAAGGTGGGCACAAGCCAGTCGAGCCGATCCAGGCGGTCGATGAGGTCTTGATAAAGCGTGATCAGATTGGACATTTAGACCTCCGAATTTTGCGGAATAGTGAGTGATGTCATAGCGTTGCCTGACAGAAGTAAAGTAAGTATGGCGCCCAGGTCGAAGGCGGCATCCGCCTCTGTGGCTTTGGCGGCGGCACTGCCCAACGGGTCACCGGCCATCAAGCTTTGCAGACAAGCGAGGCCGCCTGGCGGCAGGGCGTGTGGTTCCGGATCATACTCGGGGCGCAAGATGATTACATCTTGAGCAACGGCTTCAGGCTTTGGCCCGTTTTGCATGTTGAACGCCCAGATGGCGTGCAGCGGCCACGGGGAACTCAGAACGCTGACGGCGGGAGCAAACGTGAACGTGACCTCACCGAGGTGTTCGGGCGGAACAGACGCCAGCGCATCGGCGGCAATGGGAGTCGCATCGGCGGCGTGGTAGCTGCGACGCAAAGCCAGTTCGAGCTCTGCCACGTCGCCGAGGTATCCGAGATGCGCGAGTGGCTCAAAACCGCGAAGGAAATCCGGGAACCCCGCGCCATAGTGCATCATCAGCGGCGAGGCGGGCGGCGATTGGCGCAGGAAGATGCCTGCGATTGCGTTGAAGTTTTCCTCACCGATCAGTTTGGCGATGGTCGGGAAACCGGTTGCCAAGGCGTCGGTTAGGGAGACGGCGACATTGTTGCGATAGACGTCAAAGCGGCGACCCGCCGGGCGACCTTCTGCGTCTGACAGGCCCAATGGCCGGTCCTGTTGACCGTCCAATATGGCGCTGCGGAAGGTGGTTTGGGTGACGGTCATACGGTCACCTTGGATAGTGCGGTTTCGGCGCGCTCTGCCTCGGCGTGCAGGATTGGCCATTCCGGTACATCGGTGTCCCATTCGATCAAAATGGGCCGGGGGCCGGAGAGGGACAGCGTATGATCCAGCAAAGCCCAGACCGGGTCCACAACCGGAGCGCCATGGCTGTCGATCAACAGTGGTTTGCCGTGGTCATCCTCATCTTCGTCGTGACCGCCGAGGTGAATTTCTCCCACATGTTCAAGCGGGTAGTCGGCGATGTATTGTTTGGGATCGTAGTTCAGGTTGGTGGCGGAAACAAAGACGTTGTTGACGTCAAGCAGCAGTCCGCAACCGGAGCGTTTGGCGACTTCGCACAGGAAATCTGGTTCTGACCAAGTGCTTTCGTCAAAGGCCAGATAGCTTGACGGGTTCTCCAACATCATCTGGCGGCCAATGGTATTTTGCAGCTCGTCAATGTGATCGCTGACGCGGGTTATCGTGGCCTCCGTGTAGGGCAGTGGAAGTAGGTCATTGAGGAAGGCGCCCTCGTGGGTGCTCCATGCGAGGTGTTCGGAGAACACGGTGGGGTTCAGCCAACCAACCAAGTGTTTCAGTCGGGCGAGGTGCTCCGGATCGAGGCGTCCTTCGCCCCCGATGGACAGTCCGACTCCGTGCACGGAGATGGGAAAGCGTTCCGTGAGTTGGCGTAGCTGTGCGATGGGGCGGCCACCGTCGCCCATGTAGTTTTCTGCATGAATTTCGAGCCAGCCGACGGTGCCAGGCGTTTCGATCAAGTCGCTGAAATGCTGTGGCTTGTAGCCAACGCCGGGCAGGTTTGGCAGGCCTTTGGGGGAGGGGGGCGCATCATACATGAGAGGGGTCCTTAAGACGGCAGGTCGCGAGGCAGGGCCTCGAGCGATGGGGTGCGCGGGGTGCCATCGGCCATGTTTGGCAAGTCGATGGAGAGGCAGGTGCCAGCCTCGACGAGGCTCCAGGCGTTGCCTTGGTAGTTTACGGTGGAGGTGCCTGCGCAGGTGGTTCCGGGGCCAGCGGCACAGCCGTTCTCGCCAGCTTTGGCGACGCCAAAACACTTCTCTTTCTTGCCTGCGTCCGCTGGGGCGGCCTGGAGGGCAAGCGCGGTGGCGACGGCGCCAAGGAGGGGGAGTGTTTTGGAGGAATGGGTCATGGTTTTTGGTCCTGAAACAAAGGCGTTGCGGGCAACGAACGTGCGCTCAGGGAAAGTATGGCATTTTTTATATGTTTTGGGGAGGTTAGGTGAAGCCCCGGAGATACCGGGGCTTCGAAAGTCTGGCTTAGGACTTTGGCAGGTCGCGGTCCAGCGCTTCCAGAGAGCCCATGCGGCCTTTGCCGTCTGCCATTGCTGGCAGTTCCATAGAGGCGCAGGTGCCTGCGTCAACCAGTTTCCAAGCGTTGCCCTGGTAATCAACAGTGGAGGTGCCGGCGCATGTGGTACCTGGGCCTGCGGCGCAGTCGTTCTGACCGGCGAGGGAAACGCCGTAGCACTTCTCTTTTTCAGCGGCTACGGCGGTGGTGGCGTGTGCGGACAGGGCTGCGGCTACGGCGCTTGCGACTGCGAGGGTTTTTACGGTGTTGGACATTGGTTCTCTTCCCTTGTGAATGTCTAAAACTCGGCCGCCTTGCTGATCTGTATGTGATCCGTTGCTCGGCGGCATGAGTAGAGATTATGGGGAGGGCACGCTCAAAGGCCAATCACGGGGCTGTGTGTCACAGATGCGTTAGATGGCGTGACAGTTTCGTGAAGATTCCAGCGCTGGAAGGTTGGTTTTCCGCTCAAAATGAAACAGGCGCGCCCGGTTTCCCGTAACGCGCCTGCTCAAATGTTGCAAAAGCCGTTAGGCCAAATCGGGCGGGGTCGCCTCTTGTGACAATTGGCTCACGATTTCGTCCAAAGACTGGACTTTGCTTTGCTTTTCGCCAAGGCGGCGGGTGGACACGGTGCGCTCCTCCACCTCTTTCTTACCAATGGCCAAGATCACCGGTACTTTGCCCACAGAGTGCTCGCGGACTTTATAGTTGATCTTCTCATTGCGCAGATCGGCCTCGGCATGCACGCCTGCGGCCTTCAAGGCGCTGACCACTTCCATGCAATAGCCATCGGCCTCAGACACGATAGAGGCGACAACCACCTGACGCGGAGCGAGCCAGAACGGCAGTTTGCCAGCATGCTCTTCGATCAGAATGCCGATGAAGCGCTCAAAGGAGCCAAGGGTGGCACGGTGCAACATGACCGGCATATGCTTCGCACCGTCTTGGCCGATGTAGGTCGCGCCGAGTCGGTCCGGCATGTTGGTGTCAACTTGCAGGGTGCCACATTGCCAGTTCCGGCCGATTGCATCTGTCAGGGTGAACTCAAGTTTGGGACCATAGAAAGCGCCTTCGCCCTCTAGAACCTCGTAGTCGTGGCCAGCAGCCTTACAGGCGTCGCCCAGCGAGGTTTCCAGGAAATCCCATGTTTCGTCAGAACCGAGGCGCTTTTCCGGGCGGGTGGAGAGCTTTACAGTCCAGTTCTCAAAGCCGAGGTCGGCATAGACCTTGGCCAGGAACGTGATGAACTTCTTGGTCTCCGACACAATTTGATCCATGCCGCAGAAGATGTGACCATCATCTTGCGTAAAGCCGCGCACACGCATGATGCCGTGCAATGCGCCGGAAGGTTCGTACCGGTTACAAGACCCGAACTCCGCAATGCGCAGGGGCAGGTCACGATACGATTTGAGGCCTTGGTTGAACACCTGCACGTGACACGGACAGTTCATTGGCTTGAGCGCGTTGATCGCTTTCTCGCGGGCATGTTCTTCATCAACTTCGACGATGAACATGTTTTCCTGGTATTTGTCCCAGTGACCTGAGGCTTCCCACAATTTGCGGTCTACCACTTGTGGGGTGTTGACTTCCTGATAGCCGTCTTCGTTCTGCATACGGCGCATGTAGTCCTGCAACGTGGTATAGATGCGCCACCCGTTTGGATGCCAGAACACCTGGCCTGGGGCCTCCTCCTGCATGTGGAACAGGTCCATCTCGCGGCCCAGCTTGCGGTGGTCGCGTTTTTCGGCCTCTTCCAGCATGTGCAGGTGGGCTTTGAGGTCTTCTTTGTTTTTGAAGGCCACGCCGTAGATGCGTTGCAGCATCGCGCGGTCGCTGTCGCCACGCCAGTAGGCGCCGGCCACGGACATCAGCTTAAACGCATCCGCCGGCACCTGACCGGTGTGTTGCAGGTGTGGGCCGCGGCAGAGGTCTTGCCAGTGGCCGTGCCAATACATGCGCAGCGGTTCGTCGCCGGGGATGGCGTCAATCAATTCCACTTTATAAGGCTCGTTGTTGGCCTCGTAGAATTTCACTGCGCGGTCGCGATCCCAGACCTCGGTGGTCACAGGCTCACGCTTGTTGATGATCTCTTTCATCTTCTTTTCGATGAGGCCGAGATCTTCTGGCGTAAACGGTTCTTCGCGGTCAAAGTCATAGTACCAGCCGTTTTCGATGACTGGACCAATGGTGACTTTTACGTCTGGCCAGATCTCTTGTACGGCGCGCGCCATGATGTGGGCGCAGTCGTGCCGGATCAGCTCGAGCGCCTCTGCTTCGTTGTCCTTGATTGTGTTGATCGCAATGGTCGCGTCCGCATCAATCGGCCATTGCATGTCCCAGTGCTGACCATCCACAGTTGCGGAAATGGCCTTTTTGCCAAGGGAGGTCGAGATCGACGATGCGACCTCGGCAGGGGTTACGCCGCTCTCGTAAGAACGTGCATTACCATCAGGGAAAGTAAGGGAAATTTCGGCCATTGGCTTCAAGCTCCTCGTCAGTTTGGCGCCCACGGAACGCCCGGTTGCGGGTATATGGTTCGCGGACTTCATGAACCTTGCGGCAGGGCAAGTCAAGCAGGGTTTATCCCATCTCCGCAGAGGGTTAAGGTCACATAAAATGAGGGAGAAACAATAAGCCATGAGCGTCACGCAGTTTTTTGACACGCCGCAGGGGCGGCGCATTGCCTACCACAAAAGCGGCGACACAGGGCCTACAGTGGTTTTCTTAGGCGGGCTGAAATCCGACATGGAAGGCACCAAGGCGGTGCATTTGGAAACCTGGGCGCAGGCGCGTGGGCAGAAGTTTTTGCGTTTTGATTACTCCGGGCATGGCGAAAGCAGCGGCGCGTTTGAGGATGGCTGTATTGGCGATTGGCATGAGGACACGGTTGCGGCGATCACCGCGTTGACCGAAGGGCCGTTGATTGTGGTTGGGTCGTCGATGGGGGGCTGGCAGGCACTGTTGTTGGCCAAGGCGCTGCCGGAGCGCATTGCGGGGATGGTGACCATTGCCGCTGCGCCGGATTTCACCGAGGACAGCTATTGGGCTGGGTTTACACCTGAGCAGAAAGCGCAGCTTGAAGCGGAAGGGCAGGTGGTGCTGCCGTCTGATTACATGGAGCCTTACATCATCACCAAGCGCATGATTGAGGATGGTCGCGACCGGCTGGTGCTGCGCACGCCGTTGGCGTTGCCGTTCCCGGTGCGGTTCCTGCAAGGCACGGAGGACTCGGCGGTGGACAGCTCCGTGGCCTATCGCTTGCTCGATCACGCGGAAGGAGAGGATATTCAATTGCTTGTGGTCAAAGGAAAGGATCATCGCTTCTCTGATCAAAATTGTCTAAAATTGATTGAAAGTAAGGTTGAGGAGGCGATTTTGGCCCCTCAAGTTTCACAATGAGAACATTTGGGCGTTTTTTAGGTCGGCTGCTTCTGCTTGTGGTTTTGTGCGTGGGGGCGGTTTTTGTTTTTGGCCCTTATGAGCAGATTTCTCTGACGCCCACGGTGCAGGATGCCGACATCGGCGCGGATGTGGATGCGTATTTCGTAGAGCAAGAAGCGCGGTTTGAGGACATCACACCGGGCACGGAAAAGCGGGTGATCTGGCATGCGGAGCGCGGTGAGAAAACGTCTTTGGTGCTGGTTTACGTGCATGGGTTTTCGGCCACCTCGGAAGAAATCCGTCCGGTGCCGGATCGGGTGGCTAAGGCGCTTGGTGCAAACTTGGTTTACACCCGGCTTCAGGGGCACGGACGTGACGGTGCGGCATTGGCGCGGGCCGCGGCGCAAGGCTGGGTCAATGATGTAGCGGAAGCCTTAAACGTGGCGCGTCGGATTGGCGACGAAGTGGTGGTGATGGGAACATCTACCGGAGGCACTGTGATGGCGGCGTTGGCGGATCAGCCCGACGTTATGGCAGATGTGAAAGGCATGATCTTTGTGTCTCCGAACTTTGGGATCAAATCGCCTGCAGCCAAATTGCTGACCTGGCCAGCGGCGCGCTATTGGGTGCCTGTCTTGGCAGGTAAAGATCGCTCATTTGAGCCGGCAAACGAGGCCCATTCGGCTTACTGGACGCACGCATACCCAACTGTGGCAGTGATGCAGATGGCGGCACTGGTGAAAGAGGTGTTCAAAAAGGACCATGGAAAAGCGTTGGTGCCTGCGCTGTTCTGGTTCTCTGAAGGTGATCAGGTTGTAGAGGCAGTCCGCACGCAGGACGTAGCGACACGCTGGGGACGGCAAGCCACGGTGGCAATTCAACAACCGATGGTGGGGTCAGATCCTCAGGAGCATGTGATTGCGGGAGACATTCGGTCGCCTGCAGAGAACGGGCGCACGATTGAAGCTTTTGTGCAATTTATCAATGGATTGAAGTGATGAGTTTAAGTGGCGAAAAGATGGGCCAACGGGTGAGTTTGATCACCTTGGCTGTCAAGGATGTGCAAGCGACTGCGCGGTTTTACGATGCGCTTGGCTGGCAACGCGCCACCGGTCCGGATGATCCGGAGGAGGTGGTGGCTTTTGACTTGATTGGTCAAACGTTGGGTCTCTATTCCAAAGCGATTTTGGCGGCGGATTTGGGCATTCCGGAAGACGCCATTGGTGGGTTTTCGGGCATGACTTTGTCGCACAATGTGCGCACCAAAGAGGAAGTTGCGCCGCTTTTGGAACAGGCCGTTGCCGCAGGTGGGCGCATTCTGAAGCCCGCAGGCGACATCTTCTGGGGGGGATATATTGGCTATTTCTGTGATCCGGATGGCCATGTGTGGGAAGTGGCGTTCAATCCGTTTTCGCCATTGGCCGAAGATGGCGCGTTTCGTTGGGGTGGATATGGCGCGGAGGCTTGACCTAGAGGGCCGCTCTGTCACAGTGACGGACAACAAAAAGACCAGATAAGGGGTTGAGCATGCAGGAACCTATCGTTCTGCTGCCGGGGATGATGTGCGATGCGCGGCTGTTTGCGCATCAGGTCGCGGATTTGTCGAAAGATCACATGGTGACGGTGGCACCGATCACGCAGGGGGAGCGGATCAGCGAGATTGCGTCGGCTTTGATACCGCATCTGCCGCCGAAGTTTGCGCTGGCCGGTCTGAGCATGGGCGGTATCGTGGCGATGGAGCTTCTGCGCAAAATCCCGGAGCGGATCACGCGGATTGCCTTTATGGACACCAATCCTTTGGCCGAAACCCCTGCGACGGCGGCCACGTATGAGCCCATGATTGTGGGGGCGCGGGCCGGGCGGCTAGAC
>Ga0189286_100093_pt1 | contig 59912 bp, 51 predicted proteins | sample UW69minimetaG_FD_130330 | JGI IMG/M metagenome (GOLD analysis project Ga0189286, IMG submission 130330) | Marine microbial communities from the Costa Rica Dome - UW69 mini metaG | ecosystem: Environmental > Aquatic > Marine > Oceanic > Photic zone | place: Costa Rica: the Eastern Pacific...
CCTTTGACGACTTTGCCGATGGTGGCACCGATGAAGAGGCCAACAAACGCATGCTGGGGATTTCATGATGAGTGAGTTTGAGAGACCAATCCGGTTAGGCATGGTCGGCGGCGGCAATGATGCCTTTATTGGCGCGGTGCACAGGATCGCAGCGCGCATTGATGGGCAATTTGACCTGGTTGCGGGTGCGTTATCGTCTACGCCGGAAAAGGCGCAAGCCTCCGGGCAGGCGCTGGGCTTGTCGCCGGACCGGACCTATGACGATTTCAAAGCCATGGCGATCCGCGAGGCGCGACTGAAAAATGGTATCGAGGCGGTCGCAATTGTCACGCCAAACCATGTGCACATGGCGGCTGCGCGAGAGTTTCTGAAGCGTGGCATTCATGTGATCTGCGACAAACCATTGACCTCTACCTTGGCGGATGCGCGCAAGATGGCGCAAGCGGTGGAGAAATCGGACGCGCTGTTTGTTTTGACCCACAACTACACAGGTTATCCGCTGATCCGGCAGGCGCGGGATATGATCGCCAACGGCGATCTGGGGGACATCCGTGTGGTGCAGGTGGAGTACCCGCAGGACTGGCTGACCGAGCCGCAGCCGGAGGACAATAAACAGGCCAGTTGGCGCACGGACCCTGCGCGCTCCGGCGCTGGCGGGTCCACAGGGGACATTGGCACCCATGCCTTTAACCTTGCCTGCTTTGTAACCGGCCTGACGCCGGAAAGTCTCTGCGCTGACCTTCAGAGCTTTGTCGATGGGCGGCAGGTGGATGACAACGCCCATGTGATGCTGCGCTTTGCCGAAGGCGCGCGGGGGATGCTGTGTTGTTCGCAAGTTGCCCCGGGCAATGAAAATGCACTGCGATTGCGGGTCTATGGTTCCAAAGGCGGTATAGAATGGGAGCAGGAAAACCCCAATCTGATGCGCTACACGCCTTTTGGCGAACCGACACGTCTCCTGACACGCGCAGGGGCTGGCGCGACGGGGCAACCGGATCATCTCACGCGCACACCGGGAGGACATCCCGAGGGGTATTTGGAAGGCTTTGCCAATATCTACCTCGAAACAGCGGCTTGCATTCGGCTAGTGCAGGCGGGACAGCAGGGGAGCCCTCTCACTGTTTTGCCGGGGCTAAAGGAAGGCTTGCAAGGGATGGCGTTCATTGATGCTTGCGTACGCAGCTCGGGGCGGAACTCTGCGTGGGTTTCTCTAGTCTAGGAGTGTTTGTTTGTAGGCGGGCGTCGCAGACAGGTTGAGCGCGGCGCAAAAAAAGACTCTGGCGCCAGCTATGTCAGTTTCTTAGTGCTCGAAATATGATGGTTTTGGCACTGTTGTGGCAGCTTCAAAAGTCGGTCTGTGGCCCATTGATACCTGTGTTTGACGCGTCAATTGCTTACCCCCAAAGAGGTCCGCTTGAGTGTGGAGGAATCTGGCAGGCCTTTTAAAAAATGCTCAATCGTCTGGCAAAATGCAGTCGCAATACCAGCTGCTGGGGTCACATTTTTATGCGCGCGTCGGAAAAAGAGATCAAAAATTGTGCACCCAGCCCGGGGGGAGGGTGTTTTGCCTCGGCGAGTTTGCCAACCAAGCAGCAATAAAGAAACGCTCTAGCCACCATCCGTCGACGCTATGTCGTGAAATCGGAGGGTGTGTGACGACCGACGAATTGGACCTCGACACGGCCGCCACACGGTTTGCAACACGAAGTTGCGGGGATCAGGTAATGGCAGCGGGCACATGAGTGCAAGCGCTTCTGTGGCCGCCCCGCCAGGAGAAAAGAATGACCTTTCTGAAATCCACGCTCGCCGGATCTCTGGTTTTTGCGTCTCTCGCCGGCGCTGTCATGGCCGACGAAGACACCATCAAAGTGGGTGTTTTGCACTCGCTGTCCGGTACCATGGCAATTTCTGAAACCACGCTGAAAGACACCATGCTGATGCTGATTGACCAACAGAACGCCAAAGGCGGTCTGCTTGGCAAGCAGCTGGAAGCGGTTGTCGTGGACCCGGCGTCCGACTGGCCTCTGTTTGCCGAAAAAGCCCGTGAGCTGCTGACCGTGCACGAGGTCGACGTTATCTTCGGCAACTGGACATCGGTGTCCCGTAAATCGGTGCTGCCAGTGATCGAAGAGCTGAACGGTCTGCTGTTCTACCCGGTTCAGTACGAAGGCGAAGAAAGCTCCAAAAACGTGTTCTACACCGGTGCGGCGCCAAACCAGCAGGCGATCCCGGCAACCGACTACTTCCTGGACGAATTGGGCGTTGAGAAATTCGCCTTGCTCGGCACTGACTATGTGTACCCACGTACCACCAACAATATTCTCGAGTCTTACCTGAAGGGCAAAGGCATCGCGGATGACGACATCTTTGTGAACTACACCCCATTTGGCCACTCTGACTGGTCCAAGATCGTGGCGGACGTTGTTGCACTGGGCGCAGACGGCAAAAAAGTTGGCGTGATCTCCACCATCAACGGTGACGCAAACATCGGCTTCTACAAAGAGCTGGCCGCGGCGGGCATTTCTGCGGAGGACATTCCTGTGGTGGCCTTCTCCGTGGGTGAAGAAGAACTGGCCGGTCTGGACACGTCCAATCTCGTGGGTCACCTGGCCGCATGGAACTACTTTCAGTCTGCCGATGCCGACGTGAACGCAGAGTTTGTGGAAACCTGGAAGGCGACCATGGGCGAAGAGCGTGTGACCAACGACCCGATGGAAGCGCACTACATCGGCTTCAACATGTGGCTGAACGCAGCGACAGAGGCAGGCTCCACTGACGTGGACGCGGTGCGTGCCAAAATGTACGGGCAGGAATTCCCGAACCTGACCGGTGGTACCGCCGTGATGCTGCCAAACCACCATCTGGCGAAGCCGGTTCTGATTGGCGAAATTCAGGAAGACGGTCAGTTTGACATCATTTCCCAGACTTCCGAAGTGCCGGGCGATGCTTGGACAGACTTCCTGCCAGAATCCGCTGTGCTGATGTCGGATTGGAAAGAGCTCGACTGCGGTATGTACAACACCGAGACCAAAACCTGCGTTCAGACGCTGTCCAACTACTAAGTTGAGACCTACTGGGGCCGCCTCACGTGGCGGCCCCTCACTAAATTCGCGGACCTCCTCACATGAGACAGATCTTCTTGGCAGGCCTTGCCTTCTTGGCCGCTTGCCTGATTTCGCCCGACAGGGCGCAGGCGCAAGACGCCGCTATCCAGCCAATCCTGCAAGAGCATCAGGCGCTGATTGTGAAAAGTTCGCGCAAGACCATTGGGCCCGCGATTGACGCTGTGGCCAGTTCTGGTTTGCCCCAAGCGCAGACCGTTCTTGAGGTTTGGGCCGCCAAGAACATGTGGCAGCGCAAGGAAGACGGGCTGTTTTTCATTGGCGAGAAGATCGACAGCAAGACCTATGCGCTCACCGACTTTGATAGCGGCGAAACGGTTGGAGAATTTCCCAAGAAAGAGCTGAAACAGCTCAAACCCAACAGCGGCATCCGTGCGCTGATTGGGACGGCGTTGGTGCAATTCCAATTGAGTGATCCCGACATTGAAGCCCGCAAGGCCGCGCTTTTGTCCATCGAGAGAGACCCGGAGGCCAGTCTGCTCGCCCCTTTGCGCGCGTCCATCGATGGCGAGCCGGATGCAGCGCTCAAAGCGCAGAAACAGCGTCTCGAACGACTGTTGACCATTGGCTATGACACGGACGAGACCGCGCGCCTGTCAGCCATTGCCGATATGTCCGGTGATCTTGGCGTGGACGTGCGTGCCACTTTGAACCCACTTCTGACCACCACACGCGAAGTCGCCGCTGGCGCGGTTCCGGAAGGCGCGAATGTCGCACAGATTTTGCATCCGGGGCAGGACAGTTTCGACAAGATCACTGCTTATGACTTGCTGGCTGACAAAGGGATTGCGCCAGCGCGTGTGACCTCTGATGACATCCGCCTCGCCTTGGGCGAGCATATTGAGGGAGGCAGCGTTGGCGGTGTGCCGGTGGCGACACTGCACACCCAAGCAGCGCGCTTGAAGGCTTACACCGTTCTGGCTGCCGAAGGCGAGGTGCCCACCTATGTAGATGAGGCTGCGATTGACTCCGCGCTGAAGGTAAATGTGTTTTTTGACGCCTATGCAGAGCCATCCAAATCTGTCACCGGTGCTGCTGCAAAGGCACTCAAGGACATTGAACTGAAGGTTGGCCTCAACCAAACACTTGATTTGACGCTGGATGCGCTGTCGCTCGCCTCAATCTATTTTTTGGCCGCGATTGGCCTCGCCATCACCTTTGGTGTGATGGGCGTGATCAATATGGCGCATGGTGAGTTCATCATGATGGGCGCCTACACGGGCTATGTGGTGCAGCAGTTCATCCCGGATCACACGGTGTCGATCATCGTGGCGATCCCAACGGCCTTTGCTGTGACCTTTGCCGCCGGAGTGGCCATGGAACGTCTTGTGATCCGCTGGTTGCAAGCCCGCCCTTTGGAGACATTGCTGGCGACTTTCGGGATTTCCATCGCCTTGCAACAGCTGGCCAAAAACATCTTTGGCACACAGGCGCGCCCTCTGACCGCTCCGGGCTGGTTGGATGGCGCGTGGGTGATGAATGACGTGGTCTCGATCAGTTATATCCGCATCGCGATTTTTATTCTCGCGCTGATCTTCCTCGGCGTTTTCCTCTACATCATGAAACGCACGCGCCTCGGGCGCGAAACTCGCGCCGTGACGCAGAACCCGCGCATGGCCGCTTCCATGGGCATCAATCCAGACAAGGTGAACATGCTGACCTTTGGTCTTGGCTCAGGCATTGCGGGCATCGCCGGTGTAGCCATCGGCCTCTTTGCCAAGGTGACCTCGGAACTGGGCAGCGACTACATTGTGCAGAGCTTCATGACCGTGGTGGTCGGCGGTGTCGGCAATATCTGGGGCACGCTTGCGGGCGCTGCGATGATTGGCTTCCTGCAGAAGGGCATCGAATGGATGAACCCATCCAATACGCTGGCCGCCCAGACTTACATGATCATCTTCATCATCATCTTCATCCAATTCCGGCCGCGGGGCATCATCGCCCTCAAAGGCCGCGCGGCGGGGGATTAAGCCATGCAGCGTAGTTTCATTGTTAAGAACCCATCGGTTCTGATCTTTCTCGCGAGCCTCGCTCTCTTCACTTTGCTGGTGACGGTGATGTCCGAAGGCTTTGGCGTTGGTGGCATTTCCACAAGTTTCGTCAAGACGCTGGGCAAGACGCTTTGCCTGTGTCTGATCGCGCTCGCGATGGATGTGATCTGGGGTTACACAGGTATTCTCAGCCTTGGTCATTTCGCCTTCTTCGGGCTTGGCGGCTACATGATCGGCATGTGGCTCATGTATGAGCGCACGCGATTGATCGTGGTCGACAGCCTTGCCAAGGCGGAGATCCCCCCAACCGACGGCGAAGTAATCGATGCCATTGGCAATCAGATCTTCGGCGTTGTTGGGAGCAGCGAGTTCCCTTTGATCTGGGCTTTTGCCGACAGTTTGGTGATCCAGCTGATCTTAGTCGTTTTGGTGCCTGGCTTCCTGGCGCTGGTCTTTGGCTGGCTCGCCTTCCGTTCGCGGGTCACCGGGGTGTATCTGTCGATCTTGACGCAAGCCATGACCCTCGCACTGGCGCTCTATCTGTTTCAGAACGACAGCGGTCTGCGCGGCAACAACGGTCTGTCCGGTTTGCAAAATTTGCCAGGCGTCACGGCGTCCCAAGATTATGTGTCTCTCTGGTTCTTCTGGGCGTCTGCTGCGGCGCTGGGTGGGGGGTATGTGCTCTGCGCTTGGCTCGTCAGCGGCAAGTTCGGCTCGGTTCTGCGCGCCATTCGTGACAATGAGGCGCGCGTGCGCTTCCTTGGCTATTCGGTAGAGATGTACAAACTGGTGATCTTCACGCTCACCGCTTGCATAGCTGCCATTGCGGGCGCGCTCTACTACCCGCAAGCAGGCATCATCAACCCCGCGGAGATTGCGCCTATCGCGTCGATCTACCTCGCGGTCTGGGTGGCCATCGGCGGACGCGGGCGGCTTTACGGTGCGGTCATCGGTGCCGCGTTCGTTAGTCTGCTGTCCACTTGGTTTACCGGCGGGCAAGCGCCTGACATCAACCTTGGTTTTTACACAGTCAAATGGGTTGACTGGTGGTTGGTGCTTTTGGGGCTGTCCTTTGTGCTTGTCACACTTTTCGCGCCCAAAGGCATCGGGGGGCTTATCGATCTCTACACAGAGCGCCGCAGCCCATCCCGCCATGGGGCCGATCTGGGGCCGGATGACGGGGCATTGCGCGAACAGGAGGCCAGCCAATGAACACGCTGCTTGAAGTATCGGGTGTGTCTGTCACTTTTGATGGCTTCCGTGCCATCAACAACCTGTCGTTTCAGATCGCTGAGGCGGAAATGCGCGCCGTGATTGGGCCAAACGGCGCTGGCAAGACCACCTTTATGGATATCGTCACCGGCAAGACCAAGCCAGACGAAGGGCGGGTGATTTGGGGCGAAAGCTCTATGAATCTGCTGCGCATGAACGAGGCCAAGATCGCGCAGGCCGGGATAGGGCGGAAGTTCCAGAAACCGACAGTGTTTGAGGATCAGTCGGTACAGGAAAACCTGCTGATGGCGCTTAAGAACAACCGCGGCTGGCTGGCGGTGTTGCGCTATCGGCCTACAAAAGTCGATTTGGCCAAAGTGGATGATCTGGCGGAACAGATCGGGCTGAAAGACCAGTTGGGCCGTAAGTCCGGCGAATTAAGCCATGGGCAGAAACAGTGGCTGGAGATCGGCATGCTGCTCGCCCAAGAGCCACGTCTCTTGCTTGTGGACGAACCGGCCGCTGGCATGACACCTTCAGAACGGGAACACACCACCGATATTCTGGTGGAAGCCGCCAAAACCCGCGCGGTTGTGGTGGTGGAACATGACATGGAATTTGTCCGCCGCCTAAACTGCAAAGTCACGGTGTTGCATGAAGGGGCTGTGCTGGCCGAAGGCAGCCTGGATCACGTTACTTCCGATCAGAATGTGATAGACGTTTATCTGGAGCGCTAAGATGCTGAAACTCGAAGATATCACGCTGCATTATGGCCACTCCCAGATCCTCAACGGCATCTCGATGGAAGCGAAACAGGGCGAGGTCACCTGTGTCATGGGCACAAATGGCGTGGGTAAAACCAGTCTGATTAAAGCCATCTCTGGGACGCATCCGCGCTCTGGCGGCATGCTGACATTGGATGGCGAAGATCTGCCGCCGCTGCCAGCTCAGGCGTTGGCCCACAAAGGTGTCGCCTACGTCCCTCAGGGGCGCGAAATATTCCCGCTGCTGACGGTGCGTGAGAACATGGAGACCGGTTTCAACTGTCTGCCCAAGGGGGACCGCGCAGTGCCGGAAGAGATGTTTGAACTTTTTCCTGTGCTCAAGGAAATGCAGGGACGACGCGGGGGCGACCTTTCTGGCGGGCAACAGCAGCAACTTGCAATTGCGCGAGCATTGATCACACGACCAAAGCTTTTGCTTCTCGACGAACCAACCGAAGGGATTCAGCCCAATATCATCCAACAAATCGGAGAGGTGATTAAGTTGTTGCGCGACAAGGGCGACATGGCGATCATGCTAGTCGAGCAATACTTCGAATTTGCCTATGATCTTGCTGACAGCTTTGTTGTCCTGCGTCGCGGCGAGGTTATGTTATCTGGGACAAAAGCAACTCTCTCAAAAGAGCGGGTTCTGGACGCCGTTTCAGTATGAACCTGTATTGTATTTTATCTTGCGACTTCGAGACGGAAGAGGCGCGGGGCCAACGATAGGGACATTGAAGCCGGGATCATTGGACTGATGAGCAGATGGCTTGAATGGGTCTCTGACAGATTGGCTCACAAATACTCTACGCTCCGATCAGATTGTGATAGCAAAGGCCGGTCCGAGAAGGCGCTGTCGCCAATAGAAACGAGGCGTCCTTTGGCGTCCGAAGGGTTCGCCATGCAGCCGTGCCTTTGTTCATTTAGGGGGGGGGGCTTCCGGCACACGAAGAGACCTCGTCGTTTGCCTGTGTTGTTTTGAGGCGGGCACACAACCTGTTTGCAATATGCGTTCGCCACTTTAAGCAAGGGTCGATTTTGGATTGGAAACTCGTTTCGACGCCAGATGTCACACCGTTTTTGCTCAAATCAATTGCCTTGGGTGGCTCTTTTTGAGCTTGATTTTCCTTCCGTGACATTCAGCCAAAGTGCCGCAAGGATGAGGGTCGTGGACAAGTAGAAGGCTGTCTCTGGGATGATCTGAAACAGCACAAGGTCTGCCAGCACGGCAAACACCAGCGACAGGTATTCAAACGGGGCCAGCTTGGACACTTCGCTGTGCTGCAGGGCAAGCGTCATCATGATGTGTGCCACGCCGCCAGCGAGGCCAGCTCCGCAGAGCCAGACCCAAGCCATTGGCGTTGGGGCGACCCAGCCCCACAAAACGGTCATCAGCCCAGCAACCGAGCACGTAGCAGCAAAGTAGAAGGCAATGGCGCCCGCGTTTTCGGTTTGGGCCAGGCTGCGGATTTGCACTTTGGCACCGGCGGTGAAGACGGCCATTGTTAAGGCCAGTCCCGCGCCGATGAGATAAGATGTATCAACACTGGTCGCGGAAGCTTGGGGGACTACCAACACCAACATGCCCAAGAATCCGAGCGCCACTGCGCACCAACGGGCAGGTGTCATCTGTTCGCCAAGGAACATTTGCGCCAGGGTCACCGCCAGGATCGGCGCGAGGTAACCGATGATCGAAGCGTGTGCGAGGGGAAGGTATTCCAACGAGGCAAAGGAAGCGAATAGCGCAGCGCAGCCCAATAAGCAGCGCAGGATATGCCCAAGCGGGCGTTTGGTGCGCAGCCCGCCGGGGAAATCGCCAGTCCAGATGAGGAACAACACCAATGGCACCAAGGCCACCGCGCTGCGGAAGAAAACGATCTGCCCCAGCGGCACAGTGCCTGACAAAAACTTCACGCAGACAACCATCAACGTGAAAAAGAACATGGCGCCAATGCGCAGCGCAATGCCTGTCGTATCCATAACGAGCTCTTTTTAAGTTAGGTTTTGCCTGCCATGAGATCGCGCAAACGGTCTCCGGTGAGGTTGATGACCATCACCGCCAACAATACGGCGAGGCCCGGGAAAATCATGATGTGCGGTGCGGTTTGCATGTAGGCTTTGCCATCCAAAAGCATGGCACCCCACTCGGCTGACGGCGGTTGTACGCCAAATCCAAGGAAGCTCAAGCCGGAGACCGACAAAATGGTGCGCGACCAGCTGTTTGTCCAAAGCACCAATAGGGATGGCAGGATATTGGGGAGAAGGTGCCGCCACAGGATCAAGCCATTGCTCAGCACATTCAAACGCGCCTGGGTGATGAAGTCGCTCTCGCCAAGGTTGAGTGTCAGCGCGCGGGCTAGGCGGGCAAATTTCATCCAACTGACCACCATCAGCGCGATCACAAGGTTGGAAGTACTGGGGCCAAACAGGCCTGCGAATGTCACCGCAGCGATCAACTCGGGGAATGCAAAAAAGCTGTCGGTCACGCGCATCACGGCAAAGTCGCCCGCCGGGCCAGAGCGGGCGGCGAGGATGCCAACCACCGTGCCGACCACAAATCCTGTGAGTGAGATGGCAAGTGAGAGCCCCAAAGACCAGCCCGCGCCGTAGAGAAGCCGCGTGGCGATGTCTCGTCCGAGGTGGTCTGTGCCCGCCCAATGCGCCGCGCTTGGCGGCGCAAGGCGGTTGAGGAAGTCGGCGGCGGCAGGTTCATACGGCGTCAGCCAAATGGCGAGGCTCCACAATCCCAAAAGGACAAGCGTCGCCACGCCAACGCGCTTTGTGAACTGCCGCAAGGGATCCGCAGGATGGCTGTCTGAAAGGTTGATAGACTGGCTCAGGCTCATGATGCTTTTGCCTTCTTAATATTGCGCGGGTCGCAGAGGTGTTGAACCCCGTCAATCACGGAGTTGATGACCACATAGGCGGTGGCAAAAAACATCACGAGGAACATCACAACAGGCAGATCCCGCGACAGCACTGCGCCAGCCAGCAGAGACCCAAGACCAGAGCGAGAAAACGTGAGTTCCACAATGATGGCCCCTTCGAGCAGGCTGGCCATATCGAGGCCAATCATAGTGAGCGCCGGGACAAAGGAATGCCGCAGGACATGGCGGGAAAAGATCTCCCGCTCGGGTATGCCGCGCAAACGCAGGGTTTCGATAAACGGTTGGTCATAGGCTTCCAGCATGAAAGTGCGCAGAAGGCGAGTTTGCGAGGCCATGACCCAGAAGGCCAGCGTTGCAGCGGGCAGGATCAGATGGGCAAAAGTGCCGGTCCCATAGGCGGGCAGCCAGCCGAGGTACACGGACACGCCCAGAATAAGCAGCAAGGCAAGCCAGTAGCTGGGCATGGCTGCGCCTATGGAGGAGATGATCACGGCGCCACGATCCCAGATGGTGTTTGGATAGCGAACCGCAACAGCGGACAACAAGAAGGCCGCAGCGAGCCCAATGGCCAAAGAGGTCAGCGTGAGCGTGACGGTCTCTCCAAGGTTGTCGACAAAGATCACCCAAACCGAGGTGCGTGACGAGTAAGAAACGCCGAAATCTCCGCGCAACACGTCTGCCAGCCAATGGGTGTATTGGGAAAAGAACGGCGCATTGAGGTTGAACTCCTCGCGGATGCCCTGCAGCACCTCTGGTGCGATGCCAAAATCTCCCGGGTAGCGGGCATGGGCAATTGCCTCTGCCTTGTCGCCAGGGGCGAAGTAGCTGATGGTGAAGGTGATCAGGGTGATCCCGAACAGGACCGCCATAAGACCTCCAAATCGAATAAGAAGTGATTTCATGCTGCGGCCTCCGGGAGTGCGCCGAGGCTTTGCGCAGCAGCGACTAGGTCTTTGGCGTAGTCACTTTGCGGATTGGCAAAAAAGGCCGTGCGCGATTGATACGCCGAGACGGTGCCCTCGCGCAGCAGTAGCACCTTGTCGGCATAGGCCGCGGCAAAGCCAAGATCGTGTGTGACGGCGATGTAGGTCGTGGTTGTGGCCCGGCGCAGGCTTTCCATCCTTTGGGCAATCTTTTTCTGCACCAAAGCATCCAGCGCGCTGAGCGGCTCGTCAAAGAAGATCAGCTTGGGCTGCGCGATCAGTGCGCGGGCCAAACAGGCCCGCTGCGCCTGCCCCAAAGACACTTGGGACGGCAGGCGGTCGTAAAAATCGGCTGTTAGTTCAACGTCATCCAGCGCCGAAAGCACGCGTTTGCGCAGTTGGTCCTTCGGTAGTTTTTCCTTGTGCAGGCTCTCTGCAATGGACCGTCCAAGGGGCTGACGCGGGTTTAGTGCGGCGAGTGGATCTTGCATCACCCACCGGGCTTGATCCAATCCAAGTCCTGCAGGTATCGCGCCACAAACCTCGGTGCTGGAGGGGGCATAGGTGAAGCGATCACAGTGTCCGGGCATCATGCCTTGCAGGGCTTTGACCAATGTGGATTTGCCCGCACCGCTTTCCCCAACAATGCAGAGCATCTCGCCTTCGTTCAGGTCAAACGACACGTTCGAGAGAAGCGGTTTGTCGCCCACAGACACTTGCAAGTTGGAGACAGAAATCAGCGGCTTACTCTGCTGCACGGCACAGGTCCTCGGAGGTGGTTTGCCAATGGCGATGCGCTACTAGGTCTTTTGTGTAAGTGGCTTGCGGTCGAGATAACAGGTCTTGCGTTGGGCCTGTTTCCACTAGACGCCCGTCCGCCATCACTGCGATGTGGCTGGCAAATTGGGCGGCCATGCCAAGGTCATGGGTCACCATCAAAACAGAGATGCCCTGTGCCTTCGAAATCTGGCGCACCTCTCCCAGAACCTGCGCGGCGACCAGCGGGTCCAAGGCGGAGGTGGGCTCATCCAAAATCAACAGCTTGGGCTGTTCAATCAAAGCCATGGCGAGCAGCAGGCGTTGTTGCATGCCGCGGCTCCATTGATGTGGATAGCTTTCGTCAAGTGCAGGCAAGCCAAGTGAGGTGATCACTGCGTCTTGCTCCTCGACGCTCAACGGCGATTTCCGCTTGGCGACCTGCCGCCACTGCCAGCCGAGCCGCCGCAAGGGATCAAACCCATGTGCGGGGCTTTGAGGGACCAAAGCGATCCTTTTGCGATCCGGAGCATAGTGCGCGGTGCAATTCCAGTGTTGCCCATCAAAGGTAATATGCCCCGCCGAAGGGCGGGCAGGTTTGCGCAGCCCCATAATCAACCGCAACAAGGTTGACTTGCCCGCGCCAGAGCCGCCGACCACGGCCAGCCAATCGCCCTCGTTAAGCGTGAGATTGATGTCATGCAGGACACCCTGCCTGCCAATCGCGGCAGACAGGGCATCAATTGTCAGAAGCGACATAGGCTTACTTGGCAATCGCCAACTCCGGGGAGGCAAAATAGGTCTCAGCCGGGTGGATTTGGTAGCCTTCCACCTTGCCGTTGCCCACGGACACCTGCGTTTTGTGGAACACGGGGATCACAGGCAGGTCACGGTTGATGATCTCCTGGACCTCCGCGTAGATCGGCTGGCGCTCCTCGGTGGTGAACAGGCTGCGGCCTTTTTCCAAGAGCGCGTCCAGCTCAGGGTTGGAGTAGCCCGACACGTTGTAGCTCGCGCCGGTCGCAACCAGCGTGCTTGGGAAGTAGTCCGGGTCGCCCTGTGGTGCGGTGCCCCAGGCTTGCAGGTGCAGGTCGATCTCACCGGCTTTCAACGCATCGTTGTTTGCGCCGAATTCTCCCATTGCGATCTCAGCACCCAGGCCAATCTGCTGCAGCAGAACTTGCGAGATTTCCAGAGTTGGACGCAGGGCCGCGCGCCCTTCATAGCTGCGCAGCTTCAGCACCACGTCTTTGCCATCCAGCTCGCGAATGCCGTTGCCATCGGTGTCTTTGATGCCCGCCGCATCCAGAACCTCAGCCGCTTTCGTCGGGTCATAAGGCAGAGACAGCTCCGCATTAGACCAAGACGCCATATTGGCCGGGAAAAGGGTGTTTGCCGGAGAGCCGCCAACGCCAACAAGGGAGGCCGCGACGATGGTCTCGCGATCCAAACCCAGAGACACCGCTTCGCGCAGCGCAGGGTTCGCCAAAGGCCCGTCAGTCATGTTGGGCTGGAAGAAGAACAAGCGAGTTGTCGCGCCTGCAAACAGTTGCCCCTCACCGCTTTCTTTCAGTTTCGCAAAATCAGGCTCTGGGTAGTGGGTCACAAGGTCCACATCACCGGCCTGAAGTGCCAGTGCAGCCACAGACGGATCAGAGATTGCGTCGATCTTCAATTTGTCCAATTTCGGCGCGCCGCCCCAGTAGTCGGCAAAGCCTTTCACCTCATAAGATTTCTCCGCCTCTGCCTTCACAAAGACAAACGGGCCCGTGCCGATCAAAGGCAGCGCGTCGGTGCCTTCTTTCATTACGGCGGCAGATGGCTCGGTCAGGGACCAAAGGAACGCGGAGTTCGGCTCTTTGGTGGTGAAGATTAGCGTTTTGTCGTCAGGTGTCTGAATATCCGCGATGCCCAGAAGCTTGGACAGGCGCGGGTTGTGTGCCGCATGGCCTTCGACGTCCAGTTTGGCAAACGACTCTTTGACGGATTGTGCGGTCACGGGAGTGCCATCATGGAACGTCACACCGTCACGCAAAGTGAGCTGCCATTCGTTCGGGGACAGGTTTTCATAAGACACAGCAAGTCGTGGCTGCATCGACATGTCATAGCCCAGACCAATCAGGGTTTCAGATACCCCTGCGCGATTGCTTAACCAACCGTTCTGGCGCGCGCGCGGGTCAGGAATGCTGCTTTTCGGGCCAAATGGCGCAGCAACAACCATGGTGTTTTCTGCTGCAAGCTGGGTGGCGGAAAGGGAGGCAATGGATGTGGCAATTGCTAATAGAGATACAGACAAAGACCGGCCAAATTTCGGCGATACAATCGACATTATGGAGTTCCCTTGAACCAAGTTTATGATGAAACTCCCCTTATGATAAGTGTTATATTACATCAATATTAATCCGACTGTTTGCGTAGGTTTTGTGCTGCACCACATCCTCCCTGGGTTTCTGGACTTTGAACTGGGAGATTGAACCGCCAGGCGAGTTCCCTCGCAAACTATACTAATGCACGCCCTGTTCGTGCGCCAAACCGGCATATTCTAACCTTTGGGTTAGTTGATTTCTCTTTAGATCGCCGTTCCATACAGCCGCGCGGGCCTCAGGCTGCGCCCTTGTTCCTAGTTTGATGTCGAACATCTCATGAGGTCGCTGTGAAAATTCGCCATCAACCCGCTGGCTCTGACATGAGCTGGACCGTGCAAGCGCCGCTGACGTTTGAAACGCCAGCAGGAGAGGCTGTGCGGATTGAGGCGTGGTCGCTGGCAGGGCTGCACTGGCCTGAAGGCGCTGGGGACTGTCCTCAGACGGGCGTGCTGAGTGTGCCATTCCAAGGTGTGGATGTGCGCTTTCCGGTGCGGCTTACCCAACCAAACGACGCCGGTCTGGTAGAATTTGAAGGCCTCAGCGGACGGCAGCGCGAGACGCTGGCATTGTTCTACCGCGCGCTCCTGTCCGGCCAGATGGCCAGCAGTGGGGATGTCATCACCAGCTTGGACACGCCTGTCGACCTGGTTCCGATGAGTGAGACAGATGAAGAGAAAGAAGCCAGCATTAGGGGGCGCTGGCCCACACCAATCCGCGTGGCTCTGCATGTTTTGATCTATAGCGTGATCGCCCTGACCGTCGCCACCATTCTTGGTGCGTCCGTATTCAATAGCGTAACCCGCATCAATGTGCAACATGGGCGGGTGGTCGCGCCAATTGCAGAGCACCTGCCTGCTAGCGAAGGGTACGTGAAGTCGATTTCCGTGGAACCGGGCGAGGCTGTCGTTGCGGGGCAGGTTCTTGTGCGCCTGAAAGACCCTCAAGCGGAAGGCAAATTGGATTTGGCGCGGGCGAAACTGGCGCAGGAACAAAACGAACTGCTCCAAATCACCGAAACACTGGAGGCGTTGATGGCCTATCACACGGTTGCGGCACCGGAGGTGCGGGCGGCGGTAGTGGGGCAGGCCTATGCGCGGTTTGTTGGGGATCGTGGCTTTGACACTTTGTGGGACCGCTGGCAGGCGATGTTGGGGAAAAACCCGCAGGCCGCCATTGCGCTGGACCCGTTTGAGTTTGCTGTGACCCGCCTGCAAGAAGTAGAGGCCGCGCAATTGGCGAAAGTGCGCGGTTTGCGGGCAACGCGGGATGCGCACAAAGCTGCGATCTCGCTGAGCCACGTACGCGCGCCCTCCGATGGCGTGGTGCATGAAGTTCTGGTGCGTAAGGGGCAGCCCTATGACCATGATGACATGGCTGTGGTGTTTGAGGGCGATAAACCGCGCGTGGCGCAAGGCTGGGTCAGCGAGCGCTTTGCCGAAACGATCTTTGTCGGCATGCCCGCCAGCATTGGGATCAACACCATGGGGCAAAAACAGACGCTGCCGGGCGTGGTGACGGATGTTCAGGCCGGTGCGGACCCGCGGCGTCCTGGGGAGTTTGGCATCATCGTCACCGTCACGCCGCGAGATCTGAGTGCGGCGGACACCAAAGTGGCCTTGCGCCGCGATGCGCCGGTCAACCTTGAGGTGCGACGTCCCTGGGCGCAGCGGGTGATTGAGCGCGTCAAAACGCTGTGGTCGTCCGATGTATGAGCCAGAGTCCGAATATGCCTTTGACAAAGACCTAACAACGCGGTTGCGGGATTCGCAGACGCCGATCAAACCTTATTGGGCGCGCTGGACCTTTCCGCATCTAATAGCCTTGATGGTGGTGATAAAGGCGCTCTATTGGCTGCTGGCCAATGTGCCCAACCGGTTCCTTGATCCCAATGCAGGCCATATCACGGTGGTGCTTGGCACTTTGGGTTTGTGGCGGTTTGGCTGGTGGTTCACTCATTCCATCCGCGCGATGATCTACGCCCGGTGCAAATGGCCGGGTATGCGCCGGGAGGCGGATGCGCTTTGGGAGGCAGGCTGGCGGCCCAAACGGCTGCATATCCAAATGACCACCTACTATGAGGAGCCCTCGATCACAAAACGGGTGATCGGGTCCATTCTGGGCCAAATCCGGCGTGAGCTCATACCCACCACGCTCTATATCGGCACCGGTAGCGCCTATGACGAAATGATCATCCGGGAGTTTGTCGAGACCTACGCGCAAGACATACCCGACGATCTCGCCGAACTGGTGTTTATCCGTCAAAACCAACCGGGCAAGCGCATGGCCATCGGCCTGATCCTGCGCGCAATCAGCCGCACGGCGGCCGATCCTGAGGAGCTGGTGATCTTCATGGATGGGGATGCTTTGTTTGGCGACGAGGTGCTCAAGAAAACCCTTTCGATGTTTGCCTATGATCCCGAGTTGCAGGCGCTGACCACCGACGAAGAGGTCATTTGCTACGGGCCGCAGTGGATCGCCAAGTGGCTCGACATGCGTTTTGCCCAACGGAGGCTGGCAATGCAGAGCCACGCTTTGTCCAACCGTGTTCTCACATTGACCGGCCGCACGAGCGTGTTTCGCGCCCGCCACATCGTGGACCCGAAGTTCATCCGCGCCATTGAGGCCGATCACCTGAACCACTGGCTCTGGGGTCGGTTCCGTTTCTTGTCGGGGGATGACAAATCAACCTGGTACCGCTTGCTGAGTGTGGGGGCGAAGATGACCTATGTGCCGGATGCAACGGTCTACACCATTGAGGTGATCAAAGAGAACGGGCTGATGCGGATGATCCAGAACTTCCGCCGCTGGTCTGGCAACATGTTGCGCAATGGCAGTCGTGCCATTGCGTTGGGCCCACGCCGGATGCCGTTCTTCATCTGGTGGTGTGTGGTGGACCAACGCATCGCCATGTGGACCATGATGGTCAGTCCGGTCATGGCGGTTTTGGGCAGTATGGTGGCCCCCGGATATTTCTGGAACTGCCTGATTTGGGTGTTGTTTTCCCGCGTGGTGCTGTGCTTGTTTCTGATGGGATACAGTCGCCGCGCGGACATGACTTGGCCGTTTATTCTCTATCTGAATCAGGTGATTAACGCGTCGGTGAAGATTTACATGATCTTTCACCTGTCCAAACAGAAATGGTCCAATCGCGGCAATCAAAGCGCGGGAGAAGGCACGAGTATGCTGGATCGTTTGCGCAATGGATTCGCGCTGTTCCAATTGGTCACAGCCACGTCCGCCTTTCTCACCCTGTTGATGCTCTATGTCGGGCTGATCGACCTGCCCCTTTGAGGCACACCTATCCTTTTGCGCATCCGCATACCCCTCCGACATCCCAACTGGCGTCCTTCGCACAGCTAGATTGTTCTCAACACACAACAAAAGGATGTATTCATGATCACGCCTGTCATTCTCGCCGGAGGCTCCGGTACCCGTCTGTGGCCTGTATCGCGCAAGAGTTTCCCAAAGCAGTTTGCCAATCTGCTTGATGGTCCAAGCCTGTTTCAACGCACAGTCGACAGGGTGATGGCTCCTGGATTTGCCGAGCCCACGGTGATCACCGGTGAGGATTACCGCTTCATTGCGCAGAAGCAGATGACGGAGATGCAAGCCATCTGCGGTGCACTGATTGTGGAGCCGGAGGGGCGCAACACCGCACCGGCCGTTTTGACAGCCGCGTTGGTACACAAGGACACGCCGGACAAGGTGTTGCTTGTGGTGCCCAGCGACCATCAGATTACTGACGACCGCACTTTTCGCCAGGTGATTGCAAAGGCGGCGCGGGTGGCAGAGAAAGGTTTGATCGTGACCTTGGGTATCAAACCGGATCACGCCGCTACAGGCTTTGGGTATCTGCGTGTCGAGGGTGGTAATGATGACGCGCTCATGATCTCTCAGTTTGCGGAAAAACCGGACGCTGACACCGCCGCCGCAATGCTGGAGGAGGGCAACTGGCTGTGGAATGCGGGCATGTTCTTGTTCCGCGTCGATACGGCTCTGAAGGCTTTCGAAACCCATGCGCCAGATTTGATTGGCCCGACGGAGGCGGCGTTGGCGCTGGGTGCGGAAGATTTCGGGTTCACCCGTCTGAACGCCGAAGCCTACAAACGTTGCGCGGATATCTCCTTTGATCATGCGATTATGGAAAATATCCAGGAATGTGCAGCCCTGCCGCTCACCTGTGGCTGGTCGGATCTGGGCAGCTGGCAAGCGCTCAAGGACATTGGCGCGCCAAACAGCCAAGACACGGTGACGGCTGGTAATGCCACCGCAATTGACTGTGAAGGCAGCTTGCTGAAGTCCGAAAACCCGGATGTGAAGCTTGTGGGGTTGGGCCTCAAAAACGTCATGGCCGTGGCCACCGATGATGGCATCCTGATCGCCGACCGGTCTGAAAGTGCCAATGTCGGCCAAGTGGTGGAAACGCTGCGCGCCGAAGGGGTCCCGCAAGCTGATGGGTTCAAACGCTGCTACCGCCCATGGGGGTACTACGAAACGCTGTCTCTCGGCCCGAGGTTCCAAGTGAAATGCCTCATGGTGGAGCCGGGCGCCAAGCTGTCCCTGCAAAGTCATGTGCATCGCGCAGAGCACTGGGTAGTGGTCAGTGGCTCGGCAAAAGTGACGGTGAATGACGACGTCAAACTGCTGACGGAAAACGAGAGCACCTACATCCCATTGGGCGCCGTGCACCGGCTCGAAAACCCCGGAAAGCTGCCGCTGCATCTGATTGAGGTCCAGTCTGGTTGCTACCTCGGTGAAGACGACATCATTCGCTACGAAGACATCTATCACCGCGAAGAACTGGCCTGATCCTTTCCCCAGGATCGTTCGCCGCTTTATAGCCCACCCAGCTTGGCGAACGCGACAAACCTGCATGGAACTCCATGCAGGTTTTGTTGTTTTGAAGGCTCCCAAAAGGGGGACACTCGAAAGGATAGTGGGCTGACCCTCGGGGCGTTCAGGCTGACCTAATTCCAGAAAATTTGATGAAAAAAATCCTCTAAGATGATTTCAAGAAGGAGTACGACATTATGCAATATCGTAGGTTTTCACCGCAGGACTTAGAGATTGTCGTCCCGGCCCCAAGTCAAAAATCCAGCATCAGTGTTGTGGGTCTTGGCTATGTCGGCGCGGTTTCAACCGCATGCCTGGCGTCGCTGGGCCACCGGGTGATTGGCGTGGATTTGGACCAGGCCAAAGTGAATCAGATTGGCCTCGGCCAAAGCCCCATCCACGAAGATCGCCTTACTGAAACCCTAACCGCGGGTGTTGAAGACGGCTTGATCAGCGCCACAGATGATCTGCGTCAAGCGGTCATCGACACGGATGTGACCTTTGTGTCTGTAGGAACCCCTACCGCTGCGGACGGGGGCTGTGATCACAACTTCATCAAGCTGGCGTGTGATGCGATGGCGCGAGGGCTGCGCGATAAAGAGGGCTTTCACGTCTTCGCCATGCGCTGCTCCATACCGCCGGGCACCACGATGAAGGTTATGGCACCCATTCTGGAGGCCGTATCGGGCAAAGCGGTAGGTCGTGATTTTGGCATCTGCTTCAACCCGGAGTTCCTGCGCGAAGGTGTGGCGATCGATGATTTCCACAACCCACCCAAAACCGTGATCGGGACCACTGATTTCGCCACGGCAGAGATCATGCGCCGTATTTATGCGCCGGTGGACGACAAGCCCATTCTGACCACAATCGAGGTGGCCGAGACCATCAAATATGTCGACAATGTATGGCACGCCACCAAAGTGTGTTTTGCCAATGAAGTTGGGCGTTTGTGCAAGCCCTTGGGCGTGGACAGCCACGCGGTGATGGAGATTTTTACACAGGATCAAAAACTTAACCTGTCCGCCTATTACCTGAAGCCGGGCTTTGCCTATGGCGGCTCCTGCCTGCCCAAAGAGGTGCGCGCGGTACAGCACGTGGCCAACACCCTTGGAGTCGATCTTCCGATGATCGGCGCACTGGAACAGTCCAACGCTGAGCAAATCCAACAGGCTGTGGAGATGGCGCAGAAAACCGGCGCCAAGCGGGTGGGGATTCTGGGCCTGGCGTTCAAACCAGGCACAGATGACCTGCGGGAGAGCCCCATTCTGGAGGCCATGGCGACGCTGCAACAACAAGGCGTTGAGCTGCTCGTCCATGATGAGGCCGTGACCAAAGACACCCCTCTGGACGGGCTGGCGAGCTACACCAAGTACGGCAGCCAGGGTCTGACAAAACTGGCAGAAGGCCTCTCCGACATGCTGCGTGACGATGTCGAGAGCGTCATGGTAGCGGCCGACGTGGTGATCGTGTGCCACGCCAGCGACACTTACCGAGACGCCGTGCAGCGACACAAGAATGTGGCGGTCGTGGATGTGGTCCGGCTGTTTGACAGCGCCCCACAGGATCTCGCGATTAACGGCATTGGCTGGTGATCGGCCAAAGTCACAACCTGTTCAGACATATGTGAGGACATGATATGCCCACAAGCAACCTAAATCTCATCACTGGAACGGGCCTCTCCGACGTGCTCGATGGGACTGGCACAGGAGACTTGATCGTTGGTTTGTCCGGAGACGACAGCATCACCAGCGGCGCGGGCAACGACGCCCTGTATGGCGACTATGAACAGGCCAATCTGTTGGAAGGCACTGACAACGCAACCGGGTTTACCGACTACGCCAACAGCGGAAACTGGACGGTGTCTGCGTTGGATGGCGGCCATCAGCAGATGAGCCAAACCCTCACCACCGAAGCCGGAGGCGTTTACAATCTGTCCTTCGACCTCGCCGCCAATTTTGCGGCGGGACAGCCGGGCGCCACAGTAGAAGTGCTCATCAACGGCGCGATTGTGGGGACCTATTCCACGGAAAGCGGCGCTTACAATGCCTTTGACACAAGCTTCACTGCCATTGGCGGTGAAACCGAGATCACCTTGCGCTCGATTGACGGTCCAAGTTCGGGGCCATCGATAGATACATCCGGTCCAATCTTCCACTATGCGCGCGAGATGCAGATCGGTGGGCAGACAGTGGAAGTGGCCGCATTTGCCGACGGTCAGGCCAACCTCTATCAGGTACTGAACGGCACGCTGCATGTGTTTGATGTGGAAACTCAGACCTATGAGGTCGCGGGTGCAGCGGGCACAGTGAACGTGAACTCCATGGGCTACAACGCGCAAGACGATCTTCTGTATGCCATCGCGGTGGGAACCGGTGTTGATAGCCTCGGCAACGCGGTGCAGCGCTCTGACTTGATCATGCTGGATGCAGAGGGCAACAGTTACCGGATTGGCGAAACGCCTTATCGGTCCTGGACCGGCGACTTTGATGATCAGGGCAACCTTTGGTCGTTTCAATCCAGCATGGACCGGATTGCGGTGATCGATGTGGATCAGCTAGACGCCAATGGAAACCCGGTGGTGACAGTGCACAAGCTCCCCAGCGCGCTTGTCACCCACCGGGTTTATGACGTGGCCTTTGATGCCAAAACTCAAAGCTTCTACGGCGTGGCGCGTCCGCCATCCGAAGGAGCAGACACCATTCTTTTGGTGGCCGATATTTCCAGTGGCGTACCGGAGTTCACCTTGGTGCCGGTGACCTCGACGGTTGTGGACGGCGTCTCGCTGGACGGCGCGCCGGCCGTGACCTTTGGCGCGGCGATCATGGACGCGGACGGCAACCTCTTTGTTGGTGGCAACTCCGGCGATCACGACATGAACAACGCCACAGGCAAAAGTGGCGGCATCTACCAAGTGGTGATCGATCCCGTGACCGGCGAAGCCAGCCTTGTGTTGCTGACCGAAGCGCCCAGTTCCTACTCTAACGATGGCGCGGCTGATCCAACCGCGGAAAGTCCCTTTGTCGAGGTTGATTTGTCGTCCTCTGTTTTGATCCGTGATTTGAGCTTGGTTGCGACCACGGAGGGCGAACTGACCTACGACGACTCGCTCGAAGGCAACGGTGGCAATGACACGCTGGACGGTGGCATTGGCGAAGATGACCTGATTGGCGGCGGTCTTGGTGACACGCTTCTGGGTGGCGATGGCGATGACTATTTGCACGGCGGCGCAGGTCCGGATGGCAACAGCACCATTGTCTCTCACTATGACAGTGACGGGTTGCGTTATGACCAATTTGGTAACCTTCTGCCGGAAAATGATGACTTTCTGCTGGGCGGTGAAGGCAGCGACACGCTGGAAGGTTCTGCAGGTCATGACACGTTGGACGGTGGCGAGGCCGCGGACGTTCTGAGAGGGGGATCGGGGTCTGACATGCTCTTTGGCAGCGCCGGTGACGATACGCTGTCGGGCGGTGGGCAAGACGATGTGCTGTCTGGAGGCAGCGGTGCAGATATCTTGCGCGGTGGCTCTGGAGATGACGAACTCTCTGGAGGTTCTTTTGATGACGTTCTTAACGGCGGTTCCGGCAATGACAGCCTGGCTGGCGATGAAGGCGCTGATGAGCTAACAGGTGGCAGCGGCAACGACACGCTGAACGGCGGCAACGGTGCCGACCAGTTGGTTGGTGGCTCCGGGCAAGATGCGCTTACAGGTGGCGCAGGCGATGACGAGTTGCGTGGCGGCTCCGGCAATGATGCGCTGGATGGCGGCTTGGGAAGCGACAATCTCCGTGGCGGCGCGAACGATGATGTGCTTAACGGAGGCGAGGGGCGCGACAGTCTCCGAGGCGACCGAGGCAATGACGAGCTGTCGGGTGGCGCAGGCCGCGATTATCTCAGCGGTGCGATTGGCGATGACACGCTGGATGGCGGCGCAGACGCTGATCGCCTGTATTTGGGGGCAGGGGACGACGTGGCCACTGGCGGCATCGGTGCTGACACCTTCATATTCCGCAACGACGATCTGGACGGGTCGCAAGACCTCATTCTGGACTATTCCGTTGCCGAAGGGGACCGGCTGCACCTTCGCGGTTTGGACCTTGGGGGCAGCGAAAGCGAGTACTCTGCTTGGTTTGGCAACCATGTCAGCGTCAGCGGTGAAGACGTTTCAATCCAACTCGGAAACAACACAACGCTTCTGTTGCAGGACACTGCGGAAGACTTTGCACTGCTCTCAGACAGCTTTGTGTTCTAATGAAACCAAGGCGAGGCGGGCTTATTCAAAGCCTGCCTCTTTTGCGATCAAGGCCGCCTGCGTGCGGTTTTTTGCGTTGAGTTTTTTGCACAGGGTGCGCACGTGCAGCTTGATGGTCACTTCTTGCAAATCGAGATCCCGAGCGATTTCCTTGTTGGATTGCCCTTTGCACAGACCGGTAAGAACTTGCTTCTCACGCTGGCTCAGCTGCTTCTCAAAATCGCTTTCTTCCGCTTCGCCGCCGGCAGAAAGAACACTGGCTGGTACAAAGGTTTCGCCAGCGATCATAAAACGCACCGCGTTGACCAACGACTTGGCTCCCATGGTTTTGGGCAAAAAACCAATGGCCCCGGCTTCCAAGGCGTCTTGCGCCACTTTGTTTGGGGCAGTGCCGCTGACAATGGCAAAAGCCTGATCCGGGTAGGCCGCCACGGCGTCGATCAGGCCTTGAAGCCCGTTCATGCCCGGCATGCTGAAGTCCAGCAGAACCAGATCAAATGGACCTTTTTGGTCCAGAAGCTTCATGGCCTCAAAATAATCTGATCCGGCCACAACTGTGGCACGGCCTTCAGAGGTGATGTAGGCAGAGATGGTTTCGCGAACCATTCCGTGGTCATCAGCTAACAAAATACGCATAGAAACGGGGCGTCCTACTCTTGGGTTCTGGGAGGACCCTACGAGGCCCTGCGCGTGTAAACCAGTCGTGACACCCTGACTTTGCCGTAAATCTTGCGACATACCTAGCTCCTTTAAAACCATGTGTCCTGGTGTGCCGATGCTGACACCAACAGGATAACTGCAGGTAAATTCGCATAGTTTGAGTAAAATCCGTTGGGGCATCAGATGACCGCCAACTAGCGAAGGGTCAGACAAACTATACCAAAGGTTAGTGGCCTAGCCTGATGCCCAAACACGCACCTCGCCCCCACATGTCACCAAGAGACAAACCAACCCAATCTCGGAGTGTCTTATGCAACGTTTCAAAAAACTGCTCGCTGCCCCCACCACACCAAGCTTTCTGACCGGCGCCATCCTGCTCGCCATGGTGGCATCACAGGCCATGGCCGACACTTTGTTGACGGTCAGCGGAGATGTTTCAGCGACAGATGCGGGACTGACCTGGCAATTCGAAGAAAGCGACCTGCGCGCCCTGCCAAAAGTGCAGTTTGAGACAGACACCATTTGGACCGAAGGAACCCAGGTTTTTGAAGGCGTCTCCTTGTCCGCACTGCTTACCCATGTGGGTGCTAGCGACGGCAATCTACTGGCCACAGCCGCTAATGATTACACCGTGTCGATCCCGACGTCTGATGCGGTAGAGAATGGCCCGATAATCGCCTATCTGCGCAATGGCGAAAAAATGTCCTTGCGTGACAAGGGGCCATTGTGGATCGTTTACCCATTCGCAGGCAACGACGCCTATAAAACAGAAGAGTATTATTCCCGCAGCATTTGGCAGCTTGATCGCATTGAAGTTGTTGCCAATGAGTAACTTGAGGCCCACATCCCGCGCATCAGGCTCCTTCTTATGAATGGCAGATGGCCGTTTGTCCTCTTCGCAGGCTTGCTATTGGCAAGCTTGCTTTTGGTTGGTGGCTTGGGGCGTACGGTGTTCACGGACCTGCGGGTTCTGTCGACCGCGCAACACGATGACGTGAGTTGGACGATGTCGCAGCTTGAGGTGGAGCTGTTGCGGCTGCAAAGCGCGGTGCTGTCTGCGCAGTCCAATGAGAACGCTGGGCTGGGCGAAGTCCGCAAACGCTTTGACATCTTCTACAGCCGGATCACAACGACCCGACAAAGTGCCTTCTTTGCGCCGATGGTGGAGGCCCCAACGGTGGCAGGAAGCACGGTTGCCGCCACACAGTTTTTGGACCGTAGTATCCCTTTGATCGACGGCCCGGATGAAACGCTCCAGGCTTACCTGCCCACACTGTTGTCGGACATTGATGCGTTGCGCCCAAAAGTGCGGGCCTTGGCGCTGGCAGGAGTCGACCACTTTACAACGCAGGAAACCGCAGATCGCAACCGGTTGTCGGTCACCATACAGCGGCTCGCCTATGGTCTGACCGCGCTGATTGCGGTGCTGTTTTTGTCGCTGGCCAGTTTGATCCAGTTGTATCGCCAAGGGCAAAGGGCCTCACAGAAGAGAGAGCAGGCGCGGGCCCGGTTTGAGGCTGTTGTGTCGTCATCGCTGAATGCGGTTCTGGTTGCGGACACAGAAGGTCATATTGTGGAGTTCAACGGCGCGGCGGAAACCGTGTTTGGCTACACGCGTGATGAGGCGTTGGGCGCGGATATGGCGGAGCTGATTGTGCCGGAAGAACTGCGAGAAGCACATCGGGCGGGGATGAAACGGTTTGTGGAAACCGGCGAACGTAAAGTTATCGGGGCAGGGCGCGTGCGCCTGAAAGGGATGCGCAAAGGCGGCGAGGTCTTTCCGGTGGAGCTGTCTATCTCCCTGTCGGAAGCCAGTGGCGAAACGGTGTTTGTGTCGTTCCTGCGGGACATCACCAAAGAGCTGAAAGCTGAAGAGGATTTAAAAGACGCGCTGGAAAAAGCGCAGGTGGGCGAAAAGGCGAAGTCCAACCTGCTGACCGTCATGAGCCATGAAATGCGCACACCGCTGAATGGTATTTTGGGGTCACTTGAGTTGATGGATCAGTCAGACCTGAGTGACGCGCAAAAACGGCATTTGGCGTCGATTGGTATTTCCGGCGAGTTGCTGCTGTCCCATGTCAACGACGTTTTGGATTTGTCCTCTTTGACGTCTGAGGCTGAGGCTCCCAAACATGCGCTCTTCAACCTCACAGATTTGGTGCAGGACGTGGTGGACAGCCTGCAAAGCAACGCTTCCCAGCATGCAAACGCGCTTTCAGTAGACTTCCTGACGGAGGATCTGCAAACCGTGAGTGGGGATCGTGGCTCCTTGCAGCGCTGCCTGGTGAACTTGGTTGGCAATGCGCTGAAATTCACCCGTGAGGGCAGCGTCGCAATAGAGGTTGAACGAGTGTCTTCTGGCGATCTGGTCGAGTTCAGAGTGGCCGACACCGGGGTTGGTATTGCGCCGGAAAACCTCCGCCGGATTTTTGAAGAGTTTGTCACGATCGACACCGCCTTTGATCGGGAGAATTCCGGCACAGGGCTCGGGCTGGCCATCACCAAACGCTTGATCGAGCGCAACGGAGGCGAATTGGAGGCTGACAGCCTGTTGGGAGAGGGCAGCCTGTTTACCTTCCGCTTGCCTTTGCCAACCACGACGGATGTGGCGGACCTTCAAACGCATGCGACCGCGCATTCCTTACGGGACTTGCCTGCAGGGTTTCGGGCTCTGGTGGTGGATGACAACGACATCAACCGCGAAATCCTCACAGACATTGTCCGCGATCTGGGGGGCGTCACGCAGGAAGCTAGTAACGGCTTTGAGGCAATAGAAACCTGCGAGACTTCGGGTTTCGACGTTTTGCTTCTGGACATCAGCATGCCAGGTATCGACGGGTTGGAAACGCTGAAGCGTATTCGAGAAGGCACGTCACCAAATGTCGCGACACCGGCCGTGGCTGTCACCGCACATGCGGCGCAAAAGGACCATGAGGCCATTCTGGCGCAAGATTTTCAAACGCTGATCCTAAAGCCGGTGCGACGGGCCGCGATCCATGGTGCTTTGGCCGATGTGTTCGGTGTGGGAGATGGCGTCGAAGCGTTTACAGCCGCGACGCAAGACGCCCCAGAGTTTCTGAAGCAATTTGGCCTCGAGCGCTATACAGAAGCCGTACAGGAAACTCAGGCAGAGATTTCACAGTTCCTGACCGGGAAGCAAGTCATCGACCCGTTGACGGAAGCGGAACGAGAAGAAGCGCACCGTTTGTCTGGGTCTGCCGCAGTCTTGGGGTGGATGGAGCTTTGGGGCGCGCTGCAAGCGGTGCAAAACGCGCCTGAAGACCGCTGGGGGGCACATTTGAACCACTTGCAGTCTGAATTCGATCGTGTGTTCCCAGATCAAATACATCAGCGCTAAAACCAAAAAGGGGCGCTGGGTGCGCCCCTTTTATCGGTCTGTGTTTGGATTACAATTCAGCGCGAACCTGCGCCAGTTCTCCTGCGACAGCTTTGATGCTCTTGGATTTTAAAGGTCCATAGAGGCACGCGCTTTGCTGGTTGGTATCGCGGCAAAAGGCGTTGATGGACCGGATCAAAGGGCGGTTCATATAGGGGCTGGCGCGCCCAACGGCATAGCCAAGATCGCGTAGCTCCATCTGCACAATCCGCACATATGCGTTTTTGTTGATTTTGGCCGCCACCGAGAGCCCGCGTGCAAACACATCATTTGGCGCCGCACGCACAATCTCTTCAGAGGCACGCCAGAACTGAGCCGGGTTTTGATCTCTTGCCAGATACAACCCTTCTTCGACTTGGATTTTTGCACGCAATCCTTCGGTTTGCAGAAGCCGGTCACGGGTGGCGAGCGTGCCACGTGCATGTCCAACAACCCGATAGTATTTCAGCAAGGCTTCTGCCGCTTTGGCGTCGCCATCCGCATGACGCTTGTGCAGCTGGTCCAGAGTGTCGGTCACATCAACCCGTTGCGAGAGATCCCGCGTCAGGGCGTCTAGTAACAGCATCTGACCATCGCGGCTGTCTGCCTTTGCCAACTTGACCAGTGTTGGAATACCCAAATGGGGATCGGACAAGGGGCCCAGGCGGCCCGTCGCATGGGCCCAGGCAAGAACCGCCTCACCTTGTTGCAGACCTAGGGCTGACGCGGCCAACAAGCTCTGCTGCGCAGCCTCGTAGTCTTGCGACGAAAGCTGTACTTTGCCCAAGGACACAAGGGACTTGCTTTGTCCCAGCTCAACGGCTTTGTTATAGTAAGCGATGGCCTGCGCGGTGTCTTGGTTTCCGCCGATCCCCTTGAAACGAAAGTAGCCCAACCGATCACAGGCCCGCGCATAGCCGTCGGTACAAATCGACTGCAAGGTGCGGATGGCCTCTTTCGGCGCATCTGCGAGAGATGCCATCGCCTCGTTGTAGAGCGCTTTAGGGGAAACCTCTGCATGGGCTTGCGGCAGGCTGACCACCCCGCCAGCGACACAGCCTAGCGCGAGACATTTGAGCATGTGGAACATTTCAACCTCCTACTGATTGGCAACCAGTATGGTGGCGATGCTGAAGTCCGAAGCGCGCGCGAAAGTATAGTGGGACGCGCATTTGGCGATACTGCGGTTCTGATGTGGGGTCACTCAGCTTGGTGGCTTGTGAGCCCGTCGGCCTTTTGTCTTGCCGGTCTCTCGGCGAAGGTGATCGGCGCATGGGGCGTTGGCGTTGCAGTGCCAATCAAAAACCATGCGCCAAAGCTGTTTAGGTGATCTCCGACATCTCGACGGATCGCTTCTCTTGGATGGAGGTTTGCGCCGCGATGCCCATCAGGACAGCCATTTTGCCGTCGGTCAAGCTCACCTCGGGTGTGGACCGCTCACCGCGCACCAATTCCAGGAAATATTTGTGCTGATAAAAGGTTGAGCCGTTGTGGTCGCCAGCATCGAGGATGTCCGGGTCCACAGGGATCTCTTTTTCAACGGGACCTTTGGGCGCACGCGGAGACAGGATGAGCTTGGGGGTGGGCGCGGCGCCAAGATGTGCAGGCCAGAAACGGCCAGGTCCGGGGACCAGCGCCTCGATTTTGCCTTTGGGGCCGACTGCCGCGATTTCTTCCTGATATTCGGCACCTTCGGCAAACATGCACAGTTCGAGCATCGCGCGGGCACCGTTATCGAAATCGACGATGACATATCCATTGTCGAGAATGTCCGGCGCTTGCCCGTCATAGAGTTCGTCCAGATGGTTCGCGTCCTGCCCGCCCGAGGCCATCACGCGCACCGGCTCTGATCCAAGCGTCAGGCGCATGAGATCAAAGAAGTGGCAGCACTTTTCCACAAATGTCCCGCCGGATTTGGCGTTGAAACGGTTCCAGTCATCGACCTTTTCAAGAAAGGGAAACCGGTGTTCACGGATGGTCAGCATTTTGATGCCGCCGGTGACATCTGCTGCGTTTTTTAGGAACGCCGCGACCGGCGGCATATAGCGGTACTCCATCGCAACCCAGGCCGGGGCGGGATAGCTGGCGATGAACGCGTCGATTTGGGCCAGATCTTGCGGATCGGTGTACAACGGTTTCTCGACAAGGATGGGCAAAGGACGGAGCTGGGCGATCTCTTGCAGCTGGGCTACATGGCAGAAATTCGGGCTGGCGATCAGCAGGCAGTCCAGCGTGTCTACGGCCAGCAGCTCTTCCAGGCTGTCAACAAACTGCGCATCGGGCGCGAAACGCGCGCTCTCCGTGCGCATTTGGGCGTTGGGTTCGAAGATGGCCCCAACTTCCGTGTTCGGGAGGAGTGCAATGTTGCGCAGGTGTTCTTGCCCCATCATGCCGCAGCCGATGATCCCGTAGGTGGTGGGTTTCGTCATAGTGCCTCCTAAGTCAGGCGTTGGATGTAGATAGAGTGTTCCGGGTCAAACCAGGTGCGGGAAAACTCGACTGGAGCGCTGGCTTGCGACCAGCTCAGGCGTTCGATGTAGCCAGAAATTTCCCCCGGCGTTTGGCCAAATGCCTCTGGCGCCCAGTCCGGCACGTGCCCGATGGAGACGCGGTCTTCGGCGCGTCGAATCCAGAAGCCGAGCTGTTTCTGATAATAGTGGTACAGCGACTCCGACAGTTTTGCCGGGTCCACTTTGCCCGCGTCGCCGTCCAGCCAGATTTCTTCGACGGCGATCACAACCTCGTCCAGATACCGCAACCTGCGAATCCGTGTGCCGTGATTCGACGTGCCAAAGGTTGGCAGATCGGAAGGCTTCTCCATGTCATGCACCGAGAGGATGTCCGCGGTGGGCAAACCGCCACCCTCGGGCAACTCCAATCGGAACATGGAGTAGACGCTGCGCCCGCTTTGGGTGGCGCGCACGTAGTTACCGGACCCTTGAACGCGCTCCAGCATGCCTTGCTTCTCCAGCTCGGCAAGGGATTTGCGCAGTGTACGCACGGTGGTTCCGTATTGCTTGGCCAGCTCGCGTTCAGGCGGCAAGCGCTCTCCGTCCACCAGACGGCCAGCCGCGATCTCTCGGATCAGGGTTTCACTGATCTGCAAATAGAGCGGCAGGGCCGAACTGGAGAGGTCTGGATTTGACATAGATCACCCCGAAAATTGATACACTATTGATCTACATCAAATCGCAGTTTATTCAAGGGGTAAGGAAAACGAGATTTTGGGAGGAACTCGATGACCGTCGTGCCGGTGACATCTGCGGATTTGGATGCAGTAGAAGTGTCGTGGTTTGCCGCGCTGTGTTCAGACGATTACCAGTTCCTTGGCGTGCCAAATGGCGATCTGCGGTCGTCCTGGGCGCATTGCTCGAGCATCGTGAAGGAAGCCGAGGCTCAAGGTTTTCGCAACATTCTATGCCCGTCTTCTTATCAGGTGGGGCAGGATACGCTGAGCTTTGTGGCGGGGTGCGCGCCGATCACCAGCAAGATCAACATGTTGGCTGCCGTGCGCTGTGGAGAGATGCAACCGATCATGCTGGCGCGCACGCTGGCGACGTTGGACCACATGTTGGAAGGCCGGCTTACCGTGAACATCATCTCGTCCGACTTTCCCGGTGAAAAGGCCGAGAGCAGCTATCGCTACCAGCGCTCGCGGGAAGTTGTCGAGATTCTCAAACAAGCTTGGACCCAGGGTGAAATAAACCACAAAGGTGAGGTCTACAACTTCCAGGGCCTGACAACCGATCCTGTGGTTCCGTATCAGACTGGTGGGCCATTGCTGTATTTTGGTGGCTATTCGCCAGATGCATTGGAGCTCTGCGGGCAGCATTGCGATGTGTATCTGATGTGGCCGGAGAAGATGGATGAGCTGGCCGGGCGTATGAAGGCGGTGAACGCGGTGGCGGAACGCTATGGCCGGACACTCGACTATGGCTTGCGCGTGCATGTGATTGTCCGCGACACCGAGGCTGAAGCCCGTGAATATGCGGACTACATTGTGTCTAAGCTCGATGACGAGCAGGGACGCGCCATCCGCGAACGTGCGCTGGACGCCAAGTCTCTGGGTGTGTCGCATCAGGCAAAGAACCGTGATGTGGCCGACGACGATGGCTTTATCGAGCCGCATCTCTGGACCGGCGTGGGTCGGGCGCGATCTGGCTGTGGCGCGGCACTGGTCGGGTCGACCGATCAGGTTTTGTCCAAGCTTGAGGCCTATAAGAAGATGGGGATGCGGGCTTTTGTTCTGTCCGGCTATCCGCATGTGGATGAGGCCAAGCATTTTGGCGCCCGCGTGATGCCTCATCTCAACACTGTATCGCTGCCGCATGCCTATGGGCGCGTGCCAGCTTCCACGCCGCAGACCCCCCTTGGTATTGGAGAACGCCGCTGATGAACCGTGTCGAAATCGCAAACGGGCTGAGCTTCAGCCGTCTGGTGTATGGCATGTGGCGTGTGGGTGATGATGCGGACACGTCGCCAGAATACGTTGAGGCAAAAATCCAAGCCTGTCTGGATCAAGGGATTACCACTATTGATCAGGCGGACATCTATGGTGACTACGGTGCCGAGGCCGTGCTGGGCGGGGCGCTAAAAGCCAACCCGACGTTGCGCAATCAGATCGAGATTGTGACCAAGTGCGATATCGTCGCGCCCATCGGGATTTATGCCGACAAGCCGGTCAAATACTACGACACCTCGCGCGCCCACATCGAAGCCTCGGTGAACCGATCTCTGAGCGAGATGGGTGTGGATCATGTGGACCTTCTGTTGATCCACCGCCCCGACCCTTTGATGGATCACAACGAAACCGGGGCGGCGCTGGATGATCTGGTGGCGTCAGGCAAGGTGCGTGCCGTCGGCGTCTCCAACTTCCGGCCTTGGGACTGGAAGCTTTTGCAGTCGGCGATGAAGTCACCGCTGGCCACCAACCAAATCGAGATATCACTGGCGGAACTGTCCCCGTTCACAAATGGGGATTTGGCCTACCATCAACAGCATGACCAGCCTGTCATGGCATGGTCGCCGCTCGGTGGCGGCAGCCTGATGACCGGAACGGGGGATGTGGCGGATCGTTTGGACCGCATTGCGGCGGAACACGGCGTGGATCGCGCGGCTGTGGCCGTGGCGTTCCTTTTGCGCCATCCGGCCCGTATCCTGCCGGTTTTGGGCACCAACAACCTTGATCGTATCAAGATGATTTCGGACGCGGAGAAGGTCACACTGGACCGCGAAACCTGGTTCTCTCTCTACGAAGCCGCGCTCGGAAAGGAGGTCCCATGATGTCTGCTCACACTGTCGGGGGAAAGCTCAGCTTTGTGCCCGACCCGAACAACACACGATTGCTGCGGGACGCGTTTGGACGGTTTGCCACAGGGGTCACCATTGTCACGGCCGCGTCGGAAAACGGTCCGGTGGCGATCACCGCCAACAGTTTTTCCTCGGTGTCATTGACCCCGCCTCTGGTGCTGTGGTCCCCTGACAAGAACTCGCGCCGGTTTCCGCATTTTGAGCGCGCAACCCACTATGCGATCCATGTGCTGTCGGCCGAACAGGACGATCTTTGCTGGACGGTGGCCAAAGATGCCTTTGGCTTGGCGGATGTCGCGCACCAGGTGAACGATTGGGGCGTGCCTATTTTGGACAATTGCCTTGCACGGTTCGAATGCACCCGCTCTGCGATTTACGAAGGCGGTGATCACGCGATTGTTCTGGGACATGTTGACCGCGCAACCATGCGTGAAGACGGAGATGCACTGACTTTCTACAAGGGCCAAATGGGCCAGATTGCCGCCGTAAAACAATAAGAACGGCGGCCTGCATTCTGAAGAGGACAGGATGCAAAACGGGAGGAGAAGAACACGATGAAGGCAGTCTTTGCTGTCTTGAATCTGTTGCGTCCACTGAACTCCGGACTGTTGGCAGTCGGGCGTTGGCTGGGCGTGTTCGCCATTGGCGTGATGGTCGCGGCGATCCTGATCCAAGTCTTCTTTCGCTATGTACTGGGCAGTGCATTGCCCTGGCCAGATGAGGCCGCACGCTTCTTCATGTTGTGGATGACTGGCCTGATGGCGCCCACAGCCTTCCGCAATGGCGGCTTTGTGGCGATCGACTTCATTGATGCGGTGATCAAAGGTAAGGCGATGCATCTTTTGCAGTTTGTCCTGCTGTTGATCAGCCTGACCGTGCTGATCGTCGGGGTGCAGATCGGCTATAAAGAGGTGACGGGTCTAGGTGGGCGCTTCGCCACCGCGTCACTGTATCTGCCGACCTCTCTTTCGTTGGACGAGTGGTACCGGATCCCGCGCAGTTGGATGATGCTATCGCTTCTGGTGGGCATCGTGCTGCTGATCCTCGTGAACATCGAACTGTTGCTGGAACGCTTTGTCCGCCTTCTGGGCAAAGGCGACAGTCTGCCCAAACGAGCGAGCCTCGGCGTTGGAGGGCCTGAATAATGCTGATCTGGTTCCTTCCGCTGTTTTTGTTTCTTCTGTTGGTTGGTCTACCGGTGTTTTTCTGCCTGCTGGCTGCGCCCGGCGCGTTGCTTTGGCTCAACGGGCAAGAGCGCGACATCACGTTGCTGTACCGGAACCTTTACAACGGCATGGACAGCTTCCCCCTGATGGCCATCCCGTTCTTCATGTTGGCGGGCGAGTTGATGAACCGGGGCGGGATCACCGTGCGTCTGGTTGAGTTCTCACAAGCTTTGATGGGCCATTTGCGGGGTGGGCTAGCGCAGGTGAACATCCTGTCGTCGATCCTGTTTGCCGGGCTGTCGGGGTCGGCGGTGGCGGACACCTCCGCGCTTGGTTCCATGCTGATCCCGGCGATGGAGCGTGAAGGCTACACCCGGAAATTTGCTGCGGCCGTGACCGCTGCGAGCTCTGTTATTGGGCCGATCATTCCGCCTTCGGGCATCATGATCATCTACGCCTACGTCATGGGCGAAAGCGTTGCCGCGTTGTTCCTCGCGGGCATTGTGCCGGGCATTTTGGTGGGTGTTGGTCTGATGGTGATGGTCCGGGTTCTGGCCGACAAATACGACCTGCCGGCCGCGCGCCGTGTCACGTTTGAGAATGTTGAGATCGGCGGTTTGGAAAGTTGGGTGTCCTTTGTGCTGGTGCGCCTAAACCTTGGCCTCTTGCTGGCGCAATTTGCCCCGGCGGCGGACACAACCCTGTCCAAATGGCTGACCTTCCTGGGCGCGGTGCTTCTGGCGCATGGATTGATGCTTGGGCTACGCCGTGTGGTCAGCCCCGAATTCCGCATTGTCTGCAAGCGCGCGGTGGTGCCACTGCAGACGCCAATCCTGATCCTTGGGGGCATTTTGGCGGGTGTGTTCACACCGACAGAGGCCGCAGCGGTTGCGGTTGCCTATGCGCTGTTGGTTGGATTCCTGGTGCTGCGTACCATGAAGTTGAAAGACCTGCCAGAGGTTTTCACCCGCGCCGGGATCACCTCCGCCGTGGTGCTGCTGTTGGTGGGCGCGGCCATGTCGTTCAAAACGGTGGTCAGCCTCAGCCACGCGCCGGAAATTCTGGCCGAGTTCATTCTGACCTTGTCGGAGAACCCTCTGATCCTGCTGTTCCTGATCAACCTACTGCTCTTCGTGGTGGGCATGTTTCTGGACGCGGGCCCCGCAATCATCATTCTTGGCCCGATTTTGGCGCCGGTCTTTGAGGGGCTGGGGGTCGAGTCAGTACACTTTGCAATCATCATGTGCGTGAACCTGACCGTGGGCTTGGCCACGCCCCCCATGGGGCTTGTGCTTTTTGTCGCTGCCTCTGTCTCGCACGAACGGGTGACGACCATCGCCAAAGCCATTCTGCCATTCTTGGCGGTAGAGGTCGCGGTGATCTTCCTGATCACCTTTGTGCCCGAAATCTCTCTGACCATTCCGAAGCTAACGGGGTTCTTGAACTGATACCAAAAAAACGACGTGCAACAGGAGGAAACACGCATGTTTATGAAACTGGCAAAGACGGTGGCACTGTCGGCCTTGATGGCTGGCACTGCGCTGACGGCGAGTGCGGCCGATTACACGATCCGTGCAACAGCAAACTCGAATGAAAATGACGAGGACTATGACGGCCTTGTTGTCTTCAAAAACTATGTCGAAGCCGCCTCTAACGGCGCCATCGAAGTGGAGCTGTTTATCGGCACACAGCTGTGCTCCAACGGCGCCGAATGCCTTCAGGGCGTGGCGGATGGGTCCATTGACGTCTACATCTCGACCTCTGGTGGCGCGTCCGGCCTTTTCCCCTATGTGCAAGTTCTCGACCTGCCATACCTGATGGCGGATGACCGTATCGCGGAACATGTGCTGTCTGGCGACTTCACCCGCAAAATGCGCGCGATGGCGCTTGAGGACAGTGGCGACGCAATCCGTTTGATGACCATCGGCAACACCGGCGGCTGGCGCAACTTTGCCAACACCAAACGTCGTGTGGCGGCACCTGCCGATATGGAAGGTCTGAAGATCCGGACCGTTGTGGCTGACCTGCCGCAGGAGCTTGTGAAAGCACTTGGCGCGTCACCTACGCCGATTCCATGGCCTGAACTGTTCACCAGCTTCCAGACTGGCGTTGTTGAAGGCTCCAAAAACGGCATCACCGACATCATGGGCATGAAATTCCCAGATGCGGGTCTGCAGTATGTGACCTTGGATGGCCACGCCTACATGGGGGCGCTGTGGTGGATGTCGAACCAGACGTTCATGGACATGCCAGAAGACATGCGCCGTGTTGTGGTGGACGGGTTCTACGCTCTGCAGCAGGCCACCTTTGCATCGCCAAAGCGTAAGTCGATCCAGGCCTATGAAGATTTCGTTGCCGGTGGCGGGGACCTCTATGTTCCAACCCCAGCAGAGAAAGATGCGTTCAAGGAGGCGGCTTCCCCAGTTTACGACTGGTTCAAATCCAATGTTGCTCGTGGTGATGAGGTGTTCACTGCACTGACCGATGCTGTTGCCGCAGCAGAAGCGGACGTGAACGGCGCGCGTGACGCAGACCTGAACTAAGCACAATCGGCGCGGGGGCAGACCCTCGCGCCGTTTTTTGTCCGGCAGTTACCGGAACGGATACATCCACACGCGGTAGTCCTCGACCAGAATATGCGCTTTATCAATCTCTTCCTTGGTCATTTTCTTCACAACCTCTTCAAGGCTGATCGCCGCGTCGGGGTCACCACCGATCGCCGAAAGCGTGTACCACATATAGGCCCGCACCAAATCCGGCGCGGGCATGCCGCGCCCGACCTCATAATACCACCCAATTCCAGATTGCGCGCCGGGGTGACCTTTCATGGCGCTGCGCAGATACCACTCAAACGCGCGCTGATCGTCGCGCTCAACGCCCAGCCCCATCGCATACATCACGCCGATCAACTCCTCGGCGTCAGCATTGCCCGAACGGGCCGCTGGCCACATCGCCTCACGCGCGGCTTCAAAATCCCCGGCCTCCATAAGATCGCGCGCGGCTTCGATTTCGGCGAGGCCAAATTGGGTCGTTCCCACGACCAACGCGGCCGCCAGAAGAAGCTTTTTTATCGGGTGTCGCATGCGCTCTCCGTGATCCTGTTTGCCGCCCCGTCTTTCGCCGAATTGCCTGCGTTGCCAACACCACTGAGTGCCAGTGACTTCATGGCGGTGGATGCAGAAAAGGCGGAACTGGGACGCCTGTTATTTTACGACAAGATCCTGTCCGGGAACAGAAATATCAGCTGCGGAACCTGCCATCATCCGAGATTTGGAACCTCTGATGGATTGTCCCTTGGATTGGGGGAAGGCGGGCATGGTCTTGGGCCGGAACGGGTCTCCGATATGGGGGCAAATAAAGTCCAGAAACGTATTCCGCGCAATGCGCCTGCGCTATGGAATTTGGGTGCCAAGTCTATTGATACGTTGATGCATGATGGCCGGGTCAGCGTGGACCCCATATTTGGAAATGGCTTCAATACGCCCGCAGAAGAATGGCTTCCTGATGGGCTAAAGTCCGTTCTGGCGGCACAGGCACTTTTCCCTATGACATCCGGGTTTGAGATGGCCGGGAATGTCGGCGAAAACGAGATTGTCGGTGCGACGCGCGACCGGATTGATGCGGCTTGGCCGATCATCGCGAAACGAGTCAGGACGATCCCAAGCTATGGTACCAAATTTGTCTCGGCCTTCGACGAGATTGACACAGCCGAGGAGGTGACGATTGTCCAAATCGCCGACGCTTTGGCGCATTTCATGGTGCAAGACTTCACGTCCTTTGACAGCCCGTTTGATGCCTATTTGGCAGGCGATGAACAGGCTCTAACCGCAGTGCAAGTTCAAGGTATGGAGCTGTTTTTTGGCGAAGCGGGATGTAGCAACTGTCATGCTGGAAATTTGTTTTCTAATCAACAATTTCACGCCTTGGGGCTGCCTGCGTTTGGTCCGGGGCGCACGAGAAGATTCGATCTCTATGCAAGAGATGTTGGCCGCATGGGGGAAACCGACGACCTTGCGGATGCGTATCGCTTCCGGACCCCCATGCTGAGAAATGTCGCCCTCACAGCGCCTTACGGACACAATGGTGCGTACCCGACGCTGGAGCGCATGATCTGGCATCACCTCGATCCCCCGGGGGCGCGTGCCACGTGGAAAGCCGCGGATCTGACATTGCCCGACGTGCCTTGGCTCAGTCCCATCGATTTTGTCATCCAGCAGGACCGTATCGAAATGGCGCGGCATGCCAAGCACCGCGACATTTATATTCCGCTCCGCAGTGATGCTGAGATTGCAGCCTTGGTGGCTTTTCTCGAAAGCCTGACTGGGGCTGATGCCAAAGCCCAAACCAGCCGCATTCCGGAAGAGGTGCCCAGTGGATTGAAGGTGGACCGGTAACGGGCCGTTCTATTTGCGCCCGGCAGGCCCGCAACTTTCTCTAACGCCTAAATCGCCGTGCAGTCGTTCGCTGCTTTGTCCCTCCAACCCATCCAGAAGAATCGTCATGGCGCGCTCGCCAGTCTTGTTGCGCGGTTGGCGGATTGTGGTCAGGGCCGGAGTGATGTTGCTGGCAAAGGCAATGTCGTCAAAGCCTATCACAGAAAAATCGCGCGGCACGTCAAACCCACGCTGGCGCAGGGCGGCGATCACGCCAATGGCGGTGGTGTCGTTGACACAAAGAAAGGCCGTCGACAGCGCATCTTTGATAAAAAAGCGCCCCCGTTTTAACGGAAGTGCCTATTTTGTGGACGTGGGCGCGCCTTCAAGCGCGGCGCCATTAGGACGCCAACTGTGTTGCCACATGCGGCAGCAAGTAAGTTCCCGATGGCGGCGCAGTATTGACCCGCACGCCACAATGGTAGGCCTCGCTCAATAGCTCGTTGGTCAAAACCTCCGCCGGTGCGGCTTGTGCCAGTATTCTGCCTTCGCTGATCAGAGCCACTGTGTCGGCAAACATCGCGGTGAGGTTCAGATCATGCATCACCGCCACAACGCCGCCCCCAGCGTCGGCAAAGTCACGCGCGATTTGCATGACTTGCAACTGATGCCCGATGTCCAGTGCCGAGACCGGCTCGTCCAGGAACAGCCAGCGCGCCGTGCCGTTGACAACCGGATCCCAAACCTGGGTCAGAACGCGGGCCAACTGCACCCGCTGTTGTTCGCCGCCAGAGAGTTCTTGGTAGTAGCGCGCGCCATATCCAGACAGGCCGACACGCTTCAAAGCCGCTACAATCAGCCGTACCCTGGCGGCGGAAATGCCGTTGGACAGACCCAACTGCACGACCTCGGACACAGTGAAGGGAAACGCCAGCGGCGTGGCTTGCGGTAGCACCGCGCGAATGGACGCCAATTCCCAGGCTTTCGCCGCGTCGATGTCCATGTCGTTGAGCGTGACGGTGCCACCATGGGCAACGTCGCCGGTGATGGCCTTCAGCAAAGTTGTCTTGCCGGACCCGTTCGGGCCAACAATGGCGGTGACAGCGCCCGGCTGGGCGTGAAAGTCGATATTATGCAGGATGTCGCGCTTGCCATAGCGCACGGTGATGTTTTGGGCGTTAAGCATGTCACATATCCAGAATGCCGCGGCGGCGCAGCAAAATCCAAAGGAAGAACGGACCGCCAATCACGGCCATGATGATGCCGATCGGCAATTCTGCTGGCGCGATCACCATGCGGCTGATGATGTCGGCTACGAGCAGCAACGCCGCGCCCAGCAGGGCAGAGTTGCGCAGCAAATAGCGGTGGTCTGGCCCGACGGCGAGACGCAGCAGATGTGGCACTACAATGCCGACAAAGCCAATGCCGCCGCTGACCGCGACGGCGGCACCAACAGAGGCCGCAACCGCAAGGATGGCAACGTTTTTGGTGCGTTGCACATCAATGCCGATATGGCTCGCCGCGGCTTCTCCAAGCGCCAATCCGTTTAGACCTTTGGCAATAAAGGGCGCTGCGACAAATGTTGCTGCCATCAAAGGCAAGGCAGCAAACAGTTTGGACCAGGTCGCCCCCGCGATAGAGCCCATGCCCCAGAAGGTGAGCGTGCGCAATTGGGTGTCATCCGCGATATAGACCAGCAGCCCCGACACGGCACCGGACAAGGCGCCAAGCGCGATGCCCGCCAACAGCATGGTGGCGACCGATGTGCGTCCTTTGCGGGTGGACACCCGATACAGGATTAGTGTTGTGGCCCAGCTGCCGACAAAAGCGGCAAGAGGCACAACGTAGTAACCCAAAGCCTGTTGCAGCGCGATCGGCAACAGCCCGCCCAACACGATGGCGACAATTGCCCCCAGGCCGGCACCGGCGCTGACCCCGATCAGGCCGGGGTCAGCCAGAGGGTTACGAAACAGCCCTTGCATAGTGGCACCGGACACCGCCAATGCAGCGCCGACAACAGCACCCATGATGGTGCGGGGCAGTCGGATCTCCCAGAGCACCACGCGATCACGCAGTGCCAACTCCCCGCCGGTGGCAAGGTCCCACAGCGCGCCCCAAAGGGACGCGCCAGAGGCGCCAATCGCCAAGGAGCCCAGCATGGCAATGCCCAGAACGATCAAGAGAACAAACGTCAGCCGGTTCGCAGCATGGCTGCGGTCCCCGTCTAGGGTCATCTTGGCTGGGATTTCCGAAGCAAGTGCCATTAGCCCTGAACACCTTCCAGAGCAGCGGCCAGCCGAGATACGGCCTCACCTGTGCGCACGGAGAACCCAAGCAACAGCATGCCATCCATACGCACCACGGCACCGGATTGGGCCGCCGGGGTAAGTTTCAGCGATTGGTGTTCACGCAGTTTTTTGAGGCTCGCACTGTGATCGCCACCACGGTCCATCATCAGGATCACTTCGGCGCCGCTGGTGACAATGGCTTCGTCGGTCACGGGCTTAAAGCCTTCAAAACCGCTCAAGGCGTTCTGACCACCGGAGAGCGCAATGATCGCATCCGCGCTGGTGTTTTCACCCGCAGCCATGACACGGCCGCCGGCCGTGGACAGGATGAAAATCACTTTGGGACGGTTGCTGGTGTCCACGCGGGCCACCGCGGCGGCAATTTCGGCATCAACCTTGGCCGCAAGCTCTGCGCCTTTGTCTGACACACCCAGTGTATCAGCGACCATTTTGATTTTCTCGCTGATGTCTTCGCGGGTGAAACCGTTGTTCACCTCGACAATCGGCACAGAAGCTTCACGCAGAAGTTCAATGGTTTCCAGCGGACCGGCACCGGATTCGCTGATGATGTGATCTGGATTTACAGACAAAACGCCCTCGGCTGACAGCGCGCGAATATAGCCAACGTCTGGCAGGGCTGCGGCTTCTTCCGGGTGGTTGGAGGTTGTGTCGCGGGCCACCAAACGGTCTTCCTCGCCCAAGGCAAAGACAATCTCGGTCACCGCGCCGCCGATGGAGACCACCCGTTGCGGACCATCCTCCGCCAAAGCTGTGGTGGACAGGCATGCGGTCATGCCCAGGGCAATTACACTCTGTTTCAGGGAGAACTTCATTGCGCTGCAACCTCTGTAAAGTCTTGTTCTATGTCTGTGATGAGGGCGTTCCAGGCCTCGGCTGCGGTTTCCTCACGCAGGACGCCGAAGAACTGAATGATCAGGGCACCTTCGGCGTCAAAAGCCTCGACCGAAATCGCCGGTCCACGACGGGTGTTTTTTGTGACCGCATAGACCTCTGCGATGTGATCCATACGCAGGTGCAGATCGTGCCCCTTGTCCAGCACATTGATCCAGGGGCCCATCTCCACGATGCGTTCAACCGGTCCCGAATGGATCTCGATACAGCCGCGGTTGCCGACAAAGATCATCAACGGAACGGATTTTTCGGAGGCTTTGTGCAGAAGTGCTTCCACTGACTTGGGGGCAAGCGCGCGGGCATATGGTGCGCCAGCGATGCGATAGGCGCCCAAACGGTTTATTTTCAGCTTGCGGGTCAACGACATAAACTGGTGGGTGTCGGTGAGTTTGTCCCACTCTTCGCAGAGCTTTTCGCGTTGGTCCGCAGTGCCTTTTGCACCTTCAGTAGGCTCGCGTTGTTCGACCTCAAGCGTGTCGGATTGCTCGTCGATGCGCAGCTGCGCGACGATATCGTCCCACTGATCCAAATTTGACGCATCACGCAGGTGGACTTTGTGTACGGCATCTCCAGCGGCATCAAACACTTGAATGGAGCGGCGCACACCTTTGTCAGTCTGTTTCTCAACCGCAAAGGCGCTGACCCAAATGCGCGGGAACATCCGCAGATCGATGTTTTCGTTTACCACCATCGATGCGTGTTGCCCGGAGGTGTAGTTTTCATACACGCCGACCTTCTCGATGACACAGGACGGGTTGCGGGTTAACGCCATCACTTCTCCGAGGCGCTCAAAGGCGGCAAACAACGGGTCCAATTCAGCGGTAATACGGGTGACACCCTCGCCAACATGTGCGGCCACCAACTGGCCTTCGGAGATACCTAACTTATCCGCGAGATCACGTTCACGTAACTTACTATGTTCTTTCCGCGCTTCGCGAATGTCATGCGAAGAGACGGCGGTCGCCACTGCCATGGTGCGCTCCAATCTAGTTCAGTTCTCGAAAGGCTGGTCTGGCTGCGGTGAATTTGTCACATATGGCTAACCCTGTGATCTTTTGAATCACATATGTTGACAGAAATAGTCGGACTAAATAGTGAGCGCAAGTCACGGCGATTTCTCGAGGGGAGAATCGCCAACAACTCCATGCCAGCAACACACTGCCAGCCTCCGGAAAATCCACTGGAAGGAACACACTCATGCGTGCCACATTCTCACGCAAGGCCGCGCTGTTGTGCAGCGCTGCTCTTATCTCTGCGACCTCTGTTATGGCGCAGGATGCGGACATCGACCCCACAAGCGAAGATTTCGCCCTGGACGAAATTGTGCTGAAAAAGTCGAAACGTGAAATCCAAACCGAAACAGCGACTTCCGTCACTGTTGTTGAGCAGGACGAGATCAATGACCGTCAGGCCAGCACCATTGCCGAGCTGGTAGACTCTGTACCCGGTGTAACGATTGTGAATGGTGCGTCTCCACAAGGTTCTGGTATTAACATTCGTGGCTTTGGTGCAAATGGCACCTACGGCAGCGACCAAAAAGTTCTGATTCAAGTCGACGGTGCCTCGGTTGGCTCCGAAGAACTCTACCGGATCAGTACCCAACTGTTCACCGACCCAGCTCTATACAAACAAGTATCCGTGCTGCGTGGTCTCGGGGGCTCCTTCGAATACGGCTCCGGTGCCATCGGCGGTGTTGTTCTGCTTGAAACCAAAGATGCCTCCGATTTCACCGGCGGTGAGGTGGGCTTCCGTTTCCGTCAGACTCTGCAGGGCAGCACCAACGGCAACGGCTTCGCCAGCTCTTCTATTCTGGCTTGGCAGCCAACCGAGAACTTCGAGGTTCTGGGGAACTTCACTTACAACAAGCAAAGCGAACAAAAAGACGGTGACGGCAATGTTATTGGTAACTCTGCGTTTGAACTGCCGTCTTGGGCGATCAAAGCGCGCGGCTACTTCGGCCAGGACCGCGAGCACAGCATCACGCTGAGCCACACCGATTCTCAGGTTCAGGACCGTGACGTGCCATATGACAGCTTTGGCACCACTTCGGATGCCTTTGGTAACGTCGACCGAGACATCGACAACAGCGCGACCGTGCTGACCTATAGCTACGATTCCCTGTCTTCGGATCTGATCAATCTGGATGTGCAGTACAGCTATGCTGACCAGAAAATTGACCAGACCTACGTCCCAGGCAGCTCTCCTCTGGAGTTCACCCCGTCCTGGCCGTTCCTCGAACCGCTGGTCAACTCCAACCACCGCTATGAAACGTCCAAGTTCCTCGTTAAAAACCAAATGAACTTCCTGACGGGCGGCGTCTCGCATGACATGCGTGTGGGTGTGGAAGTCAGCCGCCGTGAGCGTCTGGATGCCTCCGCTGCTCCAGGTGGTACCGATGATCGTTTGGCAGTGTTTGTTGTGGACGATATCGATTTTGGCAACGGCCTGACCATCACACCAGGCGTGCGTTTCGAAGATCAGAACATCAAAGGTAACGGCACTTATGCCGGTGACTATGACAACAGCGCCTGGATGGGTGGTTTGTCAGCTCGCTATGCCTTTGGCAGTGGTTTTGCTGTCTTTGGTAGCGCAGGCTACACCGAGAGCATGCCCATCATCGATGATCTCGGCACGCCGCTGTTCATGACCCAGAGCGAAAAGGCGCGGAACTACGAACTTGGTTTCTCCTTCTCCAACGCAAATGTGTTTAGCGATGCGGATACCATGCAGTTGAAGGCGACCGCATATAAAACTGATGTTTGGGATATCACATCCTACAGTGCCGACTCGGTAGAAACCAAAGGTCTGGAATTGGAAGCCCGCTATGTACACGGGTCCGGTTTCTACACCGACATGAACGCTAACATTTCGCGTGGCGAAGAGTTCAGCGCGGGTGTTGCGTCAGATTGGCGGAACTCTCCTGCGGACTCCCTTCGTCTGACCCTGGGTAAGCGTTTTGGCGAAACCTTGGACATGTCTTGGGAAATTGTTGCCAACGCGAAGATGAATCGCAGCACAACACCGACACCATCTTTCAACGCACACAACCTGCGGGCAACCTACATCCCACAAGAAGGCGCGTTTAAGGACACGGAATTCCGTTTCGGTATTGAAAATCTGTTTGACCAGACCTTCACACCGCACCTGTCTACACGTCCAGCCCCAGGCCGTACGTTCAAAGTTAGCGTGGCTAAAACCTTCTAAAGGTCTGACGTAACAGACCTTTCAAAGGTACAAAACCGGACCGAGCGGCGCCTTCACGGGGTCGTTCGGTTTTTTGTGGGGCTGATCTGTTTTGGCTGCACACGAAGTATTTCCTGCCGGATACGCGGACGACGGTTATTGTGGGTGGAACCTAAACCTCGGCGCAAATTGAGATGTTGTGTTGATGTGCGTCGGTGGCGGACAAGGGGCTGTCGGATTGATCGAGAATTATTAAGGACCCGCCATGCCCATTCTGTCGTCAGACCAGATCAGCACCCTCACCGCCCTGCGCCATGACCTCCACCGCCGCCCCGAAGTGTCCGGGGAAGAGGCGGCGACAGCCGCGCGTATCGCAACAGTGCTGGAGGCGCTGGGCGCGGATCGCCTCTGGCGCGGCCTTGGCGGTCATGGCGTTGAGGCAGAGTTCACCGGCGCAGCGGAAGGGCCAACCGTGCTGTTGCGCTGCGAATTGGATGGCCTGCCCATTCGCGAGATTTCCACATTGCCCTATCGCTCCGAAGTGGACGGCAAAGGCCATCTTTGCGGCCATGACGGCCATATGGTGTCCATGCTTGGCGTGGGCATGTCACTGGCGGTGCGTCCCGCAACCGGGCGTGTGATCCTGTTGTTCCAACCGGCCGAAGAAACCGGGGCAGGGGCCAAGGCAGTGGTGGAGGACCCACGGTGGGGTGACATCCGTCCGGACTATGCCTTCGCCTATCATAATGTCCCCGGCCGTCCATTGGGCGAGATTGGCCTGCGCAGTGGCCCGGGCAACTGTGCCTCGCAAGGAATGCAGATTGTGCTGGAAGGCAAAAGCTCGCACGCTGCCGCCCCCGAAGACGGTGTGTCCCCGGGGGAGACCATGGCCAAGCTGATGACTGCGCTGCCCAGCCTGAGTGAGGGCAGCATTGCCGAGGAGCACTTTGCGCTGGCCACGCTTACCCATGCCAAACTGGGTGAACCCAGCTTTGGCATCGCTCCTGGGGACGGCGAGTTGCGCGTGACCCTACGCTCCATGACCAACGCCCGCATGGATCAGCTGATACAAACGGCAACGGGGATTGTGGCGGATGCCGCGGGGCCATTGAAAGTCGACATTCACTGGCATGATGTGTTCCGTGCGGTGGTGAATGACACCGAGGCCACCGATGTTGCCCGCAAGGCCGCTCAAACACTGGGGCACACAATCCACGAGATGCCCTCGCCCATGCGCTGGTCAGAGGACTTTGGCCGCATTGGCGATGACGGGGCCAAGGCCGCCATACTCTATGTCGGCTCCGGTGAACTCACACCGCAACTGCACAACCCAGATTATGATTTCCCTGACGCGCTCATGCCGATTGTTGTGGATCAATTCCGTGCGATGATCGATCACCTTTTGGGGTAAGCGGTTCGGGGCCTTCGCACACTGCAATTTCTTCCCGGAACGGGTCTCTGGCAACGCCCTAACCACAATTATTGCCACGGAAAAATTGCAGTGAGCTTCGGTGTTTGCTAGCGTCGCGCCAGCGACCAAAACGGCAGCGACAGGGGAGGATTGCAGCGGGTGTTGGACTTTACGCACAACCCGTGGCTTGTGGCCACGTCGTTGGCTGTGGCATTGATGGCAGGCTTCACCGGCTTGTCCCTGACCCGTGGAGCCAGCGCTTTGCCCGACGCGCGCCGCAAGATTGTGGTGGCACTGGCGGCGGTGGTGTTGGGCGGTGGCATCTGGTCGATGCACTTCGTCGCCATGCTGGGCCTGCAACTGCCGATCCTGTTTTTCTACGACGCGCTGATCACCCTGATCTCCGCACTGGTTGCCATTCTGATGGTTGGTCTCGCGCTGCTTCTTTTGCACTTTCGCGCCCGCTCACCGCAGGTGATTGTCACCGCCGGGGTGATTGTTGGCCTTGGCATTGTCGTCATGCATTACGTCGGCATGGCGGGTATGCAGCTCTGTAAACCGGTCTATGGCGCTCTGGACGTGGTGATCTCTACCGTGGCCTCCGTGGCGCTGTCGATTCTCGCCATCTGGGTCGCCTATGATGCCCGCACCCAACGCAACATCGTGCTTGGAACTGTCTGTTTTGGAATCGCGGTTTTCTCCATGCATTTTGTCGCCATCCTGCTCACCGGGTTTGAGGTCAGCGACGTGGCCAATGCCGCCGGACCTGCGATGGACAATCAGGTGCTGGCGATGGGCGTGACCTTGGCGGTGTTCCTGATCTGCGGTGCCTTCCTGTTGACCGGCATCACCTTTCTGGGCGCGCCCGAGCCTGTCGAGGAGGCTGCCGTTCCCCCGGCCGCCGAGCCGTCCACACCAGTCGCCCCCGCTCCCGTAGTTGCGCCGCCCACCGCAGGCGTGCCATTTGAGCGTGAAGGCCAGACCTTCTTTGCCGACCCCAACCAAGTCGCCGCCATCCGCGCCGAAGGCCACTACACGGTGCTTTATCAAGACGCGGAGAAACTGTTCTGCCCGTGGTCGATCACCGAAGCCGCCAACCGTCTGGAAGCCGCAGGCTTCCTGCGCGCCCACCGTAGCTATCTGATCAACCCAACCCACGTCAGCAGCTTTGAGCGCAACAAAGACAACGGGACGCTGTTTTTTGACGGCGTAGACAGCCTGCCGAAAGTGCCGGTGAGCCGCTCGCGAATGGCGCCGCTGCGAGAAGCGCTTGGGTTGTAAGCTTTTATAAAATAGAGGCTTAGAGTTTCCGCTTGCTCGCCTCTGTCCAATGGCATTCAAGTTTAAACAAAATTGGTTGCACTCGCTGGTGCGCAGTTAAGCGAATGCAAACTCTTCTGAGCCGATTGCTGGAAGTGGTTTGTGGGAGCTATGACATGCCTGGGTACATCTCGGAATTCAGATATTACGGTCTTTCCAATGAGGAGTTCATCGAAGTCGCGGTGCCGACTGGGACAGATGTCTCTGCTTATTCTGTGGTGCTGTACCAAGGGAATGGCACAATTGTGGAAAGCTATGCGCTGGGCTATTCTCAAGGCACGTTTGGGAACCAGGATGTCTACGTCATTGACAGCGATACGGCTGGGTTTAGCTCCATGTCTGGGGCCGGCGAAATGTACTCTGATGATGCTTTGGCCCTTGTCGATGACTCGGGAGCGGTTGTTCAGTTCATCTCTTATTGGGGCAACACAGTAACTGCCGTTGAGGGCCCCGCCGCCGGTATGACCAGCACGGATGTTGGCACGGCGTCCGATGGGGGCAGTTCGCTACAGTCCGATGATGGCGGGGCCACGTATTACCAACAGTACGATACCAACAAAGACGTCATTCCCGCGTGCTACGCGCCTGGATCACGGATCACGACACCTGATGGCTGCAAATTGGTTGAGGATTTAAAGGTTGGTGATTTGGTCGTGACGCTAAATCAGCAGATCGCGCCTGTTTTGTGGGTTTGGTCTGGGAACCAACCTCTTGATGATGTCGCATTGCACCAAAAGCCGGTGTTGCTTTCAAAGAACTGTCTGGCACTTGGTGTTCCGAACCGCGACTTGATTGTGTCCGGGCAACATCGCATTGCCGTTGGAATATGTGGTCAACTCGAAGACGCCTTTCCTACAGCAGCTTTTGTGCCCGCCAAGGCGCTTGTGGGGTTGCCGGGCATTCGTCATATGGCCGGGAAACGGTCGATAAAGTGGCACCACTTCTATTGTGCAGATCACCAGGTCGTGTTTGCCAATGATGTAGCATCCGAAAGCCTTCTTTTAGGGACACAGATCCTTTCCAACCTAGATGCACAGCAAATGTTGCACCTCTCAGAATGTCTGGGTGGTTCACTTAGCTCAAGTCAGGCACAAGTGACCGCTCTGCCCGTGCTCTCTAGGCGCAAGACACTTGATTCTCTGAAGGCGCGCGGGTGCAAAAGGACGCATTCTCTGGCAGCGTAATCAGGGGCGCAAACCTGCGTGCTGAGGCATCTGTGGTCTAGGCAGGCTCTTGCTCCGCACAAGTGGCAATGATCGAGGGAAACCTCAGTCTCTCTTACGTGGTTCGCAACTCGTGCAGCCCATTCGCATTTCGTGCACCGAACCGCGCGGCCTGTTTTTAAAGGCTCGCGTGGCAACGGCTGCATTTGGCGGGATGACTCCTGAGGCTCGCATGCCGCGGGCGAGGGAGGACAAGCCAGATGATACCAGCGGGGTTCGAATACCACCGTCCGTCCGACATTGCGTCGGCGGTTTCAATTTTACAGGAACACGGAGATGAAGCGCGGGTGATCGCAGGCGGGCATAGCCTGATCCCGATGATGAAACTGCGCATGGCCGACATGGGCCACCTGATCGATCTTCAGGACATCGACGCGCTCAAAGGCATTTCGCTGATGGGCGATACCGTCACCATTGGGGCCATGGTCACACAGCATGAGTTGATCACCAGCGCGACCTTGGCCAACGCAGTGCCGATCATCAAAGAAGCGGCGCTTTTGATTGCCGATCCACAAGTGCGCTACGTGGGCACCGTGGGGGGCAATGTCGCCAATGGCGATCCGGGCAACGACATGCCAGGGTTGATGCAATGCCTGAACGCGTCTTATGAGCTGAGCGGTCCGGACGGTACGCGCACGGTGGCGGCGCGGGATTTCTACGAGGCGGCCTATTTCACCGCGCGCGACGATGAAGAAATTCTGACGCGCATCCACATCCCTGTACCGGCGGCCGGCACCGGCTACGCGTATGAAAAGCAAAAGCGCAAAATTGGCGACTACGCGACCGCGGCGAGCGCCGTAATGCTGCGCGTGGTGGATGGCGTGTGCGCCGAAGCCAGCATTGCCATGACCAATCTGGCGGATACGCCTGTGTTCGCTGAAGCCGCCAGCGCGGCGCTTTACGGTCGCGCATTGGACGATGCCGCGATTGGCGACGCTGTGAGCGCCGCAGTGGAGGCCACAGATCCGGTGGCGGACAACCGGGGGCCCGTCGAATTCAAGAAACATGTGGCCAGCGTGATTTTGCGCCGCGCGATCGACCGCGCCGCAAGCCGCGCCAGCTGAGGGAGAACACCATGTCAAAGATGCATGTGACAATGAACGTGAACGGCAAAGAGGTCGAAGGCCTTGCTGAGCCGCGCACGCTGCTCATCCACTTCCTGCGGGAAAACCTGAACATCACTGGGCCGCATATTGGTTGCGAAACCTCCCACTGCGGGGCCTGCACGGTGGATATGGATGGCAAATCCGTAAAATCCTGCACCGTCTTTGTGGCGCAGGCGCAGGGTAAAGACGTTACCACCGTCGAAGGTCTGGTGAATGAGGATGGCAGCCTCGGTGTCATCCAAGAGATGTTCCGAGAGCACCATGGTTTGCAGTGCGGCTTCTGCACGCCAGGCATGATCACCCGCGCGCACCGTTTGCTGCAGGAAAACCCAAACCCAACCGAAGAGGAAATCCGGTTTGGCATGGCGGGCAACCTGTGCCGCTGCACCGGCTATCAGAACATCGTGAAATCCATCGCGGCAGCGGCTGACACGCTGAACGCTCAGAAGGAGGCGGCAGAATGAACGAGCAAACTCTGACCCCCGAACAGCGCGCCGCCAATCTCAAAGGCATGGGCAGCTCGCGCAAACGCGTCGAAGACGTGCGCTTCACCCAAGGCAAAGGCAACTACGTCGATGACATCAAGCTCGACGGTATGTTGTTTGGCGACTTCGTGCGCTCGCCTTATGCCCACGCCCGCGTGGTGAGCATCAACACCGAAGAGGCCATGAAGGTCCCCGGTGTGGTCGCCGTTCTGACCGCCGAAGACCTCGCGCCACTGGGCCTGCATTGGATGCCAACCCTCGCGGGCGACAAACAAATGGTTCTGGCCGACGGCAAAGTGCTGTTCCAAGGCCAAGAGGTGGCCTTTGTGGTGGCCGAAGACCGTTATGCCGCGGCCGATGCCGCCGAGCTGGTGGAAGTCGACTACGAAGAGCTGCCAGTTGTTGTTGATCCGTTTGAGGCGCTGAAGTCTGACGTGGTCCTGCGCGAAGACACGGTGGATGAAAACGGCAATGCCACCGAAGGTGCGCACGGCCCGCGCAACCACCCCAACCACATCTTCACCTGGGAACAGGGCGAAAAAGAAGCGACCGAGGCTGTTTTGTCTGAGGCGGACGTGGTGGCGGAAGAGATGGTCTACTACCACCGCACCCACCCGTGCCCGCTGGAAACCTGCGGCTCGGTGGCAAGCATGGACAAAGTCACTGGCAAGCTGACGCTGTGGGGCACCTTCCAGGCCCCACACGCCATCCGCACCGTGGTCTCGCTGATCTCCGGCATTGCCGAGCACAACATCCGCGTGATTTCGCCTGACATCGGCGGAGGTTTTGGCAACAAAGTGGGCGCTTACGCCGGCTATGTCTGCTCTGTTGTGGCCTCCATTGTCACCGGCAAGCCGGTGAAATGGGTCGAGGACCGTATGGAAAACCTGATGTCCACCGCCTTTGCGCGGGACTACTGGATGCAGGGCAAAATCGCGGCGACCAAAGACGGTAAGATCACCGGCCTGTGGTGCCACACCACGGCGGACCACGGCGGCTTTGACGCCTGTGCCGACCCAACCAAGTTCCCAGCAGGGTTCATGAACATCTGCACCGGGTCTTATGACATCCCAACCGCCTATCTGGCTGTGGAAGGGGTTTACACCAACAAAGCCCCAGGCGGCGTGGCCTATCGCTGTTCCTTCCGCGTGACCGAGGCGGCGTATTTCATTGAGCGTATGATCGAAGTGCTGGCGATCAAGTTGAATATGGACGCCGCCGAGCTGCGCCGGATCAACTTCATCAAGAAAGATCAATTCCCCTATCAGTCCGCGCTGGGCTGGGAATACGACAGCGGCGACTACCACACCGCGTGGGACAAAGCGCTTGAGAGTGTCGGCTACGACAAGCTGCGGGCCGAACAGGCGCAGCAGATCGAGGACTTCAAGGCTGGCAAAACCCGTAAGCTGATGGGCATTGGTCTGACCCACTTCACAGAGATCGTCGGCGCTGGGCCGGTGAAAAACTGTGACATTCTGGGTCTGGGCATGTTTGACAGCTGTGAAATCCGCATCCACCCAACCGGGTCTGCGATTGCACGGCTTGGCACGATCTCGCAAGGACAAGGCCACGCCACAACCTTTGCACAGATCATCGCGTCCGAGATTGGCCTGCCAGCGGATGACATCACGCTTGAAGAAGGTGATACGGACACGGCGCCCTATGGTCTTGGCACCTACGGCTCGCGCTCCACACCTGTGGCCGGGGCTGCGACAGCCATGGCGGCCCGCAAAATCCGCGCCAAGGCGCAGATGATCGCGGCCTATCTCTTGGAAGTGCATGACGATGACGTGGAGTGGGACATTGACCGGTTTGCCGTGAAAGGCGCGCCGGAGCGGTTCAAGACCATGAAGGAAATCGCTTTTGCGGCCTATAACCAGGCCATTCCCGGATTGGAGCCGGGCCTAGAGGCGGTGAGCTACTATGATCCGCCCAACATGACCTACCCGTTTGGCGCCTATATCTGTGTGCTCGACATCGATGTGGACACCGGCGCGGCGGACATCCGCAGCTTCTATGCGCTGGATGACTGTGGCACCCGCATCAATCCGATGATCATCGAAGGGCAGGTGCACGGCGGACTGACCGAAGCGCTGGCCATCGCGATGGGCCAAGAGATTGCCTATGACGAGATGGGCAATGTGAAGACCGGCACGCTGATGGACTTCTTCATCCCCACAGCTTGGGAGACGCCGAACTACATCACCGACCACACCACAACCCCAAGCCCGCACCATCCGATTGGCGCAAAGGGCGTGGGCGAGAGCCCGAATGTGGGTGGTGTGCCCTGCTTCTCCAATGCGGTGCATGACGCGTTCCGTCCGTTTGGGCTGACGCAGACCCACATGCCGCACGATCACTGGCGGATTTGGAAAACCGCCAACGATCTGGGCCTGCACGGGTGACGCCGTTTAGGGGGCCGCCCGCGGTGCGGGCGGCTGCCTTCGGCGAGGATACTTTTGGAATGAGAATGTGAGGGGCGCGCGATGGGCGTGAGTGAGGTGCAATCGGCACTGGCAGAAGAGGGCTATGTGGCAGGCGATCGCCTGTCCATGGCGCTGCATCTGGCCACGGCGCTGGGGCGGCCCTTGTTGCTCGAGGGGCCTGCGGGTGTGGGCAAAACCGAAGTGGCCAAGGCCATGGCGGCGGTTCATGACACCAAGCTCATTCGCCTGCAATGTTACGAAGGGCTGGACGCCAGTCACGCAATCTATGAATGGAACTACCAACGCCAATTGCTTGCGATCCGCGCCTCTGAGGCGCAGGGCGGCACCAGCGAGGCGGCGTTGTTTGGTGAAGATTACCTGCTGAAACGTCCCCTGCTGGAGGCGATCAGCCAAGACCAGCCACCGGTGCTGTTGATCGATGAGATCGACCGTGCGGATGAGGAGTTCGAGGCCTATCTGCTGGAAATCCTCTCCGACTTCCAAATCACCATTCCTGAGATGGGCACCATCACGGCAGCCTCGCGCCCCATGGTGATCCTGACCGCCAATGGTACACGCGAACTGTCGGACGCGCTGCGCCGTCGTTGCCTCTATGCCTATGTCGATTACCCGGATCGCGACACCGAACTGGCGATTCTGCGAGCACGGATGCCTGCCGTGGAAGGTCTATTGGCGCGGCAGATTGTGGGCGTGGTGCAGGCGCTGCGCCGCGAAGAGTTGGAGAAATCCCCCGGCATTGCCGAGATGCTGGATTGGGCAGCGGCGCTGTCCGGTTTGGGTGTGAACGATATGGCGCAAAGCCCGGAGGCGGTTCAGTCCACCTTGGTATGCCTGCTCAAAACCGCCGCGGACTATGATGCGGCTCCGCGTGAGGTCATGGACCGCCTGATTGGAAAGGTGGCCTGATGCAGATCACCCGGTTTCCCTCCCGCGCCGAAGGCTTGGCGGACCGTATGGCCGGTTTCATGGAGCATTTGCGCATGAATGGCCTGCCAGTGGGCGTGCGTGAAACCGGCGATGCCTTGTCCGCGCTGTCCGAGGTGGAGGCCTGTGATGTATCCGAAGCGCGCGAAGCGCTGAGCGTTCTGCTCACCGGAGACGCAGAGAGCTGGCGCAAGTTTGACGCGCTCTTTGATGCCTATTGGTTCAACGCCGGCAAGCAGCGTCAGGGCGTGGCCAACAGCACCCATGTGAAAGTGCAATCCGCCCGCCCACTGATGTGGCAAGAGCATTTTGAGGATGCGCCTTCGGGAAACGAGGACAGTGCGAGTGAGGATGCCCTGACGCCAGACTTCGGTGACGGGGAAGCGGAAGGACAGGATGGCCGTCTGATCGCCACCAAAACCGACAATCTCACCCGTCGCGATCTGCGTGAACTGATGGATGAAGACAGCCTGCGGCAGGCCGAAGCGGCCGCAACGCGCCTTGCTCGGGCCATGCGAGACCGGCGCTCCCGTCGCCGCAAGCAGGCGTTGCGGGGCCGCGAACTCGACATGCGCCGCATTCAGCGCGCGTCTTTGGCGCGCGGCGGCGAGCCTTTGGAATTGCACCGCAAGGCCCGCCCGCCACGCCCGCTGCAAATTGTGGCGCTCTGTGACGTGAGCGGCTCCATGACAGTCTATTCCCGTGTGTTCCTCGCCTTCCTGAAAGGCTTGGTCAGCAGCGACACCCGCACCGATGCCTATCTGTTTCACACCCGTTTGATGCGGGTCACCGATGCGATGCGCGATCACGACACGCTGCGGGCTGCTGGGCGGCTCTCGCTAATGGCCGAAGGGTTTGGCGGCGGCACCGATATTGCCGGATCGCTGGAGACGTTTTTGAACAGCTACGGGGCAAAGGCGCTCAACGGGCGCACGGTCGTGATCATCCTGTCCGACGGCTACTGCACGTCAGATGCCGCCGCGCTGGGCGATCAACTGGCGCGTTTGAAAAAACGCGCGCGCCGAGTGGTGTGGCTCAACCCTTTGAAAGGCTGGCAGGATTACGCACCTGTGGCCGCCGCGATCCGTGCAGCAGAGCCGCATCTGGATGCCCATCTGCCTGCCAACACCCTGCGGGCGCTTGCTGCGCTGGAGCGAGAATTTGCGAAATTGTGACGGAGAGACCTATGACGGATTTTGACATTTTTGACACGATGGCCTCTCTGCGCGACAGCGGCGCGCCGTTCTGTGTCGCCACGGTGGTGCGCACAGCGGATGTGACCTCCGCCAAAGCCGGGGCCAAGGCGGCGGTGACGGAAGCGGGCGACATCATCGGCCATCTTGGCGGAGGCTGCGTGAAACGCGCGGTGAAAACCGCCTCTGAGGAGGCGCTGGCCGAAGGCACGCCCCGCATGATCCGCATCAAGCCCTCTGACAAGGTGGTAACCCTGCTCGATCCTGACGGCGTGCAGACCTTCAAAAGTGGTTGCCCTTCTGGTGGCACCGTGGATGTGCTGATCGAGCCCTATCGTCCCGCCCAACGTCTGGTGATTTTTGGCGACACACCGATTGCGCAGGCGGTGGCCGCGCATGCCACTTTGGCCGGGTTTCGGGTCTGCCAGGGCCCTGGGCGCGTGGAGCAGATCGAGCCGCGCGACTTTGTTTTGGTGGCCAGCCAGGGGCAGGGGGACGCCGACGCCCTACGCTCCGCGCTCGAAACCCCGGCCAAGCGCGTCTCGATGGTGGCGAGCCACCGCAAAGCGCAGGTCCTGTGTGAAAAGCTCATCGCGGCAGGGTTGGCAGAGGACCGTGTGGCACGGCTCAAATCGCCGGCCGGTTTGGACATCGGCGCTATTGATCCGCACGAAATTGCCCTCTCGATCCTCGCAGAGATCGTGCAGTGGCGCCACGTCGATAGCAAAGCCAACCCGGAGGAGACCCGAAATGAGAAAACTGCGTGACACATGGCGGCGCTTTTGGGCCCCGCGCACCGACCTGACACCGGAAGAAGCCGCAGAAGTAGCGCTCCGGTCTTTCCCGAAATGCTGCTGAGCGCAGCCTGACAGTCCACCACTCAAGGAACCACCATGGAACTCAAAGACGAAATCCGCATCCCGGCCCCTCGTGACGTCGTCCACCGTGCGCTCAACGACCCGGAGGTGCTGCGCCAATGCATTCCCGGCTGCGAAGAGCTGGAACAGCTCAGTCCGGAACACCTCGCCGCCAAAGTGGTGCTGAAAATCGGCCCGGTGAAAGCCAAATTTGCCGGTGAGGTCACGCTGGACAACAGCGCCGCCCCGGAAAGTTTTTCGCTCACCGGCGAAGGCAAAGGCGGCGCGGCAGGCTTTGCCAAAGGCGGCGCACAGGTGACGTTGACCGAAGAGGATGGCGAAACCTTGCTAAGCTACGAGGCCAAAGCCGACGTTGGCGGCAAGATCGCGCAACTCGGCAGCCGCCTGATCCAGGGCACCGCCAAAAAGCTCTCTGGCAAGTTTTTCAGCAAGTTTGCCGAGGTGGTGGCGGAACAGACCGTCTGATCTCCACCGCGTTCAGGACGCCATATGGGGTGGCGTCCTGAGATTTCTGCCAATCGGCTTCCTGCCTCTTGTCTGTTGATACATAATAACATAACGATCAGGCGTTGCTTTTGCGTATTGACCGGAGACACCCCATGACCCTCAAAAAAGCTTTGCTGTGTTCCACCTTGATTGCCGCCGCCCCGGCCATCGCCGAAGAAAAGCGCGAGCTTGACGCCCACATGCACGGCCACGGCGCGCTGAACATTGCCTTGGATGGTGAAACACTGGCGCTGGAACTCATCGCCCCTGGCTTTGACATCGTGGGGTTTGAGCACGCAGCCGAGTCCGATGCGGACAAAGCCGCCGTAGACGCCGGTCTTGCCAAACTGTCCGATCCTGTGAGCCTCTTTGGTGTGCCTACTGCGGCCAACTGCACCGTGACCTCAGCAGAGGCAGAGCTGCACAGTGAAGACGAGCATCATGAGGATGAACACGACGATCACGCGCACGATGACCATGACGATCATGGCGACAAGCACGACGATCACGATCATGACAAAGAGCATGCCGAGCATGACGATCATGACCACGAGGAACATGAGAAAGAGCATGCCGATCACGACGAGCATGACCACGACAAAGAAGAGCATGCGGAGCACGATGCCCACGATCATGACGCGCATGATCACGGCGATGAAGCCACTCACAGTGAGTTCCACGCTGAATACGCTTTGACCTGCGCCAATCCAGCCGAGCTGACCAGCCTGTCTCTGGCCTACTTCGCGCAGTTCCCAAATGCCGAAGAGCTGGAAGTTCAGCTTGTGACCGACGCAGGCGCCACTAAGGTAGAGGTCACAGCCGACGCATCGGTTGTCACGCTCAACTAAGCCTTAGGGTCCCAGACAAGTGATGAAGGCCGCAATAGATCTCAACGATGTGGCCTTCACCTGGCAAGGTCGGACACAGTTCACCCTGACCGTGCCACACCTCACCGTCCCCGAAGGCGAGAAACTGTTCCTGTTGGGGCAAAGCGGTTCCGGCAAGTCCACCTTGCTCAGCCTGATCTGCGGCATCACCCAACCTCAGCACGGAACCATCGCAGTGGATGGCGTGGACCTCTCCACCCTGCGCCCTTCCGCGCGGGACAGGTTTCGGGCCGAACGCATTGGCGTGATCTTTCAGATGTTCAATCTGCTGCCCTATGCCTCGCCGCTGGAAAACATCCTGCTGCAACTCTCCTTTGCACCCGCACGCCGCAAACGTCTGGACACTCCGCAAGAGGAAGCGCTGCGGCTGACCTCAGCGCTCGGGCTGGATCGCGACTTGGTGCTCAACGCCCAAACCACCGAACTCAGCATTGGCCAGCAACAACGTGTGGCCGCCGCCCGCGCCTTGATTGGCCGCCCCAAGCTGATTGTGGCCGATGAACCCACGTCTTCGCTGGACGCCAACAGCCAGGACGCCTTTCTCGACCTGCTGATGCAGCAATGTGACGAGGCGGGCGCGACCCTGCTGATGGTCAGCCACGACGCCCGACTGGCGCAGAGCTTTGACCGCAGGCTGGATCTCGCCGACATCGCGCGTACCGAAAGGCGCGTGGCATGATCCTGTTGCGCCTCGCCCTCAAATCGCTGCTCAGCCGCGCAGTCACTGTCAGCCTGACCATCTTTGCCATCGCGCTCTCTGTGGCGCTGTTTCTGGGCGTGGAAAAACTGCGCATTGGGGCCAAGGCCAGCTTTGCCGACACCATTTCCGGCACCGACCTGATTGTCGGCGCGCGCTCTGGCGGCGTGCAGCTTCTGCTCTATTCCGTCTTCCGCGTCGGCAACGCTACCAACAATGTCACCTGGCAAAGTTATCAGGACATCGCGGGCCGCCCCGAAGTCGATTGGATTGTGCCGCTGTCACTGGGCGATAGCCACAAGGGCTTCCGCGTGCTGGGGACCACGCCCGCATTCTTTGAGCGCTACAAATACCGGGGGGGGCGGTCTGTCGCCTTCACCCAAGGCGCGGCCTTTGACGATCTGTTTGATGCTGTGGTGGGGGCGGATGTAGCCGCCGCGCTTGGCTATGACCTGCAAGACAGCATTGTCGTCAGCCACGGCGTGGCCTCGTTCACCGATCACTATGACAAACCTTTCCGGATTTCCGGCATTCTGGAAAAGACTGGCACGCCGGTGGACCGCACCGTCTTTGTCAGCCTGGAGGCCATCGAGGCCATTCACATTGACTGGCAGGGTGGCGGCCGCTCGCAAAACACCATCAGCGCGGATGAGGTCCGCCAGATGCAGCTCACCCCCAAAGCGGTGACAGCGGCAATGGTCGGCACCACCTCACGCCTGAAAATCTTTGACCTACAGCGCTGGATCAACGAATACCCCCAGGAGCCACTGCTGGCGATCCTGCCCGGCGTGGCGCTCAGCGAACTCTGGAGCCTGATTGGCGTGGCCGAGACCGCGCTGATTGCCGTCTCGGTGATGGTGGTGATCACGGCCTTGCTCGGCATGGCGGCAATGATCTTCTCAGGCCTCAACGAACGCCGCCGCGAAATGGCGCTCTTGCGTGCCATTGGGGCACGACCTTGGACCATTCTCTTGCTGCTCACCACAGAGGCCGCGCTCATGAGCCTGACCGCCGTGACCCTAGGCATTGGCCTCCTTTACACGGGATTGTGGCTTGCGCGCGCCCGCATCGATGCCGCATTTGGTCTCTATATAGAGATCACCGCGCCCAGCCCCCGCGAATGGCTGGTTCTGGGATGCGTGATCCTTGCGGGCATTGCGATCAGCCTTCTGCCCGCGATCCGCGCCTACTTCCTGTCGCTGGCCGACGGGATGCAAGTGAAACACTAGCTCCGCCATAAAGGTAGGTCTTCATGCCCACACGTCGTCACGTCTTGACCAGCCTTGCGGCCCTTTCCTCTTTCGGCGCCCTGCCTGCCTTTGCCGGCGTGGTGGATCTGGATTGGAAAGACCTCGTGCCCGAAGGCGACACTGGCAAACTGCTCGAACAACTGCGCGGCATCGGTGTGGTCGAGCATGGTCAACTCACCACCGGCTTCTCACAAGAAGAGGCCAAAGCGGTCACCGAAGCCTTCAACGGCCAAACCGTGCGATTGCCAGGATTTGTGGTGCCGCTGGATTTTGGTGCGGATGGCGTGAAAGACTTCATCCTCGCGCCTTTTGTCGGCGCCTGTATCCACGTCCCGCCACCGCCTGCCAATCAGTTGGTATTGGTCTCAGCCAAGAAGCCCTACGCGCTCACCGATCTTTATGAACCTGTGGAAGTCACCGGCGAGTTTGGCACTGCCGCCACAGCAACGGGTTTGGCCGAAGTGGGCTATACCCTGACCGGCGCCAAGGTGCGCAAGTACAAAGGGTAGGGGGCGTCTCAGCCAAGCTCTCGGGAAAGATACACCAGATAGGGATCAAGCTCCGGCGGGTTCGCATTCTCCGGATAGCGCGGGATGTAGTCAAAGCCGAGTTTCTCATACATCGACAACATGGCGCGGTTGCCTTTGACGGTGTCAGCATAGACCACCCTGCATCCCATGTCCCTGACTTCTTCCAGGCGCAACTCAAAAAGGCGTCGCCCAAGACCCAGACCTTGCGCCTCAGGGCGGACAAACATGCGTTTGAGTTCCGCTGCATCGTCACGCACTTTGCGGATCACCCCGCAACCAACCAGATGGCCGGCGCTGTCATGGGCCAAAAGCGTGCGCCCATTGGGAGGCAAAAGCGTGTCCATATGCGCAAGCGTGTCTTGGGCAAGATCATCAGGCGAAACCTCAGGCCCGCCAGATGCCAAAAGCTTTGCTCCCATGACAGTGTAATACTCGCGCACCAGAGCCTCGAAGGCAGCAGGGTCAGGCAGGTGATCAACAAAGCCAAACTTAACGGTCATGGGGTGTCCAAGCGAATAGGGCAAATGAGAGCACCTTATCCTGTTTGGGCGATGCGACCTAACGAAGTTGAAACGCGCCGTCCTCTCTCTTCACCCATTAGAAACGTCACCTTTTCTGTCCTTCTTTTGGCACCTCTGCGAAACAGCCACGATACAGACGTGATACCGACGTAGGTATTTGGTCGTTTGTCGGGTGTTGC